>Ga0315547_1000414_pt1 | contig 44041 bp, 36 predicted proteins | sample SalMarSW160240MG_2_FD_202542 | JGI IMG/M metagenome (GOLD analysis project Ga0315547, IMG submission 202542) | Salt marsh sediment microbial communities from the Plum Island Ecosystem LTER, Massachusetts, United States - Salt Marsh Sediment SW1601-240 ...
TGAGATTTAGTATGAAAGTATTGTGAAAATCAAAGGAGATTAGTAATTTTATTCTTTAATCAATTAAAAATGACGCTTGTAGTTTCATTAAGAGTCCCAGATGGTGTTGTTATTGCAGCTGATAGCTTACAAACAACAATGGGAACAATATTTCCAGGCTTAAAGAATTTTAAAACTAAGGATGATTCAGGTAAAGATGTTACTATTCCTGACCTCAAACTGCCGCCTTTACAAATTCCAACCTCTACCTTACCTTATGCCCAGAAACTATTCCCATTTAATAAACGTTATGGGGTAGCCACCTTTGGATCCGCAATAATTAACCAAAGAACAATATATAATCATATAAAGAACCTTGAATCTAAGGCAGATGACAGAGAATATACAATAAGTGAAGTCGCTGAATTAATTCAAGAGTATTTTACCGAACAACTTAACCAAGAGTTAAGAAAACAACAAAGACAAATTCCTAAAAATACCTTTGCCTTTGGATTTCAGATTGTAGGGTACAACACCACAGATGATATTTCAGGTCAGACTGTTGAAGTTACTATTGGAAATCCAAATCGAATTAGTGTGCATGATGGAATAGGTTGTACTATTAGTGGTGACACTATTGTGGTAAAAAAATTATGGGAACTTGGGCAGAGAGGTAACTTGGGAACTAATTATGGAGCATTTTCCTTACAAGATGCCATAGATTATGTTGAATTTTTAATTAATACAACTGCATCTTTTCAACGATTCGCTAATATGATCCCAACTGTGGGCGGTGAGGTAGATATTGCTTTGATAACCAATTATGGAGGGTTTAAATGGATAAAATCTAAACCTTTAACAAAGGTAATTGAAAAATAATCCTATATTTGCGATACTATGATGAAATTCAAACTGTATAATAATCCAGAATCTAAGGTTCCTGGGATTGAACTCAATACTACGGCTGGTAAACAGATAGTAGGTGAAAGTAGAGTTGAATATAGGACCTATTATACCCTTTCCAATATGGTTGGGACATTTACTATTAAGGACTCAACCTTAAATTTTGGTGAACGTACTACTGATGAAATTATTACTGAGGTTTTAGACAATTACTCAGTAGTCTGGGAAGCACTTGCCTAATTCATTGCATTGATTTACCTATCAAAATTTGAGATACTTAGAATTAATACTTCAATGATCCTTCGTTTTGGGGGTTCATTTTTTCTCAATAACAATATCCAGAACAATAATGGTCTTGAATATTTGATAGAAGCCGTAAAAGCGACTGTGTTTGGATATGAATTATACCCAGGTGTGTATAGAAAGGCTGCGTATTATATGCTTAGTATAATTTCAAATCATATTTTCTATGATGGTAATAAAAGGACTGGTATGGGCGCAGCTTTAGTCTTTTTAATAAAGAATAATTTTGAATTAAAGTCAACATTAGAATTATCAGAGATAATTGAATTTACTTTTAGTGTTGCAAGGGGAGAAGAAAATATTGATGACATGGAAGCATGGTTTACAAATAATTTTACTTTCGCATCATAATTATAACATCTATGCTGCTTAACTAACCAAATTCTTAACAGAGATCTTTATAGCTGATTTAAGAATTGTTATCCTTTTGGCATATACCATTAAACCAAATAATGCTCTCAATGACCTTAATAGCACCAATACCTCTCCCAGAATATAGATCGTCGCTCTGAGCCATAATGGTAGCGCAATACAAACAAATAAAAAGGTTGACGCATATTGAAAATGTCTCGTTGCAATCCACAGGAATGTGTAGTGGTTATGTGTCGCCCCAACCATGATAATTATAAAGTTTTTTACAATATACACTCATTTAGTAAAGTAAATTGGTGCACGTCCCTTAGGAGCTAATCCAATAATGAATTAAAGAGAATAATTAATCATCATTATTAACAAGGAAATACAACCCTGCCGCGCTGAAAGCGCTGGAATTACGAACCTCACTTCATTCGGTTCGTGATTCCGCGCAGGGGTGCTTAACAAGAAAATACAACCCTGCCGCGCTGAAAGCGCTGGAATTACGAACCTCACTTCATTCGGTTCGTGATTCCGCGCAGGGGTGCTTAACAAGGGTGTAAATGACCTGACTGGCTTCGCGGGAATTACCACGCCGCTGGCGTGGTGATTCCGCGCATGGGTGCTTAACAAGGAAATACAACCCTGCCGCGCTGAAAGCGCGGCTCAGGTTTTACTGAATAAGGGGCCACTCAAGCTAGCTTGGATGGCCCCTTATTCAGTAAAAAACCCGGTACGAATGTACCGGGGTTGTATTTCCTTGTAGCGAGACGGGGAATTGAACCCCGGACCTCAGGATTATGAATCATAATCTCTTATTTATCCTGAATTTTCTCATATTCATGTTATCTATTACATATCAGTATCTTGATCTATATCACTTATGAGATATTTTTGGATATATATGAAGTATTTATTAATTTTGTGTATCCGATTGTGTATTCATTGGAGACACAAAACAGTAGATTATGATAGCCACAGCCAGAATTTATATTCAGAAATCACCGACCAGGAAAACCGTGGATGACCTATGCCCTGTCAGACTTTGCGTGACATACAACAGAAAACGCAGATACTATTCGATTAAGGAAAAGATTACCAATGATGACTGGTTATTTGTAAAATCGAGCGAGATCCCCAAAATTATGAATGATAGCCCAAGGGGCAAATACAGGACTATAAAGAATGAATATGAAAGAATTGTTTTGGAGGCTAAAAAGGTTGTCGGAACAATGAAGGTATTCTCATTCGGTGCCTTTGAGGATAGATATTTCAACCAGGTAAAATCCTGGGATAATATTTTCATTGCTATGATTGACCATATAAAATCATTGAAATCCGAAGGCAGGTTTGGGTATGCTTCAAGTTTTGAAAGCACCCTGAGGGCAATGAAGGAATATCACAGTAAAAAAGTATTCACTTATACAAATAGAATAAAAGTTGAAGAGCGTTATAAAGATTATATGTCTGGTAAAGAATTGCTGTTCTCAGAGATCAATGCCTCCTGGTTGAGGAATTTCGAAAAGTGGGCAAACCAGCGGGGCAAGGCAAGGAGTACAGTAGGTATTTACATGAGAAATATCCGAGTGCTATTTAATCTCGCTATAAAGGAGCATCAAATCAGTGTCGATTATCCATTTTCAGAGTATCACCCAAAAGAAGCAAGTAAAAGGAAACTCGCTTTAAAAGCGCATCAGATAAGATCAATAGCAGATTATGAGACAAAGGATCCAAACGAAATATTCTATCGGGATCTATTTATGTTTTCTTTCTTAGCCAACGGAATACCCGTATCCGATCTTGCAAGGTTAAGATATTCCAATATTGAAAGAAATGACATCGTATTTATAAGGGAAAAAACAAAAAATAAGGATCGTCAAACTCCAATCTCTGTACCAATAACAAAACAGATGCAGTTAATAATTGACCGTCATGGAAATAAAGCCATAGGTCATGATGCGTACCTGTTCCCCATCTTAAGACCGGATATGACTGATCATGAGCAATACATGAAAATAAAGCAGTTTGCAAAGATGATGAATAAGCATATCAGGGAAATTGCAAGGGATGTTGGTATCACTGAGAAAATTTCCAGTTATACTGCCAGACACTCCTGGGCAACCATTTCAAAAAACTCAGGTGCCTCAACCGAGTTTATAAAAGAACAATTTGGACATTCCAATGTGCTGGTCACAGAAAATTATCTGCAATCATTTGAGGAAACTACCAGGAGAGAACATTCAGAAGATATAGAAAAACAAATTTATAACCATGGATGAACCATATTCAAACTCAGATAACGACAAAAAGACAGTATTAGATAAGGTATTTGAGGATCTATATGGCATCAAGCCATTAAAAGAATCAGAATTACAGATTGGATGGGAATATTTAAATTCTTCCGGCTATGTCATAGCCTCGGGACATAAAGAAGAAAATCTACAATTTGGATTATGGTATGACAAGCAATGGGAAAGATACGATCAAGTCAAAGATTCTTTTGAAAGTTATTTAAAAGCACGTGGTTATATTCTCCCTGCTGATAAATCAAACTTTATGTATTGGTTTTTTAAAAGAGCATTAAGATTAGATAATCCCTTAAATGAAATAATCCAACAATCTCATTTTTTATTGTACCATGAGGAAAGATTAAAGTTAATGAATAAACCTTCAAAGTGGGAAGGTCTTTTTAACGAATTATCTAATCGATATATAGAAACAACACCCGAAATTTTTAACGATGTTATGGAATATAAGCGGCTTCCTGGTGGTGAGCCTAAAATTTTATGGTTAAAATACAAGGTAGATGCAATGGTTCTTTTGGAATATTACAATTTCACCATATCAGAAATTAACGATTGTTATCAAAGTAAGAATGGAGTAGAGTTTGCTGCCAATAATAGACCAACATCGAACCGCAAACGGCCTATTCATAAAATTATTGAGAAATTTAATTCATCATCCGATAACTAATTGCTTTCATTTAATTTCCGACTATAGAAAATCCAGTAAGTATAGTATTCCAATTATTTTCCGATAATTTCCGACAATTTTCCGACAATTTATATCGCTTATTTTATTGATATTCAATTTATTATAATATATTATTTAGTTATATTTGTATCATAAAACCATTAATAAAACAAATATGAATAACACATTTGATTCTCTGCCTGAAATGGTTGCAGAAATAAACAAGAAAATCGATACCCTTATGGCGGACCGGGGTTCTCATGCAAAGGAAGAAGATCTCCTCCTGACCACTGAGGATCTTAGTGACTACCTGCCTGAACATCCGGCACGACAAACGGTTTATGGCTGGGTAAACGACAGAAAAATACCCTATGAAAAATATGGAAGGAGACTATATTTCCGGAAATCTAAAATTGATAAATGGGTTGCAAATGGGAGACAAGTAAAATAAATTACCGGAGCTGCCAATTCACAAACAAACTCCGGTATATCAATTTTAATCAATAGGATGAGTAAAGGTAATTATAATTTTGGAAATAGAACCCAACAGGAAAAAACAGGATATGCTCTGTCACGCAGAATATACACATTCTCAGAAAATAATCCTGGACTTGTTAAACCGAAACACTTTGCAGTATATTTCTGGATAGTTGAGTTAACAAACAGGCTGCGGTGGAAGGAAATTATTGGCGTGCCAACTATGGAGGCAATGAAAAATGTTGGCATAAAAGATAGAAGAGTTTACAGGCAAGTAATCATTGATTTAGAAAGGTGGGGATTTATTAAGGTGATTACAAAATCAATTAATCAGAGTCGTGCATGTCAGATCCAATTGCTGTTAAAAGAGGATTACGATCATAAATGGAACACGGAACAGATTGAAAATAATAATAAGCAAAGGAATACTGAACAATATTTTAATAGTGAAGAGTTGTGTGGTACTTCAAGTGTATCGTATTGAAGCTGATATGCCTGTGCGTAAAACGCACATGCAAAAGCATAAAATGAATAAGCAAAGATGATGAAACAGACAGCCTGGGATGCGAAAATTGTTTAATGCCTATGCGTTTTTCAACATAATAAGAAAACAAAAACAGAAAACTAAATTAAAACGAATCACTGTGATCTAAGGAATGATCAAAATAGGATTTTATTAATGTTTTAAATATATGAGTAATGTAAATAAATAAAATTAATAGTTATGAAAGAAGTACCAGCATATAAGTGTGGATATTGCCACAAACTATATGATAATCAATACAGTTGTAAAAGCCATGAATATCGATGTTATTTTAATCCGCGGACAAGAAGCTGTGCAAGTTGTGCATTTCTTAAATTAGAAAAGCAAGTTTACAAATTTGGTCATACGCTCCGTTACCAGGCTTGTTTGGCCAATATTCCTATTTGTACAGAGGGGCTAAGGACAAAATGTGATAAATATTTAGATACTAAGTATAAAGAGGATTCGGAAATTATGGATAATGTTTATGAAAGCTATGATTTAGAAAAGCAATTATTTGAAGCAGTCGCAAAATATAATTTCATAGAGAAACAGGGTGGGCGGGTACGGAAAATCGATTTTTAATTGGAGCCGCACACCTGGAATTATATGACTGACCGCAAAGAGAAGCACACAATGGCTGAATTAAAAAAACGTACTGCCAACTTAAATAGTCAAGCATTGTAGAGTGCAGTAATATGCGCTGAATAAAGCAAGAGAGAGGACGAAAATTAATATTAAGAAGTTCAAAACACCTACTATGAAGATTTAATCATTCTAACTAATATATTAAATTATGAAAAAGAAAGGACAAATATTGATCGATCAAGATGAGAGAGAACAAATATGCCCTATCTGTGGAGGCAATAGATGGAGTTTAGTTAAGCAATCAGATCAATTTCAGTCAGAAACCTGGTTGTGCGACAACGGTTGTATGAGGATAATAACCTTTAGCCCTGATGCAAACGATCCAATAGATTCTTCAAAGGTTAATACGAAGAATATTTTACCTTTTTAGAAGGAGAGCAGTTCTGCAAACTCAATTGGGAAATTCTTGAAATTGGTATATTGTTAGGTATTGACTACCTCTACCCACAGATAGTCACTTACCATATAAAAACAATAACCTGTCTGAAACATTGATGAAATGAGGAATGGAGTAGGATCTCTACAGAAATTTTAGCTATTTTATAATCAAAAAGGTCTTATTTCTGGAAAACTTACCTCAAACATTGATCAATCCTTATCTACAGAACGATTTTGGAGGTGTATTTGTCGGATTAGAAGGTTGAAATGATATCGTAAATAGCTCTTTATTGCTAAAAAATCATAAGCAAATTGGACAAACTCCCTCATAATTAAGTGAATACTATGTCTAAAATCATCTTTTATACGCAATTAGGATTCTTTATAATGGTAATTGAAGCAAGAAAGAGACATACCAAGAAAATTTAAGAAGTCCTATAAATTGAGTGATTATATTAGTTGAGTTCTAATTACTGGATATTCCGTTTAACACGTAGATTATAAAATCATTGATCGTTGGTAATATTACCATCATCATGTTCTAATTCGTCTAATAATTCTTTATAGTGACCTTTCGTTTCCCATACTTCATCCATTAGTCCTCCATTTTCTAAATAGGGATCAGAATGTAAACGATCTAATATTGAAATCAAAGATTTAAGATTTGATATGCGCCAATACTTAAATTCTTTTTCTGCAAATTCATAATGACGATTAAAAAAGGAATAAACTTCTTCCCTATATTTCTCATTAACTTTCTCCTTAAAGGATAATAAGGTTACTATAGAACCGATTGTGAGCATGAAATAAAATACAAATAACATTGCTACTATACCAGATAAGGTTCCATTTTTACCTCCGCCTATTGGAAAGAGTAAATCATGAAGATCAAATAGAGTATGTGCAAGACTAATTACTAATCCAGATCCTATAATTACCCACCATACTACATATAGAAAATTAAGTTTATTAATTCGCCTTTCGTATCTTTTATTAATATCATTAAATACCCACCAATTATTAATCAGGCTTTTTGATTTGTCTTTCTTAACCATTTCATCATAGTCTCCCCAGACAATATTATCTGTGTGAAATTTTTCTTTTTTCTTTTTCATTTGAGAATTAATTTATCAAGGATTAAAAAAGCGTGGAACTAACCAATCCACGCAAGAGGTTCTGGCGAAACCCTGGCCATGAAAAGGAAGCTCCACGCCGTACTGGCGTGAAGATTTCCTATCACTTATGGCCAATAAAAATCGCCAGATTTCTTGCGTAAGCAATAGTCTCTTCACCAATATCTTCTTATCAAAATTATGGAATTTCTAATTATTAGGCAATTTGTCTGTACAATGTCACTCTATTTAACCAAAGTGAGGATGTAGTTTAAAGAATCTTTTGTTAATTTTATTGCTCTGAACAACCAATGCAATGCCCCTAAAAGAAGCCAAATCACGGATTAAGATAAACCGGATGCTACAGGAAGCTGGTTGGAGGCTTGAAGATAACCGGGAAGGTAAAGCTAATGTAGTATTTGAGAGTCTTGTGAAAATAACTCAGAAGGCTCATAACGAACTTGGTGAGGATTTTGAAAACACCCAAAATGGTTTTATAGATTATCTGCTGCTTGATGAGAAAGGCTATCCCTTTATTGTCCTTGAAGCGAAGTCAGAATCAAAGAATCCTTTGGTTGGGAAGGAACAGGCAAGAAAATATGCAAATAATACAAACTGCCGGTTCGTAATCTTGTCAAATGGCAATATTCATTACTTCTGGGATCTTGAAAAAGGCAATCCTCATATTATTACCAAATTCCCGGAGCCAAAGTCAGTTGAGGGATATAGTAAATATACCCCAAATCCAATAAGGTTAATCAACGAGATTGTAAGGAATGATTATATCGTACATACGCAACTTCCTGCGTATGAAGAAAATCCAAATTGGCAGGATGAAGATACAAGAGAAGGATTTATCCACCTTCATAAATTAAGATTTCTTAGGGATTATCAGATTAAAGCTATTAGGAGTATTCAGGAGGCTGTGAAAGGAGGACAGGACAGGTTTTTATTTGAAATGGCAACCGGTACCGGGAAAACCCTTACTGCGGCTGCAATAATCAAACTCTTTCTCCGTACGGGCAATGCGAGTCGTGTTCTTTTTCTCGTGGACCGGTTAGAATTGGAAGAGCAAGCCAGAAAAGCCTTTATTGAGTATATGAAGAATGACTATCAAACAGTTATCTTCAAAGAAAACCGGGAGGTTTGGAGAAGAGCAGAGATCGTAGTTACGACAGTTCAATCATTACTTTTCAATGATAAATACAAACTCATATTCTCTCCAACTGATTTTGATCTTGTAATATCTGATGAGGCACATCGTTCAGTAGGTGGTAACGCAAGAGCGGTATTCGAGTATTTCATAGGATATAAGCTGGGATTAACCGCTACACCAAAGGATTACCTTAAAAAATATGCCCCTGATAAAATATATATTAATAATCAGAGAGAATATGAACGTAGGTTATTACTCGATACCTATCGCACTTTTGGATGTGCAAGTGGTCATCCCACATATCGTTATTCACTAATTGATGGTGTGAAGGATGGTTTTCTAATTAATCCGGTTGTAGTGGATGCAAGAACTGATGTTACAACTCAGCTTCTGTCAGATGAAGGTTATGCTGTGGTGGTGGAAAACGAAGAAGGTCAGGAGGAAGAAGAGTCTTTTTTCCACCGGGACTTTGAAAAGAAGTTTTTCTCGGAAGATACAAACCGCCTGTTCTGTTCAACATTCCTGAAACACGCTCTCAGGGATCCCATAACTAAAGAAATTGGGAAAACTATTGTTTTTGTAGTATCACAGAACCATGCGGCCAAATTAACCCAGGTATTTAACCAGATAGCAGATAAGATGTATCCGGATAAATACAAATCTGACTTTGCCGTACAGGTTACTTCTGTCATTCCTGATGCTCAGCAATACACCATTAACTTTTCTGATAAAAGCAATAACCTGATGGGTACTGCCAATTTCCTGGACTGGTATAAGACCAGCAAGACAAGAGTGTGCGTTACCGTCGGTATGATGACAACGGGCTACGACTGCACCGATATTCTTAATATCTGCCTCATGCGTCCTATCTTTTCGCCAACTGATTTTGTGCAGATTAAGGGCAGAGGAACAAGGAAACACAAGTTTGCAGATCAGGTTATCGACCCGGCAATGAAAAAAGAGGCAGAAAAGATAGAGAAGAAAAAATTTAAGCTGTTTGATTTCTTCGGTAATTGCGAATATTTTGAGGAAAAGTATAACTACGATGAAATATTAAAACTGCCACAACGATCAAAAAAAGGTAAGTTGGTGGATATACCCCCTGTATATATTCAGGGATATGAAAGAGAAGATGATGATCACTTGAAAGTAATACACGAAGAGGCTATAGGCCTGGAAGGAATGAAGATCGACCGTATGTTTTTTGAGAAGTTCGAGGATGTGGTTAAAGATGATGATTATATCAGAGAAAATGTTATGGCCGAGAATTGGGATAAAGTACTTGATTATCTGAACCGGGAGATAATGAATAAACCAAAAGAGTATTTTACTCCTGAAAAGTTACGTAAGTCGCTTAAACATGACCGGAAGGTTACACTGAGAGAAATGCTGGAATATATTTTTGGCCTGATACCGGGAATTAAGTCAAAAGATGAATTACTGGAAGATGAGTTTTACAAGTTCATAACAGACTATAAACCGGAAGATACAGATGATATAATAGCACTGAAATACTTCTTTAAGACCTATATAGTGGATGAAACTTTCAGGAAAATAATCAATGAAAAAAGATATGCTGAACTTGCAGTAAACCCTGTGTTTCCACTGGAAGCATACAGGGCTATTCCAAAGAGATGGAGGGAAATCGTACCTGAATACGTTTATGACTATGTTTCTTTAAACAAATACGCTTCATAATCTATGCTTGATACTGAAACCAAAAGAAGAATTGATACGGCCAGGGATATACTTGTGGGCAAAGTTCCGGATCCCAAATCCCAGGTGGAACAGATAACCATTGCACTAATCTATAAGTTTATGGATGATATGGACCTGGAATCAGAAGAGCTGGGAGGGGAACGATCATTCTTTAAAGGTGACTTTGAGAAATATGCCTGGCGGAGGATATTTGATCCCAGGGTGGGAGGATTTGAGATACTTAACCTGTACAGTGAGGCGATCATGAAGATGAATGTGAACCCTAACATTCCTCAATTATTTAGGGATATTTTCAAAAACGCATATCTGCCTTATCGGGATCCTGAAACCCTGAAAGCCTTTCTGAAAATAATTAATGATTTTACCTATGATCATAGCGAAAAACTTGGTGATGCCTTTGAATACCTTCTTTCAGTTTTAGGTAGCCAGGGAGAAGCCGGACAGTTCCGTACACCCAGGCATATAATTGATTTCATGGTTGAGATAATTGATCCAAATAAAGATGAAACCATTATTGACCCTGCCTGCGGAACGGCCGGATTCATGATTTCCTCATATAAACATATAATAAAACATAATTCATCCAATTACGATCCTGAGGAAGAGACAAAGACATTTGAGGTTAAAGATGTACGTCTTGATGAATTAACCATCAATAGCAAAAAGTATAGCGGAGACAAACTTACTCCCGATGAAAGGAGTCGGCTTGCAAAAAACATCAAGGGGTATGATATTTCTCCTGATATGGTACGATTGTCATTAGTTAATATGTACCTGCATGGTCTTCATTCTCCACTTATACATGAGTATGATACACTTACCAGCGAGGACAAGTGGAATGAGTACGCCGATGTCATCCTGGCTAATCCCCCATTTATGTCGCCAAAAGGAGGTATCCGGCCGCATAAGCGGTTTTCGATAACATCAAAACGCAGTGAAGTACTATTTGTGGATTATATTGCCGAACACCTTACCCCACATGGCAAGGCAGCAGTAATCGTCCCGGAAGGAATCATATTTCAGTCTGGGACCGCCTATAAGAGTCTCAGGAAAATGCTGGTGGAGGACTACCTGGTTGGAGTTATTTCGCTTCCTGCGGGGGTATTTCAGCCTTATTCGGGCGTAAAAACATCCATATTGTGGTTAGATAAGACGTTGGCTAAACGAACGGATAAGATCCTGTTTGTGAAGATTGAAAACGATGGGTTTGACCTGGGGGCGCAGAGAAGGCCAATTAAACAAAATGATCTACCACAATCAATAAAGCAGATTATTGACTATAAGAATTACCTTTTAATTGATTCAACATCTGGATTTCCCAATGAATTATTAGTTGATAAGGACATCATTATCGATTCGGTAGATTACAATCTGAGTGGAGAAAGGTACAGACAACAAACATTTGTTTCAAAGAATTTCGAAACCTCTTCATTAGGTGATTTAGTCGAAATCTTGGATAAATTTAGGAAACCAATAACGAAAGGTGATAGAATACCAGGTGAATATCCATATTATGGAGCGACAGGGATATTAGACTATGTACATGAGTATATATTCTCAGAAAGATTAGTTCTTGTCGGAGAAGATGGAGCCAAATGGGGGCCAAATGAAAAATCAGCATTTATAGCAGAAGGTAAATATTGGGTTAACAACCATGCTCATGTATTAAGACCCATAAAGGAAAGATTGATTGATACATATTTGGTTGAAGTTCTGAATTACATTGATTTATCACCATATATTACGGGCGTTACAGTTCCAAAACTGAATCAAGCTAAATTAATTGAAATCCAAATCCCCCTCCCCCCCTTATCTGTCCAGGAAGAGATTGTAGCAGAGATTGAGAGTTACCAGAAGATCATTGACGGTGCCAGGCAGGTGGTGGAGAACTACAAACCAAGGATTGATATTGATCCGGAGTGGGAGATAGTTGTTTTTGGAGAGGTGTGTGAGATTGCCAGGGGTGGTTCACCACGCCCAATAAACGACTTCATTACAGACTCACCCAATGGAATAAATTGGATAAAGATCGGAGATGTTAAAGAAGGAGAGAAATACATCTTCTCTACAAAGGAAAAAATAAAGCCAGAAGGGATAAAGAAAACAAGACTTGTTAAGGAAGGTGATTTTATCTTATCAAATTCAATGAGTTTTGGCAGACCATACATACTGAAAACATCTGGTGCGATACATGACGGTTGGTTGCTTTTGCGCATTAAGGACGACTCACTTCTTCAAGACTATTTGTACTATATTTTAAGCAGCACCTACATTCAGGATCAGTTCAAACAAGCTGCAACTGGGGGTGTAGTTCTAAATTTAAATAGTGAACTCGTTCGCAATGTTAAAGTCCCGGTACCACCAACTTCAATTCAACAAGCAATTATTGAAAGATTGGAACATGAAAGTAAAATCGTGGGTATAAATAAGGAGTTAATCTCTCTATTTGAGCGAAAGATAAAGGACCGGATTGCAAAGGTTTGGGGTGAATAGAATAACTATAGATTTTATCTTCATACATAAAAATATATAATAACACAATGGATAAATTTACTAAACATCAGATCATTAACTTAAAGAATCACCCTGAGTATAATGAAAAATGGGTTCAGGAAATCATATCCAAGGACCTAACTATTTTGAATTTGGGTGATTTGGTTCTAAAAGATACCGAGAGATATTCCGGCAGCCGGCATCTGTATTTGCGTGCAGATTGCAACTGCTGTTGGCTGAACAGTTGATTGTCTTGGGGATTTTTCTCTATTACGATAACGAAATAAACATACATGCTATTGACTTTTGGTTAGGTTTTTTCTTATATTTACATTTATGAGCAATGCAATAATAAGTTTGTAATGAAAAAGATAAGTGAGATAATCAAAGACTTACAAAATTCAAGAAAAAATCCCGTTTTGATTCTTAACTTAGAAACTATAAACAGGATGGACCTTATTAAGGTACAGTATAAATTGCATGGTAAATCCTTTAAAAATCTTGATGTTATTCTTCATACACCTGGTGGTGATATAGATGCTGCATTCTTATTTTCAAAGTTATTAATGAAAGCAACAGAGGAGTTGAATATAATAGTTCCATGGTATTCAAAAAGTGCAGGTACGCTTATGTGTTTGAGTGCTGATGAATTAATAATGACAAACTTGTCTGAATTGGGCCCTCTTGATACACAAATACAGGAAGACCAGAATGGGGATACAGAATACATTTCGGCTTTAAATGGGTTTAAAGCCCTTGAACAAGTTCAGAAGCATACTATAGAAACCCTTGATATTGCTGTAAAGCTAATCTATTCAAGAAGCAGCATGAAAATCTCAGAATCGGTTCACTTAGCGAATGAGTTTGCTGGGCATACAAGTGGGACTCTTTATTCTCAATTAAATCCAAAGAAAATAGGGGAATATGCACGTGCACTTGAAATTGGTGATAGATATGGGATGATGATTTTAACAAGATATAAGAAATGGACAAATGAACGTGCAAAAACACTGATTAAGAAGTTAGTGTATGATTATCCATCTCATAGTTTTGTTATTGATTATGAAGAGCTTTCAAGTCTTGGATTCAATGCTGTAAATGCATCTGATGAATTATATCCGTATTTGATGGAATTAAGAACTAATTTTATAGCAAAGCCAGGTAGTATTATTGAACTTTTTGAACCAGATGATGTTAAAGATGACGACAATATAAAGAAAATAAAAGCTGAAGCAAAGCCAAAGACACAAGCAAAAGCAATAAAATCAAAAGGAAAATAAAGAATATTATCAATGAAACACTGGAAATCCAAAACAGACGAGGTAAATAAGAGAAAAACTAAGGAAAAAGAATTTATCGAAATATTTATGGATGAGATACAAGAAACGCGCATTACAATATCTGACATCCTCTCTGAAAGAAGATTAAAATTTGAGATAGAGGATAGCAATATTGTTTCTGAAAAATAAATTAATCATAGTATCTTTAATTATTTACATTGTCTGAATTATATAGAGTCTAAATATAGATGCACGCTATATGCACGCAAAAATATTTAATACTACAATTAACTGATTGTATTTATTATATTTAAAATGATTTAACTTGTACCTTCGGCGGGCAAAGCTCACATACTCCGCGAAGCGCAGTGGCTTTTTGTTCTGATTACTCCCCACCCTTGATCACCGAGCGAACAAGTGTGAGCGAGGCAATCCATTACTACTCACAACTGAGAATCAATGGATTAGATGTTATCTGACCCCTTTTTATTTTTACCCTGCTCATACAATTTGCATACAACTATATGAGATATCTATCTATGATAAATGTATGTTAATAACTTTATTCACATCATATTATATCATCACGGTTGAGAAAGTCGCTTAAAGCGACTTATATGAATTCTATTTATTTGGCCTTAAGAAATAAACTTGAGTTCGGCTTTCTGATTTAGTAAATTTGATTAATAAATTCTTTTAACCTTTTAATCTTTAATATTATGAAAGGTGTAATATGTGTTCTATCAATTGTTATAATAACTTTGAATTATTCCTATTCACAAGTGAATGATTCAACTGATACAGGTACTTTTATAGATAGTAGAGATAACCAAGTCTATAAATGGGTTAGGATAGGGAATCAGGTATGGATGATAGAAAATTTGAAAACCACGAAATACCATGACGAAACAAGCATTCCGAATGTAACCGACAGTACCGCATGGAATAATTTAACCACAGGCGCATACAGCGATTACGACAATACTCCATCTAATTCTGATACGTATGGCAGACTGTATAACTGGTATGCAGTTAACACAGGCAAACTATGCCCTGATGGTTGGCATGTGTCTAATGATGCAGAATGGACAATTTTAACTGATTATCTCGGTGGGTTTAATATAGTAGGAGGTAAACTTAAAGAAACCGGTACAACGCACTGGGAGAGCCCAAATGCAGGCGCAACCAACGAAAGCGGCTTTACAGCCCTTCCGGGTGGCTTCCGTGGCCGCAATGGGGAATTCTACGACATTGGAATCAACGGTCTCTGGTGGAGTTCTACCAAGAGCATTAATTATAACCCCAGGACCTACTACATGACCTTCATGTTCAACTATGTGAGGGGCTTCTACCGCGGTAAGACGGATGGCTTTTCTGTGCGTTGCGTCAAAGACCAATAAGTAAATTACTTTTAAGATTGCTCACATATAATGTCCGTCCATATCCTATAGATATTGGACAGCTGGATAATAATTTGATTTATGTTATAGTTATTCATAACTTTAATAAAATAAATCTTTATTTGACCAAGCATTCTGAAATAACATGAATTTCATCCTTAGACAAATTGAAAAAAAGATTAAGTTTCTTAAGGCTGATTCAAGATTCAGTGAACTTGTTGTTCATGGGCAATCAAGGATAGAATTTTTATTAGCATACGTTCTTGGTTATCTCTGGAATAAGAATATCAACGAGATTGATATTGATAGTAAAGAATATATTGCCAAGATTATCCTAAGACCAACTATTGGTGACATTGTACAAATTATCAGGAAACTTGATATAAATAAGAAAGTGTTCTGTAATAAGAGATTTTACAGATCCATTGATAAGTATCCTGAATTGAGGAATCTTCATTTTGGCCATGGATTCACATATGAAAATAAGGTTGAAGAAGTATTTAATAAATTCAATGCGATTTATAATGTTTTGGTAAGCTGTGAAGTACCACTGATTAAATCTGACGTTGATCTAATATGGGTAGATAAAAACGAAAATGGAGTATTTAAGGGGATTAATTACAAAAGTAATGGCATAGACTATCTGCCATGGAGTTGTCCTCTGAGGACATTTGAATTCAAGTTAGGGAACTTTTATGGTTATTCTGAGGAGTTAGGATATTTCAGATTATCACCATTTATAATTTTGGAGAATGAATTTGACTTCTATATTTATTCATCGGTAAGAGAAATACTAACAGGCTATGCTAAGTATAACCAATTAGTAAGATCTGGATTAATCTACCGTGAATCTGATGATTTTCTGAATATTGATATTGAATCAGACGGATTTAAATCACGCTCTTCAAACGGGACAATTGCAAATTCATTTAATAAAAACTACAAGAAATACATCCATGTTGGAATAAAAAAGACAATTGTGGATTTTTTAACGAATAATCGATCCTCTGTATCTGCTACACTTTGGGGGCATGGTGGGGTTGGGAAAACTGCTGCGATTCAGAGCGTTTGTGAGGATTTGTCTAATCAACCAGAAAAACTTTTTGATTACATTGTATTCATTTCCGCAAAGGATCGCAAATATGATTATTATCAAGGGAGTATTATTGATATCGAGGATAATGTTGAATCATATGAGAACATAATAATTACCATAAATAGAGTTATCTCTGGAGAGGATAGAAGTGATGATGAACCAATAATAAATTTTGAAGGAAAATTGCTTATTGTCTTTGATGATTATGAAACATTTAAATTAAATGATAAAAAGAGAATCTCCGAATTTATTGACAAACTCAATATCAATCATCATAAAGTTATTATAACTACAAGAGCTTACACCTTAATTACAGGTGTTGAAATACAAACAAATGAATTAGATATACAGGCAACAAAGGATTTCTTATTACGAGTTATAGAAATTGAGGCGATTGGGCTTAATATTGATCATTTAAGTGAAGAGCTTTCAGATGAAGAAGTACTGGCTAAGGTTCATGAAATTACATCTGGACGACCATTGTTCATATATCAATTTGCTATTATCATTGGGCAAAAAGGATCTATCACTGATGCAATAAAAATTGACATAAAAGCTGGCGAATCTGCAATTGAGTTTCTTTATGGAAGGATATTTGAGTACCTGTCTCCAGTTGCAAGGAATATTTTTGTTGTGATTAGTCTATTTGTGACTCCAGATGACTTAATAAATGTAATCAATAAACTTAAGTTTGTTCTTAATCTGGAATCATCAGAAGAAGAATTTAATAGAGGTTTAGTTGAATTATCAAAATTGAAAATAATAGAAATTGAAGAGGGGGGCTTCTTTAAGGTATATTCCAAAGAGATACTTCAAATAATGATTCAATATTTTGAAAAGAAGACCTCCAATTTTAAAGGAGAGACAATAAGTAGACTTAAAAAAGTTACAAGGGAAAAGAAACTTGATGTTGACTATTCCTTGTTAAAAAATGCAGATGAAAGCAGGTTTGCTAAAAATGAGGAAGAAGTTATAAGTAGCTATAGGTATATTTTAAATAGGGCTACAGCATCTGAAGCAATTAGAATGCAAGCATTACTTCATTTAGGAAAATATCTATTTATTGATAGAGGTAAGAAAGACGAAGCGATAAAAGTTTTTGAAGAATTTGGACACCCATATTTCAAAGAAGGCAAATTCAATAGACTATATTCTTCATACTGTTGGGCTGGTGGCTCACAAGAGAATAAACAGAAAGCAATAAATATACTTTTGGACTATTGTATGGGACCAGGGAGATCTCTAAATATTGATATTAATCTTGAATTATGGGGTCTCTTATTAACCTATAGATCAATATGGGCAATAAGTAACAGAGAAGATCTCAAAGAAAGACTCAGATACGGTGAAATTTCTCACAAAAAATTTCAAGAAATTTCCTCTCGCCAAAGAGATGTTTTTAATCAGATATATAAGAATTTAGGGACGCCTTTATATAGATATATTGAAAATAGTGATCTTCAATCTTTTAGTCCTGCTTCACGACAAAACGTAATATTAGGTATCTATCAGTTCGTGGAAATTTGCCTAAGGCTAAATAAGTATAATATGGCAAATGAACTATGTATGTATGCTATCGATAATTTCCCAATCAATTTTCAGAAACAATTTGAAAGAAAGATTCATAAGATAAAAAAATTTGCCACCATTTCGTAATAATTCCTGGATTTTCGGCTTGAAATGATAAATTCCACATTTTGGAACCGTAAGATCGCATTAAAAGAAAAAGGATAGCGACTCAGTCAAAAATAATATACTGCTACCTATCAGGATACCTATGTTTTTGATCAGTTAATATATATCTCTATTACTGTCTAATAGATGATTACGTTCGACTCCCGCCAGATAAGAGCCTGAAACCAGATTAAACTGAATAATAGATTTACAAACCCCTGCTCAAAATTAGTTACCCAAATTCCTCAGCGGTATAATAACTCTCCCGGGATATAGATCGTCCCTCTATGCCATCTTGGTGACGCAATACAAGCAAATAAAAAGGGTGACGCATATTGAAATGACACCTTGATTTCCACATTATAAATCACATTCGCAGAATAAAAGTTCTATTTCTCCATGAATTTTAGAACTTCAGACTTCTTGTATAAAACCCTTGACCCAAGTCTGTAAGACTTTAATATACGCAATTTTGTATAGTTATAAAGTGTTGACAGAGATATTCTCAGTATATCCGATACCTCATTCCTTGTAAGAAAAACTTCTGCTTCTTGAGGTTTTAAGTGAGCTTTCAATACTATAGGTAATTCTTGTTTCAAGACCTCTCTGATTGCATTCATAAGTTCTTCAAAAGTTAACTGTGTGATCTCAATCCTTGTCATTTTAATGTTGGTTTTTGTTATCTACAATATGCGAAAATTAGTATAAAACAGCTCCTTCTTCGGTAACATTTATATAATCTTATTCTCTATGCCTTGTACAGGCATAACCTGAATATTGATAGACTCCCACCTGTAAAAATTTGTGCTTGGAACCAAACCTAAATAACTAATAAATTAACAACCACTAACTCCAGACAGCTCATTAATAATATTTTTTTCTTTAGACATATTTTCGATGTTTTTAATCTGGATAATATATTGATAATATGGTCAGTCGTGATCACGACCCGGATCTTTTAAAATTTTATAGAATTATTAAGTATATTGGTAGTAGTTAAAAGCCCGTGGAAAACAATATCATGACCTTACATGAAGCCATAGTAAAACTTCTAAAAGAAAAGGGAAGGGCAATGACTCTTTCTGAGATTGCAGATGCAATAAATATTAATAAATGGTATACAAAAAGGGATAGCTCTTTAATTACTCCTTTTCAAATTCATGGCAGGACACTTAATTATTCACATTTGTTTAGAAGACAGGGATCCCTGGTTGCCTTAATTGATCAATCATTCGAAGGGGTTGAGAGGCAAATAAGAACTAAGAAGCCACCTCCTAAAAAGGCAACTTCTAAGGCAGTCACCTCATTCACTTCATTAGCAAATAAATTAATGGATAAATCCAATTTCAAAAGTGCAGGAAAGGTTGATTCAGAGGTCCCTGAAAATCCTGGACTATATTGTATTCGAATCAAATCCCCATCAGCCTTGCCAGAAGTCTTTGAGAAGGAGCTGAGACAGAGAGAGCATAATATCATATACATCGGCAAAGCATCAAGAAGTCTTAACAGAAGGTTTCTTAACCAGGAATTAAGAGCCAGGGGGCATGGTACATTCTTCCGTAGTATTGGTTGTGTATTAGGTTACAAACCTCCCAAAGGATCACTCGTAAATAAAAAGAACAAGAATAATTTCAAATTTCGTCCAGAGGATGAAATAAAAATCATTAGATGGATAAATGAGAATCTTATTGTGAATTGGATTGAGTATGATAGGGAGGTAATAGCAATTGAATCGGGCTTAATTTTAAGGTATAAACCATTACTCAACCTAGACGGGAATCCTTATGCTCTGGTCAGACTTAGAACTTTGCGGTCTGTTTGTAAACAAATAGCAAATTCGGAAAACTAACTCTTCTGAACCCTGTAATGAATCTGAATAAAGAATTTATGCATATTATTTACAAAGATTAAAGACCTGATGGCGAAGGTGTGTAGAGCAGATTAAAAACAACAATTTATAAATACATTATTATGGCATTATGGTTATTCAGAGCTGGTAAAATAGGTGAATATGAAATTAAATTTCTAAATGATAGCAGAATTTATCTCACCTGGGAGAGACTAAACACTGATTTAAGTAAAATAAAAGACAAGACAGATCTTTTTAATATTCTCGGAAAGTATTATCCAGACTTTAAAAGTGGAACAATTCGGAATTGGACAGGGCAAATCTATCCTATGGCGAATACGATGAAAGTTGGAGACTGGGTTGTACTTCCAAGCAAACTGAAATCATCCATACATTTTGGTGAAATAATTGGAGAGTATGAATTTAATCCTGATGCGGAGGAAGATTATAGACATAGCAGAAAAGTTGATTGGTTTGCTAAAGATATTCCAAGGTCAAATTTTGATCAAGATCTGCTTTATTCACTTGGTGCTGCCATGACTGTTTGTCAGATAAGCCGAAATGATACAGAGGAAAGAATTAAGGCTATGCATAAGAATAACTGGAAAACTGTCTCAATAACATCCACAGATAATGAAACTGAGTCTGATATTGAAAGAACAGTAATGGTTGATTTGGAGGAATATGCAATAGATCAGATAGCAAAATATATAATTCAGAAATACAAAGGTCATGGTATGGCCTTGATTGTTGAGGCCATTTTAAAAGCAAAAGGCTATGTAACTTATCGGGCGCCAGAAGGACCTGATAAAGGTGTGGATATACTTGCAGCCACAGAACCTTTAGGTTTCGGAAACCCAAGGCTTTGCGTCCAGGTGAAAACAGGTGATACACCTGTCGATAGACCTACAATGGATCAATTACTTGGAAGTATGCAGAATTTTAATGCTGAACAGGGATTACTTGTATCTTGGTCAGGTTTTAAATCCTCTGTTGACAAGGAGATTCCTTCTCAATTCTTTCGTATCCGTTTATGGGACCAAAGTACAATTATTAACGAACTACTGAGTGTATATGATAAACTTCATGAAGATCTTAAAGCAGAATTACCCTTAAAAAAAATATGGACACTTAATATTAAGGAAGATGAAATTATTGAGGATGGTAATTAATAGTCGTCTTAAACTATGATTATCTGTAATCTTCAATTTAATGTAAAGAATGAACATTGTTAATTTAAATCCTGAATAGCAATATAAAAGTTTGTTTAAGCATTGAAGATTCCGTTACCTTCATTTATTTAATAGTAAGAAACAATACAAATAGTCCAGGATGAAATTTTGGCTGATAAGCGAAATGATTAAGTCATGAAAGATTTTGAGCAAAAGATCAAAAACGAATAGCAAAAGTTTGGCAAAAACAGTACATAGTATGTTTTGGAAATATCTTTTTATAATTGCAACAGCTTTATTAGCGATAATTGGCATAATAGCACAATCACAAAGCAATCAGCAATCTTCTTTAACTCTTATAATAATTTTTATCTTAATAGTCTTGATTGCAATCGCAGATTTTATCTATTCTCGGAATAGTAATAAACAAGAAATCCAAAGATTCAATAGAATAATAAGTGAAATCCAAGGAATTAATCCTAAGACTGTACCCCCAGATAAATCTTTTCCTGGTTATGCCATCGGATTTATAATGAAGCCTGGACAAATTGATCAACAAAGGAGAAAGTTTCTGATTGACATAGGTGAGGAATCTGACTTGAATAGAATTTCAGTATATCTCGATCGTTCAAACAATTTGGTTTATAGGATTTTTGATCAGGAAGGCGAGTCTCATTTAATAAAGATCCCAAAAAGAATACATACGTTTCAATTAGAGTCATATTATCATTTCTACTTCGACTACGGTGTAACTGGTGATTACTCATTTATGAGAATGTATATCAACAATAAAGAGATGGGTAAAATAATATTTGAAGAGAAACTAAATATGCCTGAAAAAGTTAATAAAGAAAATCTAACTATTGGTGCAGACATTTTTGGTCAAAACACTTCTAAGTTTACTATTCAGATGCTTTTTGCATCACAAACCACATTTAGGAGTAAAGAAAGAAATGATTTAATCAGAATATTTGAGCAGTATCTTGAAAATATTTGAGGATAATAAATACAAAATATATTAGCATACCATTATACCAAATCAGCTTCCCAAAGTATTCAGTAGTACAATACCTTTCCCATGATATAGATCGTCGCTCTGAGCCATAATGGTAGCGCAATACAAACAAATAAAAAGGGTGACGCATATTAAAATGTCTCGCTGCTATCCACGGGTGTGTGGAATGGTGATGCGCCACCCCTATATCGATGCTTTTTCAATGTCTGCAATACTATGGAATCTAATTCCTGAAGCAGCTATTGGGGAAAATGCATCGAGCATTACCAAGGTATAAAAATCCCGATATTTTCTGATAAGAGTATAGTAGGAAGTAATATAAAACTAATCCATTCAAGGAGTTGATTCATCTATTTAGAAGTATATCCCTTGACTTTATTAAAAGGAAGTTTTAACTTCGTATAGTAAATCCACCTCCTAACCCTAACAATTATGAAATTATTCCCTGGTCTCCTGACTATTGTTTTCATTTTCGTTTTCTTAATGGGCTGCAAGAAATACATAGAAGTTGATGTTGACCCCCAATTAGAGATTACGGTTACTGATGAGTCAGCCAATATTGTTGTAGGTGCAACTGTTAAACTGTTCACTACTGAAGAAGATTTTCTTGTAAATGAAAATTCAATCAGTACAAAAACGACAGATACTGCTGGTCAGGTTCTTTTTGAGGATCTGGATGAAGCAATATACTATTTCTACGCTGAAAAAGGTGATCTGAATAATTACTATGAAGTAGTAACATTCGCTAAATCCCTTAAGAAAAACGAAATAAAAACCATCACCTGCGTAATACGATAAATCCTGTAATCATGAAATTTAAATACATTTCACCAGCCATACCAATAATTATAATGCTTACATTCTTCGGGTGTGAGAAGATCGAAAAAGAAAAGGAACCAATATCAGTTGAAGCTCAAGGGATAAAAATAAATAAGGAACAAAAAATAATGGACCTGGCCTCAACTAATGTTACAGAATCAGAAACCATAGATACAATTGTTTATGAAGGAGTAAAATTTCTTAAATATGAGATGAAAATTGAAGGGAAAGAAGAAGAAGTTGGGAATATTGAACCAGGGATAGTCATCTATATTCCCTCAGGTGATAGAGGGGGTAAACTATTGTTCGTTTATGAAGTGGAGAACCTTGGTAAAAGTGGAGCCAATGGTAAAGGACTTATCGCTGTGTTGATAAAAGCCTTTCAAACAACACCGGATTTGTATTTCAATTATGAAAATGCTGTAGTAGAGTTCAGTACTCCTGACAACAGATCAAAGATTAATTTAGATGTTCCAAATAAACTACCAGGTTCTGAATTAAATCTCGCTGAGGGGGAAGTGGTAGATTTCAAAAAAAAACTTGCAGGATTGGAATTTACATCATCCCCTGACAGACTTTGTAGTTTGAGCATATCTACAAATTTGTGGAATTCAGGCAATTCATATATCTCCGTTGACGGATCTTTGTCAATACAACCCGCGATTGATTTTTACATGAGATATGAACCTGAGAAAACAAGTGGTGAAGAATTATTAGAATGGCTTGAGGCAATTGCAGCAGGTGAGCTTGATCCTTTTTTACTATCATCATATAAGGATAAAAACTATTATGTGGGAAACTTAGAAAGAATTTGGTCAAATCTATATATTGATCTTGATAGGGAACTAACTTTTAATATTCATATAGAGGACAATCTTTATTCCACTGAACGTATTCCTATAGGGTCTTTATCAATCCCAACTGTGCCTATTTGGGCAACAATAGAGGCAGCATTTGTAATTGATTTTGATGTTTTAGGAACAATAGATTTAGAGATATATAAGAAGAAGGTGGATGATATTGTCGTTGGATTTGATTTTGATAAGGAGTTACCAGAACCACAATGGTATTGCAAGCATGATCAGAGTACTGAAAGTGGTTTGAAGTTGGTAGCTAAGTTTGAACTTACAGCCGGTGTATCTTTAGTATTGGAAACGGAGATATATGTATTGGGTATAATAGGTCCTAAGTTAAGTGCCGCGGGATTCCTCGAAGCAACGGCATCTTTTACTGCAGCTGTTGGTAGCGATGATCCGTTAGATGCTAATTGGAAATTATTAGGAAAAGCAGGAGTAAGAGGAAATGCAACTTTGGATCTTTCAGCTTTCCACCTGAACCCAGCAACATGGGAAATATTTACAATGGTTGAAAAAGAATACAAGGATACTGTCTATATAGCACCAGATCATCTGACGGTAGAGCAAGGTGATAACCAAATCGGCATAATGGGACAACCTTTGCCAACACCCATAACTGTTGGTGCCTCTGATAGCAGAAATGAATTAATAAAATATTTGCCTGTTCCTATGTATTTTGAAACAAGCAACGGTACTACAGATCCTTCGGGTAGGATACGAACCAGCGATGGAACGGCAAGTACAATATGGACACTTGATGATGTAAATGAGCAACAGAAGTTAAATGTGTATTTCAAAGATGGGCTGGATAAGAAAGGAGAGATAACGATTAATGCAAGTGCAGAATCCGGACAAATTATAGAAACTGGTACATTTATAGATAATAGAGATGGGAATGAGTACAATTGGATAAAATTAGGTGATCAAATATGGATGGCAGAGAATCTTGCTTACTTGCCATCGGTAGATGTAGGTTCACTTGGGTCTTTCACACAGTCGTATTATTACGTATATGATTTTAATAGTCACGATCTTTCAGCAGCCATAGCCACTTCTAATTATGAAACATTTGGGGTGCTTTATAATTATGTTGCGGCAAATGGAGCCTGTCCTGATGGTTGGCATTTGCCTTCTGATGATGAGTGGAAACAACTTGAAATGTACATGGGCATGAGCGAGAATCAAGCTAATACCACATATTTAAGAGGAACGGATGAGGGCAGTAAACTTGCAGGAAATTCGCTACTGTGGACAGATGGAGGAGATCTGGAGAATAATGCCGCATTTGGGACGTCTGGATTTACAGCAATTCCAGGTGGTAGGCGAGATGGAGGTGGTTTCAGTTATATTGGTATCGTCGGATACATGTGGAGTTCAACCAGTTATAGTAATCAGAATTCATATGGACGGGACCTGAATTACATTTTCAGCGGGATTATCAGGAATCCATATTCTAAATCATCTGGATTTTCAGTTCGTTGTGTTGAGGGTTATGCGGATAATCCTATCGATTTACCTACACTGACTACATCTGCTGTCACTTCAATCACTCGTACATCAGCAACATCAGGAGGAAATATCACAAATGATGGTGGGGCAGATATTACAGCAAGAGGTGTTTGCTGGTCAACAAGTACCAACCCGACAACAGCAGACAATAACACAAGCAATGGTACAGGAACAGGCACTTACTCGAGTAACCTCTCGGGCTTAACTCCAGGCACTACATATTATGTACGTGCTTATGCAACCAACTGTTCCGGAACGGCCTATGGCAATGAGGTTTCATTTACTACCGATCCAGTCGAATTGGCTACTTTAACAACAGATATAGTTACTTCAGTAGGTAGAACATCAGCCATATCAGGAGGGAACATAATAGATGATGGAGGAGGAACAATGTCGGCCAGAGGTGTCTGCTGGTCAATAAATGAGAATCCGACAATTACTGACAGCCATACAGATGAGGGGTCAGGGAATGGTGATTTCACGAGTAACATTACCGGCCTAAATTCAAATACTACCTATTTTGTTCGTGCTTATGCAACAAATAGTGCAGGTACTGCCTATGGCAACGAGGTTTCATTTACAACCCTTTCTGAATCAAGTGCAGGTACATTTACGGATGGACGTGACGAGTATGAATATAATTGGATACAAATAGGTGATCAGATATGGATGGCAGAGAACTTAGCATACTTGCCCTCCGTAAATCCTTACTCAGAAGGATCAGATACAGATCCGCTTTATTATGTTTGTGGTTTTGATGGAAATAGCGTAATTGAAGCCAAAACCACTGATTATTACATAACTTATGGTGCCATATACAACTGGCCCGCAGCTATGGAAGCCTGTCCTGATGGATGGCATTTGCCTTCAGACGAGGAATGGAAAGAACTTGAAATGTGCTTAGGTATGAGTGAGGAAGATGCTGATGAATATGGTAATCATTTCAGAGGAACAGATCAAGGTAGTCAATTAGCAGGTGATGCTTCACTATGGATGGACGGAAACTTGGTAAACGATCCTGCTTTTGGTTCAAGTGGCTTTACAGGGCTACCTGGTGGTGGCAGAGAAGCCCATAATGATTGCGGTTACATTAGTGCCGCAGGTTGCTGGTGGAGTTCTACTGACTACGGTGGTGCCATTCACTATTCTGTATATTGTCGTGCCATAATGTATTCAGATAGTGGTGTTGAAAGGGATGGTAATGCAAAAGATTTTGGTGTATCGGTCCGTTGCGTGAAGGATTAACCCTCAGAAATACACACAACGCGAGGGGCAGTTTAACTGCTATTCTCGAGGAATGATAGATTATACTGGTTAAATAGAGCAAAATTAATCGATATAAACCACTTTAACCTCTGGAAAGGTATTTGGGTCGCTCTTGCAGCGAACATCGATAAAATCTACTCTATTATGCTCAGAAGGTATAAATTGAATGTTTGTGTCTCTGTTTGTGTCTCCATTAAAAAAGCCATTCACATAAAACTAATTGTAAATGGCTCTATATCAGAGTAGCGAGACCGAGAATTGAACTCGGGACCTCAGGATTATGAATCCTGCGCTCTAACCATCTGAGCTATCTCGCCGCGTTTTCCGGACAGGCAGTAACACTGCCAGATGCCCGACGTTTGCGGGTGCAAATATAATACATACTTTCAATATTTCAATATGGTTTTTTATTTATATTATTTTTTCTATATTGCAATAGATCAATTTATTTATGGGTAAAATCATTCGTTGATGAAATCACAGTATGAACTCGAATATACCCTTAACAGTTCCCCGAAAGTACTGTTTTCCAGGTTGAGTACTGCAGAAGGTCTTGCCGAATGGTTCGCAGATGATGTACAGGTGGACGGAGACGATTATGTTTTTATATGGGATAATACAGAACAAAGGGCCAAGCTGGTACAGCTCAGGGAAAATAAGTATGTCCGTTTCAAATGGGCAGAAACAGGTGAAGATGAAGACAGGTATTTTGAGTTTAAACTGGATATAGATGAACTGACAGGTGATGTGGCTCTCTTTATCACAGATTTTGCAGAGGAAGATGAAAAGGAAGATGCTATATACCTGTGGGACACCCAAATAACAGAGCTTAAACGGGCCCTTGGCCTATAAAGACAGTATTATATCCCCCTCTCTATTTTTAGGCATGATTTATGAAGCGTCTTTCTTATGCTTTTCCACATTCAGTGTGGAAAGCATAATTATATTATTATTTTGTAGATTTGAAGCCGTAGTGTAGAATTATGATATATGATAAAGAAATTAGACTGGCTGGTTTTTAAATCGTTTATTGGACCTCTAATACTTACTTTTTTTATTGTACTGTTCGTTTTTGTACTGCAATTCCTGTGGATGTATATCGATGACCTTGCAGGTAAAGGTCTGGAGTTGAGTGTACTGATAGAGCTAATATTAAATTTTGCACTTGTATTCGTACCTAATGCACTACCCCTGGCAATACTGCTGGCTGCCCTGATGACCTTTGGTAATATGGGTGAGAATTTTGAGCTCACAGCAATAAAATCATCGGGAATATCCCTTCAGAGAATTATGAGACCCCTGATAATCTTTATCCTCCTGCTCAGCATAGGATCATTCTTCTTCTCCAATAATGTAGTACCATATGCAAACCGGAAAGCAAAAACCCTGATGTATGATATACAGATGAAAAGACCAGAGCTGAATATCCAGGCTGGTACTTTCTATACTGGCATCGATGGATTCAGTATTAAGATAGGTAAGAAAGATCCTGAAACCAATAAGCTTGAAAAGGTTCTCATATATGATCACAGGGATGCGGAAGGAAACAAATCACTGGTGATGGCAGACTCCGGATACATGAATATGACACCGGATGAGGCAGGTCTGGTATTTACTCTTTATAACGGGCATGCCTATAATGATATAGAAGAAAAAAACAGGCCGGCCACTATGAGGAAATACCCGTTCAGATCAGATCAGTTCAGGGAACAGACGATGATAATTGAACTAAGTGGCTTCGACCTTGAACGATCAGACCTTAATTTGTTCAAATCGAACCAGACCATGCAGAATATGGCCCAGCTGGAGTATTTTGTGGATTCTCTTAGTGAAAAACTCGATTCACGGCAGGAAGGTTATGTACGTGAATATATCACATCAAAAATTTATACAAGAAGAAATTACCCAAGGAGTGATGCAGTGAAGGACAAAAGTAATTATGAATACATGGTATTTGATGCTGACAGCCTGTATAACTCGCTTGAGCCCATACAACAGCAGATGGTAATCAGTCATTCCCTTAACCAGGCAAGATCAGGTCTTCAATTTCTTCAGGAAAAAAGCAATATAAGTTACGGAGAGTTAAAACATGTATTGAAATTTAAGGCCGAGTGGCACAGAAAGATAACCCTGGCTGTAGCATGCCTGATTTTCTTTTTCATAGGTGCTCCCCTGGGTGCAATAATCCGGAAAGGAGGCCTGGGAACATCAGCAGTTATTGCTGTATTGTTCTTTGTCATATGGTATGTCCTGAGCCTGGTGGGTGAAAAAGTTGCCAAGGAAGGTATTGCACCCGTTCCCCTTGGTATGTGGGAATCGACAGTGATATTAATGGGTGTTGGAATATTCCTTACGTATAAGGCAACAGCTGATGCAGCTATAATGAATAAAGAAACCTACACTCACTTTTTTAAGAATATCGGTATAAAACTCAGGCTGGTAAAACCATACAGTACAGATGAAGAGGCTGATAACCAGTGAAAGGTCCTATCGCCAGTCCCCCAGATAATAAAGCATAGGCAGTGATGCAGGTGGTGAATGTCGGGCTTCATGATATAAGTCATATGAATACTCAGGGCATTTTTGAATTTTTATTTATGGAATTTAGTTTACAAATAATACTTTTGCACTGTAATAAGTACAGGAACAGGCTTATACCATAATGACAAAAAATACAGAAACAAACAGTCCCTTTAACACAATAGATGAAGCAATTGTAGATATTCTCCGTGGTAAGCTGGTGATAGTGGTTGATGATGCAGACCGGGAAAATGAGGGCGATTTTATTTGTGCTGCTGAACTTACCACCCCTGAGATAGTAAATTTTATGGCAATGAATGGCAGGGGGCTTATTTGTGTTCCGTTACCTGAAGAAAGATGCGAGGAGCTTGAACTTGACCTCATGGTGGGGAAGAACACCTCCCCTTACGAAACCCCATTTACTGTAAGTGTTGATCTTATAAGCAGCAGCACCAGCACAGGGATATCAGCTCACGACAGGTGTCTTACGATAAATGCCCTGGTTGACTCACATACCAAGCCAGAGCATCTGGGCCGGCCCGGTCATATATTCCCACTAAAAGCAAAATCAAAAGGTGTGCTGAGACGTGCAGGACATACCGAAGCAGCCGTTGATCTTACAAGGCTGGCAGGCCTGCGCCCCGGAGGGACACTGGTTGAAATAATGAATGATGATGGTTCCATGGCGAGACTGCCTGACCTTCTTAAGTTATCAAAGAAATTCAATATTAAAATTATCTCAATCAGCGACCTTATAAAGTACAGGCTGGAAAAAGAGAGTATTCTTGAAATAGGTGTAAGAGTTCATTTACCAACGGAATACGGTGAATTCGACTTCATACCATTCAGGCAACAAAGCAATAATATTGAACATGCTGCACTGGTAAAAGGATCATGGACTAAAGATGATACCGTACTGGTAAGAATCCATTCTTCATGCTTTACCGGTGATATTTTTGGCTCAATGCGATGCGACTGCGGCCCGCAGCTGCATAAAGCCATGAAAATGGTTGATGAAGCCGGTAAGGGAGCGGTTATATACCTCAGCCAGGAAGGCAGGGGAATAGGTTTATTCAATAAGATCCGCACTTACAAGTTACAGGAACAGGGCATGGATACCGTTGAAGCGAATCTTGAGCTCGGATTCGGTGAAGATGAAAGAGATTATGGTATAGGTGCAAATATTATGAGGGAACTGGGACTGGGTAAGGTAAAACTAATATCGAATAATCCTGTTAAAAGAGCCGGACTTGAAGGATACGGTATAAAAATAGTTGAAACCATACCACTGGAGATTCCTCCCAATCCACATAATGAATTCTATCTCCAGACGAAGGCCGACAAAATGGGTCATTATCTGAGCTGCTACAAACATCTCAAGAGTAAAAATAAATAGGACATCCCACAGAAGCATTATGGTCTGTTAATAATAAGATCAGGCATCATGCCTTGATTCTGCTTCATTTTTTTTAGCTTTGTTACTTAAACACTCATCTACTGATGACAGGACCACGCATAATATTCATGGGCACACCTGAATTTGCTGTTCCCAGCCTGGGTTCTCTGCTTATTAATAATTATGACATCGTGGCAGTAGTAAGCAACCCGGATAAACCTGCCGGCAGAGGCCTGAAAAAATGTAGCTCAGCAGTTGCTGAATACGCATCAGAGAATCTCCTGACCCTTCTGCAACCTGATGACCTTACTGATCCATCTTTTATTAAGCAGGTTACCGACCTCAAACCTGATATTATCGTGGTGGTTGCATTCCGGAAGCTGCCTGAAGAGATATGGCGGATACCCACAATAGGTACCTTTAACCTGCATGCCTCCCTTCTGCCCCATTACAGGGGAGCAGCACCAATAAACCATGTTATCATAAACGGTGAAAAAACAACCGGCCTGACTACATTTCTTATTGATGAGAAAATTGATACTGGTAAAATAATTTTCAGAAAGAAAATTGGAATAGCTCCGGATGACAGTGCAGGCAATTTGCACGATAAACTTATGCGGGAAGGTGCAAAACTGGTAGTGAAAACAGTAAAGGCTCTTGCCAGGGGTAAGGTAAAAACCTTTGATCAGGCAAGGCTTATCAAGCGCAATGAAATACTGAAAAAGGCACCGAAAATACACAGCAGTGACTGTTTTATTAACTGGGACATGGGAAATAGTGATGTCTATAATTTTATCCGTGGATTATATCCCCATCCGGGAGCAAGGACAATCTTCAGAAAAGAAGGCAATGACTATACAGTGAAAATTGGCAAATGTAAATGCATTAGCAAGCATAAACACTTAAATCCCGGGGAAATAGGAAGCGATGGGAAAAACTACCTGAGAATAGGCACAGGCGGATGCAGCATTGATATAGAGATGCTTCAGATGGAAGGGCGCAAACTCATGTCAGCAATTGAATTCCTGAATGGCTTCAATATTAAAGATACAATAATAATCAAAGGCCCTCCGGCTTAAGTTTACGTAACCAGAGCTCAGTCCCCGGGGGTGGTTCAATTCCGGGATCCATCCTGTTTTTTTCGTAAAGAGTCTTAAGTTTTATCCCGTATTGTTGGGATATGGCATACATTGTCTCACCTTCATTTATAATATGATAATCATTCCCCGCCTCTGCCCTGTTACGCTTGGGCTGCAGGTATAATATCTGTCCGACGTACAGCCTGGCATCATCATTAAGGTCATTATACCTGTGTATCTCCCATTTCAGAAGCTCAAATTCCTCTGCCAGGCTCTCAAAAGTATCATTTTCTCTCACTGTGATATACTCAATCCTGTTTCTCACCTGTATCCTGCTACTCCTGCTTACAACAAAATTATCATCAATAATGTCCTCTCCTTCCTTAATACTTTCAATCTCTCCTGTACCAGTCTCGCTTATGTTATCCAATCTGGCATAAATCTCATTCTCATCTTTTTCCCTGCCACTTATAACAATTTCATCATAGACATGAAGATTGTTTTGTTCAATCATACCAATCAACATATTGGCATATCGTGGGTTTGTTGCATATCCTGCTCTTTTCAATCCCCTTGCCCATCCTTTATAATCATCCTGTCTGAGGCCAAACAGGAAGTTATACCTTGAACCCTCCCTGAGAAAATCAGAATGGTCTTTATATGACTCAATTACTTCCCCGTATTTCCTGAAACACTCATTGCGTCTGTCATCATTATGGTATATCCTTCCACCTTCCCATCCATTATGGCATTTAATACCAAAATGGTTATTGGCCTGGCGTGCAAGCCTGCTCCGCCCGTAATCGCTTTCAATAACAGCCTGCGCCAATGTTACACTGGCAGGTATACCTGTCCTCCTCATCTCGCTCATAGCCAGGTCAGCATATTTTCTGACATAATTATCCAGATCCGCATCATTGTTCCCCGGAACCATTTCACTTCTACTCCATCTTGCAGAATGGCAGGAAGATAACAAAACTACCATTATCAACATATATGGTATAAAGCGCATACTCGGAAATTTGTCTTAAAAATAATAAGCATATATGTATTTATATTCCTGTAAACGGAAAGTAATTAACTAATTGTATATAGTTATCAAAAATACATCCTTTGTATACCGGTTATTCTTACCGGATGATAACATTTTTTTGTATTTTGCAGGATATGCTAAATCTATGGTTAAGAAGAAAATAATTGAACTCATCCTGGATGAGTATACCAGTCTCGAAGAATTAAGCACGGAAGAACACCTGCTGGTAAAGGAAGCAATGAAAGCAAGCATGCATGCCTATGCACCATATTCACATTTCTCAGTAGGTGCAGCACTTAAGCTCGACACAGGTGAGGTAATTACCGGGAATAACAGGGAGAATGCATCTTTCCCAGCCGGTGCCTGTGCTGAACATACTGCCATTGCATATGCAGGGGCTAATTATCCCGGTTCTGCAATTATCTCTATTGCAATATGTGCCCGCAAAAACAAAGATTTTACTGATATACCTGTATCGCCATGCGGTAAATGCCGACAGGTAATATCTGAAGAAGAAGACCGGTCAGGAAGAAAGATTAAAATAATACTGTATGGTAAGTCAGGTATTTATGTAATAAAAGGAATTGAGAACCTGCTGCCCCTGCATTTCAGCAGTTCTGTTCTCTGTCATTAATCATCATTGTCAATAACCATCTGGAAGCCTGCACTATGTATATTTTTAATGGAAATATTACTGTCATCCGACAGGTATTTTCTCAGCTTGGTAATATAAACATCCATACTTCTTGCGGTAAAATAATCATCAGATCCCCAGATCGATTTTAGTGCTGTTTCGCGGCTAACGAGGGTATTGGGAGATTCAGCCAGGAGCTCAAGGAGTTGTGCTTCCTTGGGGGATAGCTTCCTCTCATCCTGTCCTGATCTGAGGGATCTTATCTTAGTATTAAAGATATATTTCCCGATCTTTATCTCCTCGCTGACCTTTTTCAACCCTTCCCTGCGACTGACAATGGCTTTTATTTTTGCCAGGAGTATATCTGTATCAAAAGGTTTGGTAATATAATCATCGGCACCCAGTCCATATCCACGCAAAACATCTTCCTTTAATTTTTTTGCCGTAAGGAAAATCAGGGGAATGGTCTTATTTATGGTCCTTATTTCAGAAGCAATAGTAAAACCGTCAACATTAGGCAGCATAACATCAAGTATACACAGATTAAACTTTTCTTTCCTGAATGCATCGAGAGCCTTTTTGCCGTCGTCTATCCATACGACAGTAAAATCATTTATTTCGAGATATGATTTAAGTACTGAACCGAAGCTCAGATCATCTTCAACAAGAAGTATCTTTGAGTGCTCACTCATACCAGGTCTTCATTTTGTGGTAAAAACACTTCAAATGTCGTGCCTTTTCCTGATTCACTAAATACTTTAATATCGCCATTATGTGCATCGACTATAGCTTTAACATAACTAAGGCCAAGACCGAAGCCTTTAATATTATGAATATTACCGCTTGACTGCCTGTAAAACCTTTCAAATATTTTTGATTGTACAGACCTTGTCATCCCGATACCTTTATCCGCTACTGATAATACAAAAAAACCGTTCTTATTGCATGTGCTAAGTGTAATCTCAGGCTCTCTGACGCTGTACTTATTAGCATTATCAAGAAGGTTATGTATAAGATTCGTCAGATGTTCTCTGTCTCCATACACAATAGGATCATCAGCTTCGGGATAGAAAAAGATGTTTCCATTCCTTCCTTCTACTTGTATTTCAATGGTTTCAATTGATCTTTTTATTACTGAATGCATATTAATCTCTGAGAAACTGAATTCCATCTCACTCTTGTCAAGGGATGATATTTGAAGAATATTTTCAACCTGCTTGTTCATCCTGGTATTTTCCTTTTTTATCATGCTGATAAAATGCTTCACCCTGTTTTCATCATTTATAATCTTAGGATTACTTATTGTATCGGCTGCAAGTGAAATAGTTGCTATGGGTGTTTTGAACTCATGGGTCATATTATTGATAAAATCCGATTTCATCTCGGATATTCTTTTCTGACGTATAATAAAGAATATACTCAAGGCAAAGGTTATCAGTATTATTAAACTGAACAGCATTGAACCACCCAGCAGGAATGACATTGAAGATAGTATATAATTCTTGCGTTCAGGGAATACAACAGAAATACGTGTATTTCTACGTATTAACCTGTCATTAAACAGATTAACTGTATAATTACTGCTTATTAGGTCAGAAGGGGAGACTGATTCATATACACCGTCAATTATCCTGTTATTTTCTACTATAGCAAACTCAAAAGGTGTGTTTATGCCCGAATTTGTGAGTTCAGCATAAAGAACAGACAGTATTTCATTTCCTTCGGTCCGGCTGTTAAGTTCCCAGTCATAGAGTTCAGAAATCATCCTGTCGCCCAGCTGTCGCAGGTCACTTGATTTCTTCAAAAGCCATAACCTGAACCTGTCCTGGTCAATATTTAAAGGCTCTTCCCCCCTTGCTTCAATGCTGTATTCAGGTATTCCCCTTTCAGCACTATCGCCGATCAAATACTGCTGGTAATCGCCCAGCACCTGTATATTTTCACCATCATCCGTAAGCCTGAAAGAAAAGCTCTCCCCTTTACCTCTCAAACCCGGGGTGCCCTGCATCCTGTTACCATCTGCAGCCGACCCGGCAAAAGGTATTGTCTGCATCTCATCTGCCTGTGACTGAAGCAATGAATCAGCTACCATCAACTGCTCATAAAAAGCCAGTTGTCTTGAGGATTCTATTTTACGTGCAGTACTCTGGAGGCTATTGAACACCGAGCGGTTAAACAAATCATTCCTCACTCTCACAGCATTATTTATCCAGATTAACTGCACCCATATAATACCCGTTAATGACACCAGCATTAATGATATGAGCCCTATAAACTTCCATCGCTTCATACTACAAAAATATAATTATATAATTACACCAATCCACATTTTAACTTTTCCTTAACTAGATTTAACCTTAGTTTAACTGACTCAGGATAATAATGTTATATATTTGTTCAGGGTATTCGTAATACAATAATGACCAGTTGGTATATTTTGTCATTTAAAATGACATTTAACATGAGCGATTAGGGGCAATGCCAACTTGAAATTTTGACATCCTGACCTCTGATATTTTCAGTTTCAATTAAGTGGCTGTTTTTACTCTAAAGCAGCCATTTTTTATATCACCTGCCTGATCCTGGCCCAGATGTCGTTATCCGGGAGAGGTGCTATGAGTTCTATTTCCTGTTTTTTAACCGGATGGATGAAACGTATCTTCCATGCATGCAGGGATATACTTCCATCGTTATTTGATCTTGGGCAACCATATTTAAGATCACCTTTCACCGGGCATTCTGCTTTAGCCAGCTGGCATCTGATCTGGTGATGTCGCCCTGTATGCAGGTCAATTTCCAGTAAATAATATCTTTCTGTACGTTTGAGCAGCTTGTAGCTTAAGAGGGCTTCTTTGCTTCCTTTCACATGCTTATCATAGGCATACGACTTATTCTGTTTTTCATTTTTCTTGAGGTAATTAAACAAGCTTCCCTCTTCCGCTGGCGGCCTGTTTTGTACCACGGCCAGGTATTTTTTTGACACCTGCTTTTCCTGGAACATTTTGTTCAATCGGCCAAGAGCTTTTGAAGTACGGGCAAATAGTATAGCACCGCTAACAGGTCTGTCGAGGCGGTGAACCACCCCGAGGAATACGTCTCCCGTTTTATGGTATTTATGTGCCAGGTATTTTTTTACCCTGTCTGAAAGGGTTTCATCACCTGTTTGGTCGCCCTGTACCAGCTCCGTGCTTTTCTTGTTAATGGCAATTATATGGTTGTCTTCGTACAGTATTTCCATAGCAGGTTTCTCAATACTGCTCCTTCTCATTCGGAAATTCAAGTGATCTTACATCCCTTATATATCCCTGTACTGCTCCGCTTATTTCCTGGTACAGGTTATGGTATCTCCTGAGAAACCTGGGTGAAAATTCCTGGTTAATACCCAGCATGTCATGAATCACCAGTACCTGACCGTCAACCTTATTGCCTGCGCCTATGCCAATTGCAGGTATAGTGAGGCTTTCAGCTACTTCACCGGCCAGGGTAGCAGGAATTTTTTCCAGAACAATGGCAAATACGCCCTTTTCTTCAAGCAATTTTGCATCTTCCTTTAATCTTTTGGCCTCTTCTTCCTCACGTGCACGCACAACATAAGTACCGAATTTATGTATTGACTGAGGTGTTAATCCCAGGTGTCCCATTACAGGGATGCCTGCTGACAGTATTCTTTCAACTGATTCTGCTATCTCAGCTCCTCCTTCCAGTTTTACTGCATGTGCTCCGGTCTCTTTCATTATCCTTATAGCCGATGAAAGAGCTTCCTTGGAGTTACCCTGGTAGGTCCCGAATGGCATATCAACCACTACAAGTGCCCTTTTGGCTGCCCTCACTACAGATGCTGCATGGTAAATCATATTATCAAGTGTAATGGGAAGCGTGGTTTCAAAACCTGCCATTACATTTGATGCCGAATCACCTACAAGTATGACATCTATCCCCGCCTTATCGACAATAGATGCCATTGAATAATCATATGAAGTGAGCATAGCTATTTTCTCTCCTTTGAGCTTCATCTCTGAAAGCACATGAGTGGTTATCCTCTTTACTGTATTATGGATTGACATATCCTGTGTAATTATGATTATAATAGGTAAAGCTACAAATTTGTTTGGTATAATAGGATTGTATTAATACGAAAATGCGATAACTGCCTTTTTGTCATTATGACATTTATTTTGGTCATGTAAATATGATATTGAGTGTCATATTAGCATAAATATAAGGATAGAATCCGATGGCATAATCATTGATTAGAGGAAGTAAGAAATCAGAAAAACAATAAATACGTTATAAAATGGGAAAAATAATTGGTATAGACCTTGGTACAACTAATTCATGCGTTTCAGTAATGGAGGCCAATGAGCCTGTAGTTATTCCAAATAGCGAGGGTAAGAGAACTACCCCGTCTATTGTAGCCTTTATAGAAAATGGAGAACGGAAGATAGGCGATCCCGCAAAGCGCCAGGCCATTACGAATGCAAACAAGACTGTATATTCAATAAAAAGATTTATGGGAGAGACTTACGACAATGTAAGTAAGGAGATCAACCGTGTACCTTATAAAGTTGTCAAAGGAGATAATAATACACCCAGGGTTCAGATTGATGACAGGAAATATTCGCCACAGGAAATATCTGCTATGATACTTCAGAAAATGAAGAAAACAGCTGAGGATTATTTAGGCCAGGAAGTAACAGAAGCTGTTATCACTGTTCCTGCCTACTTTAACGACTCGCAGCGCCAGGCAACAAAAGAAGCCGGTGAGATAGCAGGCCTGAAGGTAAAAAGGATAATAAATGAACCAACTGCAGCAGCGCTGGCTTATGGCCTGGATAAAAAAACCGAAGACCTCAAGGTAGCTGTTTTTGACCTCGGTGGCGGTACTTTCGATATTTCAATCCTTGAACTGGGCGATGGTGTGTTTGAGGTTAAATCAACTAACGGCGACACACACCTTGGTGGTGATGATTTTGATGAACTCGTCATTAACTGGCTGGCCGAAGGGTTCAAGAAAGATGAGGGTGTCGACCTCAGGAAGGATCCTATGGCACTGCAAAGGCTTAAAGAAGCAGCCGAGAAGGCAAAGATAGAACTATCCAGCTCTTCAAGTACAGAGATTAATTTACCATATATAATGCCTGTTGAGGGCATACCCAAACACCTGGTAAAGACCCTGACAAGAGCACATTTCGAAAAACTTACGGATTCACTCATACAATCAGTAATTGAACCATGCAAAACAGCTCTTAAAGATGCAGGTATGAAAGCTTCTGATATAAATGAGGTACTTCTCGTTGGGGGTTCAACGCGTATTCCTGCAATCCAGGAAGTGGTAGAGAAATTCTTTGGCAAGACTCCTTCAAAAGGTGTCAATCCTGATGAAGTGGTTGCTGTTGGAGCAGCCATCCAGGGAGGTGTTCTGACAGGTGAAGTAAAAGATGTACTTTTACTTGATGTTACACCACTGTCACTTGGCATCGAGACAATGGGTGGAGTAATGACCAAACTGATAGAATCAAATACTACCATTCCAACCAAAAAGAACGAAACATTTACCACTGCTTCTGACAATCAACCCTCGGTGGAAATACATGTACTGCAGGGTGAAAGACCTATGGCAGCAGGCAATAAAACTATAGGTAGGTTCCATCTTGACGGTATTCCACCTGCTCCAAGAGGCATACCCCAGATAGAGGTAACATTCGATATTGATGCAAACGGTATACTTAATGTATCTGCTAAAGATAAGGGTACCGGCAAAGAGCAAAGTATAAGGATTGAAGCATCATCAGGTCTCAGTGAGGAAGAGATTAATAGAATGCGTACCGAAGCAAAGGCTAATGAAGAAGAAGACAGGAAAGCAAAAGAAAAGGTCGATAAGATCAATTCCGCTGACAGTATGATCTTCCAGACTGAGAAGCAACTTAAGGAATATGGTGATAAGCTGCCTGCAGACAAAAAAGAACCCATTGAAAAAGCTCTTTCAGATCTAAAAGAGGCTCATAAAAACCAGGACATAGAGGCTATTGATAAAGCCTTAAATGACCTTAATGCTAAATGGCAGGCTGCCTCTGAAGATATTTATAAATCTGCACAGGCTGAAACACAGCAACAAAGCGGTCCGCAACAGGATGCTCAGTCCGGAGGACAGGGCAAGAAAGGAAGCGATGATGATGAGGTTACCGATGTTGATTTCGAAGAGGTTAAATAATAAAAACATCAATATATAATAATAAAACACTCTGATTTTTACAGAGTGTTTTTTATTTTTACCATGTTAAATACCCTGTATATGAAACATATTATTCAAAGAATATTTTTCCTTACTTTAATCCTTGCACCTTTGTGTACAGCAAGTGCACAGGAGAAACTTAACCAGACCGATGAAAACGGAAAGAGGCAGGGTCACTGGATAAAGAAATATCCTAATGGCCAGATAATGTATAAGGGCTATTTTTCTGGCGATAAACCTGAAGGTGAATTTAAACGATATGATGAGGATGGTAACCTGACCTCTGTCCTTAACTACAGTACTAATATTGATACCGTCTCAGCCTGCTTTTACCACCCCAATGGTTATATTGCCGGGAAGGGTAAGTATATTGACCAGGAGAAAACAGGTGAGTGGCTGTATTATTCTGATTATGTTGAAAATCACCTCCTTATGAGGTGCAAGTACGATGAGAATCATATTGAAGGTATGAGGATTAAATACCACTGGAATGGAGAAATTGCCGAAAAACTGGAATTTTCAGACGGCATTAAATCAGGAGAATGGAAACAATATTATACTGATGGTATATTGTCCCTTGAATCAGCATATATTAATGGAACACGTAACGGAGAATTCAGGACATGGGATACGAACGGGAAACCGGAAATAACAGGCCAGTATATTAAAGATGTTCGAACAGGCATATGGCATTTCTTTAATACTGACGGAACGCTCAGGAAGGAAATAAAATATAATAACGGTATTCCTGAGAACAGGGCCGATCTGATCAAGGAGGAGACTGAATACCTGGATAAACTGGAAAAGGAAGGCGGAAAGATTAAGGATCCGGAAATAACAGGTATAATAAGATAATTCTCCTTGCTTTTAGAAATAAATAATTTTAAGTTTATTGCTGCTTCTGCCTAATACTAGTGCTGTAATGAATGAAAACAACGACAGGTATTCGTTAAATGATCTTCAGAAACTCATAAAGAAATCACTGGAAGAAAAACTTCCGGGATATTACTGGGTTAGTGCCGAAATATCAGAACTAAAAATCAACTATGCAGGCCATTGCTACCTCGAGTTAATCGAGAAAGACAGGCATGAAGATATCAAATCACGACTGCGAGCAATTATCTGGTCACAGAAAGCCAGGCTTCTCCTGCCCTATTTTGAGAATATTACCGGTCAACCCATGTCAGAAGGAATTAAAGTGCTTCTGAGGGTGAATATTGAATATCATGAGATCTACGGACTCAGCCTGATCATACATAATATTGATCCGGCATATACAGTCGGCGAAATGGCGCTTAAGCGAAAACAAATAATAGACCGGCTTGAATCTGAAGGTGTTATAAACCTGAATAAAGAACTTACCTTCCCCCTCCTGCCATCAAGGATAGCTGTTATCTCATCGGAGCAAGCAGCCGGATTCCAGGACTTCACAGATGAACTTAACCAGAATGAATATGGTTATAAATATTTTACTAAGCTGTTCAGCGCTGTAATGCAAGGTAAAGAAACTGAAGCATCAGTAAGTAGTGCCATTAATAATATATTTGAAGAGACAGCTAACTTTGACCTTATTGTAATAGTCAGAGGAGGAGGATCACAGGCCGATCTCAGCTGGTTCGACAACTATAATATTGCATATCTTATTACCCAGTTGCCCCTGCCCGTGCTAACTGGTATAGGCCATGAAAAAGACCTGTCAGTTACTGATATGGTTGCTCACAGGTCATTTAAGACCCCAACTGCTGTGGCCGACTTCATAATAAACCAGAGCCTCAGAACAGAAGAACACCTGACACAACTCAGGGAATCAATTATAGATTACTGCAGGGAGATGGTTAGGAGAAAGCGGGTGATCATTAACAGGATCAGTGTTAATATGGCTCCCAGGGTAAGGTCATCCCTGAATAATAAACGAATTTTGCTTAACAGGACAGGCTTAAGGCTCTCCGGAAATACACAATCATACCTTTCACATAACCGTTCCAGGCTCAATACAATTAAAACAGATGTCAGTAAGAGGTCTTTGAAACATATTAATGATAACTTCCGGCACCTGTATGATCTTAATAACAGGTTCAAACCGGCACTGAAAAGATATAAACATCAAAAACAAACAATTCTGGACAATTTTTCCAGATCAATTGATTACCTTCGTCCTTCCAGAGTACTTGAACGTGGATATTCAATTACCCTGTATAATGACAAAGCCGTCAGATCGTCGAATGAATTGCAACCTGGCTCCGAGATAAGTACTATTTTACACCTCGGCAGAGTTGAAAGTAAAGTATTTGACCTGAAGAAACCTGATAAATGAGAAAGGGGAAGATATTTCTTATAAGCCTCGTGCTTCTTGTATTTAATATAGGAATCTATGGCCAACATACATATTTCCCGCATTGTTACAAATACCCCCCGGGCGAAACACTTAATAACAGGTTATTTGAAGAATTATATTTAAAGGCATTGGAATACTTAAACAATGCTGATATTGGCAGCCTTGAATTCTCCTCTGTCCAGATGAAAAGCCTGTCATGCCAGTACTATCCTCTCTATGATGGATTGATGGAAACCCAGGATGGGATTATTTATTATTTTAAAGGTAATAATAGCGAAGCCTTAAAACATTTCTTGAAGGCACTTACAATATATTCGGAAGAGGAATTCTATTCAGGTGTAAATACAGTGCTTAATAATATAGCAATAATTTTTGCTGTTGTTGGCGACTACCAGTCGTCGAGGAAATACCTGTTACGTGCTATTGAAACAAATGAAAAAGAAGGATTGGATAATTTTGCCCTGTTAAATTTTAACCTCGCAGAAGTAGAGATGGAACTGGGGAATTATGAGGCAGCAACAGAAATTCTTAAGAGATTGATCAGGGAAGAGGATATTATTCTGAATAATGTTTCCCCTGTTTCTGTTATCGGTTCAATAATCAATGCATATAATAAGCTTGGCAATAAAGATAAGGCTGAAAGCTGGATGAACAGGGGCTACCTGGCTATGGATGAAAGCCGGTACAGCGATCTCGACAGGCTTAACTTTTATACCGCTGTAATGGAATACCACTTGCTAAACGAGGACTATGAGAAAGTGCTAAATACATCTAAACAATTTAATATAGATGAAAGATACAGCCTTCCGGATGAGTACGATCACCTTGAATACCTGTGCAGTGCTTATGCTGCCACCGGGGATTACGAAAAAGCGTGGAAGTATGAAAATATCCTCAATGATCTGCATTCAGAAGATGATATTGTTAACAGGCAGGAATTTATTAACCTCCTTATGGTTGAGTATGAAGAGACAAGGAATCTGAGACTTAAAGAGAGTATTAATCGGGAAATGAACCTGAACAGGATAAGGCAGGATGCAGCACATAAACTAATGATGACTTTCATTATCATTCTTATTGCATTTATTGTCCTGTTTATAATATTACTTCAAATAAGAAGGATTAGAAATCATTATAAGGAAGAATTCAGTATCGAAACGGAGAAGTTTGCCCTGGTTAATCGCGAACTGAGAAAAACCAATAAAGAACTTGAAAAAGAAAACAATCTGCTGGATACACTGATATCAGTATTTGCTCATGACCTGATAAACCCTTTTCAGGCCATCCTTGGCTTCAGTAGATTAATGGTTGATGACTTTGAAGCCCTTGATAAAGAAAGGATGATAGAATACAGCAATATGCTCAGCGAAACATCATTTCAACTAAACCAGCTGTTAATTAATCTTAAGAGTATTGCCACCATTCAGGAAGGTAAAGATAAACTTGAAATATCTGAAGTTCAAATTAAAAAAACAGTAAAAGATGTTGTGGTTCTGTACAAACCACTTGTAGAAAGAAAGAAAATACATGTAAAAACTAATATTGATAATAAACTGACAGCCCTCATAAATCCTGATGTGCTTAAGTCAGTCATGCGTAATGTGCTGAACAACGCAATTAAATACAGCAATACAGGTGGAGAGATAAGGATAAACGCTGATGAAAGTAATGATTATGTAAATATCGCCGTAGAAGATGATGGCATCGGAATGGACAAAGAAATACGTGAAAGCGTACTGCAGGGTAATTACCTTATGTCAAAGCCGGGTACTGGCAGTGAAAAAGGCAGTGGCCTCGGCCTTACAATATGTATCGACCTGATTGAGATGAATAAGGGTAAACTGGACATTGACATTA
>Ga0315547_1000415_pt1 | contig 44017 bp, 25 predicted proteins | sample SalMarSW160240MG_2_FD_202542 | JGI IMG/M metagenome (GOLD analysis project Ga0315547, IMG submission 202542) | Salt marsh sediment microbial communities from the Plum Island Ecosystem LTER, Massachusetts, United States - Salt Marsh Sediment SW1601-240 ...
CTGCCGCTGGCAGTCGCGAAAACGCCGAACTTGGTAAAAACTCCTCTGTCCGCTCCATCTCCCTTGCCAACATTCTACCCGACACTAAACACTATCATTGTAAAAAAATCGTAACAGCATCCCCTGCCCATTCTGACACATCATCCACATAAAAGTTCCGAGAAAAACAGATGATTTGCAAGAACCCACGCGGGAGCGGCGGAGGCTTCTGCTTGCCTTCTGGAGGGGGCACGGAGGTTCCCGCCCGCCAGAAGATGAGCTTGTCCTTGCAACACTGAGTATGTTATGAATTCACGGCGATGTGAGCGGTGAGCACAGGGACGTCAGGCAAAAGCAAGGAGACTCATCTTAGGTGTTCCATCGAGAGCGCTTCATTGAGAAACTGCGACCATCAGCAAGGACGTTTTCCGATCCTTCAAGCAGAGATGTTACAAGAACGGCGACAAGTCGTCCATTGCTGATTCTCTTTCTTCTATCGGTCGTTGCCGCCGGACGTGCGGGCATTGCCGGCGAAGATTCCGTCAGGGCATCATCGTCACCGGCGGGAAAGCTCCACGTTTTGCCTGTCGCGCGAGGGGTAACGGCGCCTGCGGAGATTGCGGACCTCCCCGCGGTCATGCCGATGGAAAGCCGGGGGAGTCTGACGCGCGCCGACTGGTCGAGGGAGCGAGGGCCCATCGAGCGCCGCTGGCTCGATTTCCTCGGACGTTTCCCAAAAACGAAGCCAGCCCTCAACCCGAAGCTCGTCAGCGTTGAGGAGAAAGGCAACTTCATCCGGCGTAAAGTCACGTACGAGGTGGAGAGGGGCATTCCGGTGGATGCTTACCTCCTCGTGCCGAAAGGAAAGAACCGGCGTTTTCCCGCAATGGTGGTCTTCCATTCTACAGTTGACTACACAATTCGCCAACCCTCGGGACTTGAGGGTCCCGAGGCCAAACACATCGGTGTCCACCTTGCGGAAAGAGGTTACGTCGCCCTTTGCCCGCGGAATTTCATCTGGGATTACGCCGGGCTAAAATGGATGGACGCAGTGGGCAAGGTCAAGCGAGATCATCCCGACTGGAAGGGGATGACGAAAATGGTCTGGGACGGAATTCGAGCCGTGGATTACCTGTGCTCGCTCGATTGCGTTGACGGCAGCCGCATCGGCTGCATGGGACATTCCCTCGGCGGGAAGGAGGCTCTTTTCCTCCCTGCCTTTGACCCTCGGATAAAGGTCGCCGTGAGCAGCGAAGGTGGGATCGGACAGAAATTCTCGAACTGGGACGCGGAATGGTACCTCGGGCCGGACATCCGCAAGCCCGATTTCCCGCTCAGGAACAACCAGGTTCTTGCCCTCATTGCCCCTCGACCGTTCCTTCTTCTCGCGGGTAACTCTGCTGACGGCGATGAGAGTTTGCCTTACATTCTCAGCGTCAAGCCGATTTACGACGCTCTCGGAGCGAGCGACGCCGTAGCATTCTTCAACCATAGAAAAGGTCACGCCTATCCACCCGAGGCACAAAAGCGCGCCTACGAATGGGTAGATTATTGGCTGAAATGACCGGCGGGGAGCTCGCAGTTGCATGGCTGCGGCGAATCCTCTATTACATCAAGGAGTACAATCAGGAACGCGCCCGCCCTTTCCAGTGGATTTACAAAGGCGCGCTGCTGGCGAGAAGTTTCCCTCGGACTCCCGTCACCCGCAAGATGGGTTCGCCGGACGGATACCAGGGGGCTGCCTCTCGACGACGGGAGCAACAACTTTACGGCCAGGGCCACCGACAGGGCCGGGAACTACAAGGACTACCCCACCTCCAGCAACCATACGGTTATCATTGATAAGACTCCCAGCGTGACGTATGCGTACGATGCCAACGGGAACATGACCTCAAAAACGGTGAATGGTTCGTTCACGACCACGTACGAATACACGCCCGAAGAATCAGTTGTTACGGATCTGGTTTCCGGACGGGAAGAGGGAGAAGTTCATTTACGACGGTTTAGCCGTCTATCACGCCCGACTTCTTAACAAATGAGTCAAGTTTTCGAGAGCGACAATACAAACCCCCTTTTCCCCCAAGGTGGAAAGGGGGTGAACTGGCTGAAGGAACGTAGCGGTGTGTGAAATCTCCGGCGGCTGGTGGTTTTGCAAGCCTCGCGCCCGTTGAAGGACGGGCTGGCCAATCAAGTTGGCAACCCTGTGGTTGCCGTTGAGCCGTGCTGGGTTGGACGTCTTCGGCCTTGAAGAACGAGGTTCCCGCCAGTTGCGGAGACGGCCGCGTTACGCGGAAGGAAAACTCAGCCGGAGAGGGAACCGAGGCGTCCGCAGAATCCTGTTGGAAAACCGCAGAGCTGCCCCCCGCGCTGTCTGCCGTGGGCCATCTCCCCCTGAAACTGAGGCATCAGATATTGTGGGTGATTTTGATTGACAAGGTAGCGAGCATCGTCGCATACTCCCGTTTTGAAAATGCGGAGCAGTTCCGCGTGGATGGATTATGCTTTCTCAATTCAATCATACGGAGGATAACTACTATGCGTATGCTTGCTCAACACACCATGATCTACCTGGGTCTTGCAGTTTTGCCTTTCCTTGCGGGATGCACGTCGAGCGGGCCAGTTGTGAAACGAAGTTACGGAACCATGCCGGACGGTCGCATCGCTAAACTTTACACTCTCACCAATGCCCACGGTCTCAAGGCCACCCTTACCAACTACGGGGCGATCCTCGTCTCCCTGGAAGTTCCCGATCGGGCGGGGAAGCTGGCCGACGTTACGCTGGGCTATGACAGTCTTGAGGGTTGGCTATCCAGCACGAGCTACTTCGGTGCGACGGTCGGGCGTTACGGCAATCGCATCGCCAAGGGGAAGTTTGTCCTCGACGGTAAAACCTTCACCCTGGCAACCAACGACGGGGAAAACCACCTGCACGGCGGCGTCAAGGGCTTCGACAAGGTGTTCTGGGACGCGAAGCTTGTCAAGCGAGGCGGCGCCGCAGGCGTCCGGTTCACCCGCACAAGCCCCGACGGCGAGGAAGGCTATCCGGGCAAGCTCAAGGCCGCCGTCACCTACCTGCTGACGGACAACGACGAGCTGCGAGTGGAGTTTAAGGCGACCACCGATAAGCCTACTATTGTGAATCTCGTTCACCACTCTTACTGGAACCTGACCGGCGATCCGAACAACACCATCCTCGATCATGAGCTGATGCTCGCCGCCGACCACTTGTTGCCCGTGGACGAGGGCTTGATCCCTACCGGCGAGCTGCGTCCGGTAAAGGGCACCCCCTTTGATTTTACGCAGCCAGCCAAAATCGGCGCCCGAATCAACGCCGAGGACGAGCAGCTCAAACGCGGCAACGGCTATGACCACTGCTGGGTTTTGCGAAATCAGACCGGCAAGGTCGCCCTGGCCGCGACGCTTTATGACCCGTCCAGCGGCCGGGCGATGGACCTTCTCACCGACCAACCGGGCATTCAGTTCTACAGCGGCAATTTTCTCGATGGTACGGTCAAGGCCAAGGGCGGCGTTAAGTACCAGTTCCGCACCGGCTTGTGCCTGGAAACCCAGCATTACCCCGACTCGCCGAATAAGCCGGACTTCCCCTCGGTGGTTCTACGTCCCGGCGAAATCTATCGCCACACCATGATCCTCCGCTTCTCCGTCAAGAAATGACGGCGAATCGCCCAACAAAGAGGCTTTTGCCACGCTATGCGGTTGACCAGGGCGGCGTTGCGGAACTCCGAGTGAAGAACGGGAACTGAAAAATACGATGGACAGGACGCTTGGCCTCTTAGGGAGACAGATGGGAGGGGAGGGACCTCTCGCAAAGGCGCGAAGACGCAAAGGATATAAGAAAGAATCGAGGGCGAGACACCCTCGAGACTGCCGCCGGGACGGCGGCGTTACAGTTGGCAAGATCGCCCACTCAAATGTAGCCACACCCCTTATGGTTGCTCTGTACGGTATAGCTTCGGGGTCGCTGTCTCTTGGGCTTCTCCTCTTATTGGCCTAACTTCCGCACCTGATTCGGATTTTGAGATTGTGTTGAGGGTCTTTAGGTCGTCACAAACCGGAATCGGAACAGGGCAAGCATGAAGGCCGAAAGGGTGTTACCTCCAACTTACTTACTTGTGTTCATACTCATTATAGTGGCGGTTGATCTCTTGTTTCCACTGGCGGACGTTATTGGTTTTCCGTGGAAGCTTTTGGGGATGATTCCATTCGCTTTAGGGATTGTTATTAACGTCATTGCTGACAGTGCTTTCAAGAAGCTCGGAACGACAGTCAAGCCCCTCGAGGAATCAACGGCCTTGGTCACCAACGGGGTGTTCCGGCTCAGCAGGAATCCCATGTACCTCGGATTCGTTCTGATTCTTATAGGGGTCGCGATATTCATGGGTTCGCTGACGCCGTATGGAGTCATCGTTGTGTTTGCTGTCGTGATGGACATTGTTTTCATAAAACCCGAAGAGCAAATGCTCGAGGAGAAATTCGGTGAGGTTTGGTTGGAATACAGGCGCCAGGTAAGGCGATGGATTTAGGAGCGGCCTCGCGCCTCGCTCAAAGTGACGGGCAAGCACTTGTCGGCGAAAGGAGAAGAGCAATGCAAGGGAAAAAGGGTATCAAGACGAATCGAATGGTTCATCAAGCGGGTCTTTTGGTCATTGTCGTTTGCTTTATGTTTGTGAGTGCTCATCCGGGGGTGTTCGCGGAATCGGGCTTAGGTTTCCGCGCCGTACCTGTGGAAAATAATGCGAATTTATGGTGGGCTCGGGCGCTGGGGGATGTCAACGGCGATGGCGTATTGGACTTAGTATTGCAGAATGACAATGGCCACGGAGGCTGGCTGGGTTGGTATGAAGCCCGAAACGGCGGGAAATCATGGAAACGCCACATCATCGCAAAAGCGGCGCCGGGCGGGGGCACGTTTGCCTGCGGGGACATGGACATCGGCGACATTGATAACGATGGAGACGTGGATGTTCTCGGATTCAAACATCCGGGAGAGTGGGACAGAGGCGGTGACCCGACGGAGATTTTCTGGTATGAGAATCCCGCCTGGAAGCATCACCGCATCGGCGAGGCGGCTGACTTCATCAAGGATGTCAACCTGGCCGATTTGAACCAGGACAAGAAACTGGACCTTGTCGCCATCACCTATGTCGAGAACAAGCTTGCGGTTTTCCGGCAGGATTCTCCGAAATCCTGGGTTAAGGTGAAAGAGCTCAAGGTCGAAAACCTGCATGAGGGCATGGATGTCGGCGACATAGACGGGGACGGCGACACGGATGTAGCCACGGTCGGTTACTGGGTGGAGAATCCGGGGGGCGACCTAACCGGCAACTGGAAGGTTCACGAGGTCGCCGCCAAGTGGCACAATCAGGGCGGGGATTGGTCCAAGAATGCCACCAAGGTGTTCTGCCGCGACATCACCGGCGACGGGCGAGCGGAAGTCTTTATCTCGCATTCTGAGCGGAAGGGGTATCCGGTTGCCTGGTATCATTCACGCAATCCCCGAAAGGGTCCCTGGACCGAACATATAATCGCCAAGGAAATGCCCGCAGCACATACGCTTCAAGTGTTCGATATGGACCTTGACGGGGATTTCGATGTCCTGGCAGGGATGAACAAGAGTCGAGCGAGGGCTTTAGGTATGACGAAATGGCCGGTCATCGTTTACCTGAATGAGGGCGACAACCGCGTCTGGAAGCAATATCTCATTACGGAGGACGGCATCTACAACGGACAAATCGGCGATCTGGAAGGCGACGGCGATTACGACATATTCCGGCTGCCCACGCATGATGCCAAGAGGTTCGAAGTACTCGTTAACCAGACCAAACATTGAACCCGCGCAGACAAAGCCGAAAAGTCCCCGGGAACGAGAAGTCAGCGTTTAGCGAAGGATTCGGTCAGTCCCTGGATGAAGGGCGCCGACTGGTGTTCTGCTTCAGGCGGAATTGGACATTTCCTCGTTTGCTGTTAGGATATAGCCGGAAAGATACAATGTCGCCCGTGGCGCGTTTTGGCTTGACAGTTCTGGACGAGAGACGGAAACTTCTGATTTGGAGTTTGAAGGAGGGCGGTCTCCGGCGGCTCGAGCAGGCACGGGCTCCCAAGACGGCGGTTGAGAGGAACCAAGGGGCAGCGAGACAGGCGCGTGGGTTGGTCGCACGAGGCGAAACTTCGGCATGTTTAGACGTTCGCGAACAGAAGTGCAATCACGTTGCGTATAGGTTAGCGAAAGCCGGGCCGTTTGGACAAGCGGCTGCGGCAGTTTAGTGGGAGAGGTAACTGCACATGGATCGTCGAGACCTGAGACTATTGAGGTTCAGCGCCTCCGGAGTCAGAGGGATTGTTGGTCAAACTCTCACGCCGGAGTTGATCACGGACTTCGCCTGCGCCTTCGGCACGTATGTTCAATCGGGCAGGGTCGTCGTGGGGCGGGACACCCGCACTTCCGGGGAAATGGTGAAGTCGTCGGTGTTTGCCGGTTTGCTCTCGACGGGTTGTCCGGTTGTGGACCTCGGCATCTGCCCCACTCCGGTCATTCAGTTCACGGTTCGGGAGGTTTCGGCTGCCGGGGGCATCGCCATCACTGCCGGTCACAACGACGCGAGATGGAACGCGCTGGGTTTTCTCAGCGCCGGGGGCACCTTCCTCGACCCGTACCAGGGGGAGGAGATTCTCGACATCTACCACTCCGGGGAGTTCACGAAGCGGCAGTGGAATTCCCTCGGTAAAGTCGAGCGGAAAGACGATTACCTTCCAACGTACCTCGACCGGCTTTGCGGTTTTCTGGACGTGAAAGCTATTCGTGCAGCCGGGTTCAAGGTCATCGTGGACCCGTGCAACGGGGCCGGCGCCGGTATAGTGGACGTTTTCTGCGAGCGTCTCGGCTGCCAGCTCATTCCCATCAACAACGAGCGCACCGGGATATTCCCCCACGACCCGGAGCCCCGTCCGAGGAACGCCCGCCAGATCGCCTCCATCGTCAAACCTGTTCGGGCCGACATCGGTTTTCTCCTCAGCAGCGACGCGGCTCGCCTCTCCATCGTGACCGACACCGGCGAGACCGTCAGCGAGGAATACACTTTTCCCATTGTTCTGGAACATTTCCTCGGCCGCGGAAAGGGTCCCGTCGTCACCAATTTGTCCACGACCAGGACGGTGGATGACATCGCGCGACGATACGATTGCCCTCTCATCAAGAGCGAGGTGGGGCAAGTATATTCCCTTCACACCGCCCTCACGGAGGATGCCCTCATCGCCGGCGAGGGCTGCGGCACCGTCGCCGTTCCGCAATTCCACCCCGGGTTCGACGCTTTCCTCTCCATGGGTTTGATTCTCGAGATGATGGCTATCCGCCGGAGAAGGATTTCCGAACTGCTCAACGACCTTCCCCGATACCATATCGTCAAGGAAAAGGTATATTGTCCCCCGGACAAAGTACACAATCTCATGCACGAGGTCAGGCACGAGTACCGCCCCGAAAAGCCTGACCTCACCGACGGAGTGCGAGTGGATTGGGAGGACAGTTGGCTGCATGTCCGCGCTTCCACAACCGAACCGTTGATCCGCGTCATTGCCGAAAGCAACAATGAGCAAACTGCAAGGGAAAGAGCCGACCGCGCCATCAGCATCGTTTCTCGCGTGATGTAGGGGAGCTGAAACCCGCTGGGCAGGGTATCGCCCACCAGATGCAGCTCTTCAATCCCCTCCGAGAGCGTGACCGCCTCGCCCTTCTCCAATGCCTGTGGGCACGGGCGTCGGCTCTCATGTGCCTGGAACGAACCGTGTATTGGGGATGAGCCTATTACGCCCCTTCCGGGCTTTTGTATTTCATCACGTGCCATTTTCCCAGGGCGTTGCCCTGGGCTGGAATATTGCGCCCTTTCAGGGGTGAAGATTGCTTTGGGGTCGAGATTGGCGCACGGGCTCGGTCCAAGGACAATTCCGCCACTGAAATGGAGCCTCACCCGTAACCGCCTTTGACGTTACGTTCCGCCGCCTATTTTGCGATTCCGAAATTGACGCGTCGAATAATCGAAAAAAGGGAGATCTTCTTCTGTTCGCATGTTAACCCAACTAACTCATTGCCCCGCAGCACCCACGCACGCTGAGTTCAGGACGATTTTAAAGGCCCCCTTGGTTCAAGAGTCGCCCGATGATTCTGGCCGCAGTCAAGACACGAACGCCTCGGCGAATCGTCATGCGCCTTTGTGAGTTCACCGCGACGTGAGTGTTATTGTCGTGCATTCAATGAAGCGAACGCCGGCTCGGAATCGTCGCGTGGCTGTGCCCCGGAGGACCGAGCAAAACCGCCGACCCGCTCCCAAGAAACCTCCCTAACTGGCAGAATAGGGGCGAGAGGAGTGCGTCAGCCCTGTTAACGGCGGCGAAGCGCCCGTTGCGCTTCTCGCCGGACCGAACCACTGGTATCCTCGAGTGCCCTCGTGAACACGTCTTTTGCCTCGTTGCGGGCAAACGAGGAAAGCATTTGGACGGCCCGGCCCCGTGTCCGCACATCATCGCTTGACAAGGCGACTTCAGAAAGGCGCTGAACCTCCCGCTGAAACGGTTCCTCGTCGCCGAGTGCTCGCAGCGCCCTTACCAAACGAATGGTATGTCCGCCGGGACTTCTTTCGTACATGTCTCTTAGGTAAGGAACGGCTTCGACGGCGCCCACCTCGCCGAGGGAGGCGATGGCTTCCCCTCGAACCCGGTCGTTGGAGTCATCAAGGGCTTGAAGCAGAGCCGCTGTGCCCTCTGTCGCCTTAAGCCGTCCCAAAACGTCGGCGGCCTGCTCACGGACTCCATCGGAGGAATCTGAAAGCAGTTGAGCGATTTCACTGCTCGCCTGCCTGGCGCCGAGTGTGCCGAGAGCTACCATGGCCTCCCGACGAACGTTAGCGTCGGGGTCATTCAGCATTTGGGCGATGAGAGGGGCCGACTCCTTTTGTCCCCAGTCTGCGAACGAGTCTATAGCTTCACGCCGAACACCAGCGTCCGGGTCGTTCAGCATTTGGGCCATGAGAGGGGCCGCGTCCTTGTCCCCCAGGTCTCCCAGCGCGTCCGCAGCTTCCCGTCTGACCCGCTCGCTCGGATCCTGCAGCATATTCCTGATCGCCTCCCGGGTCGCGGGATCGAATTGGCCTAACCGCCTCAACGCGTTGATACCCTCGAGCCGCAGCCGGACGTTCTCCGAATTGAGGAATGTATAGCCGCGGTTGATGGGGTCCTGCTCGAGCGCCTGGATTCGATAGAAGAGATCTCTCATCAGGGAGTGCAGCCTTGAGATCTCGCCCGGCAGGTCTGATGCCCCTTCTTTCGGGACCTCAATGTTTTCAGTGCTCTCATTGGAGGCCGGCGCAGAGGAAAGACCATCGAATTGGGCTTGCGCATCGTTCAGTCGCATCTCCAACTGACCGAGGTGGTTTTCAAGCTCGCTGAGCCGGACCTCAGAATCTTCCGCTTTGCTCTGAGAAGCAGTGTCTTCGCCGCCTAAGAAGAATGTATTAACCGCAGCGAGCACAAGGGCTACCACTGCAACTACAAGAACGAGGTATTTCCTCATCGTCCCTTCCTTTCTACTGCGATGACTGCGTGCCCCGTAATTTCGCTAAGCCTAAGCTCTCCGAAAAGCTTTTCAATAGTATAGCGTTTCTGGAGGTAATGTCAAGAAGGGTGCGTAAAATCACCCGGATGCAACGCCGTCTTGACTTTTCGTAGGACTGCGGATAGCATGATTCAACTCGATCTCATTAGCGTCGTGCAGAAGCCACCGGTGGGAGACCGGAGGGGCACCCGGCATGCGCTGAATCCCGAGCGGAAGGAGAGAGCGTGACAACCGACATCCTTGACCTCAAGGCCCTCGAAGAAAAGCTCCTGAGTCCCGAACCCGACCTGCGGGGGCTGACGGCAGAGCAGCAGTACGAGAGAATCATGTCGAAAGTCGCCGACCATCCCGAGCCTGTGGTCACGCAGGAGGACCTGCTCGAACGTCTCCGCCACTGCAAGAAAACGGGGCGCCCTCTCAAAGTGAAATTCGGCATTGACCCAACCGGCCCCGAGATTCACATCGGCCACGCGGTGTCTCTCCTAAACATCCGTCTTTTTCAACGAATGGGGCACAAGATTCAACTGGTCATCGGAGATTTCACAGGCATGATTGGCGACCCGAGCGGTCGAGTTGATGCCAGACCCGCTTTAACCGACGAGGAGATTCGGCAAAACATGTCCACCTATGAGGAGCAGGCTGCTCGCATCATTGATCTCCGTTCGCAGGACATCGAGCGACATTACAATAGCGAGTGGATGAACAGGCTCGATATGAGGCAGTGGGTGCGTATCCTCAAGGGGGTCTCAGCCAGCACACTCCTCCAGAGAGAAGATATTCGCACGCGTCTCAAGGAAGGGCGAGGTCTCTCAATGGCAGAGCTGGAGTACGCTCTGTTCATGGGATACGATTCGGTGGTTCTGGTTCCGGATATAGAAGTGGGAGGCGTTGACCAGTATCTCAACATGCACGTCTGCCGCCAGATGATGTCGAACGCGGGACAAAAGCCGGAGATCATAATCAGCTACAACCTCCTCGCCGGAACCACCGGCGCCCGAGATGTATCCGGCCGCCTCCTCAAAATGAGCAAAAGCTACGGCAACTATATCCCTGTGACTTCCTCGCCGGAGGACATGTTCGGGAAAGTCATGTCCATCCCCGACGAAGTGATGTGGGTATGGTACAGGGAACTGACCGAGATTACTCCGGAAGAACTTGAGCGGCTCAAAGGGGCGGTCGAGAACGGAGAGGCTCACCCTAAAGACGCCAAGCAGCTCCTCGCCCGGGTCGTTGTGGGAACGTTTAATCACTTCGACCGTCAGACCATTGACAAGGCCAACGCCGACTTCAACGAGAAGTTCGGAAAGCAGGCGGTTCTCGTCCCGGACAGCACTCGCGTCGTCGAGATTGACCCGCAAAAGCCTCTGATAGACGCCCTGTCAAGAGAAACGGGGCAGACAAAAAGCCAGGTTCGCAGGCTGGTTCAGCAGAAGGGGATTTATCTCCTGAGAGGCGACCAGTACGTCCCCATCACGATGGAGCAGCTTCTTTCCCCTTCCGAAAACTCGGCCCCGTGCATCGTCAGGGTCGGAAAGCGCAACTATTTCAATTTTCGCCTGTCAGGCGGTACTGAGGGATGAACGGCTTGTCTTCCCCGCAGCCATACCACGACCACTTTTCACCACGAACTTTAGGAGATTACAAAAGCAGAAATGGACATGGAAATCGTTTTCCCGGGCGGCAAAAAGGTTGACGCTCTTTATAAGGGATTCACAATTAAGACCGACCAGGCGCCTTATGCCGGCGGGGAGGGATCAGCCCCGGCGTGCTTCGACTTGTTCCTTGCATCCATCGGCACCTGCGCCGGCATGTACGTTCTTTCTTTTTGCCAAAAGCGCAACATCGCCCCAGAGGGCTTAAAGCTGATTCTCAAAACGGAAAAAGACCGCCAAAAAAGGATGATCAGCAGAATTGAGATAGAAATAGAGCTCCCCAGGGAATTCCCTGAGAAATACAGGGAGGCGGTCATAAGGTCGGCCAAACTTTGTGTTGTGACCAAACACATGTACGACCCGCCGAAAATAGATGTCCACACCACAATACGGAAGAGCAGCTAACGGCGGACTTTGAAGCCCACATACCGCCCGCCCCAGGGCAGTTCGCAAGATCCGGGAGTGAGCCCTCGGCGACACCGTCGAAGAGTGCAAGCGGATAGAGATATGTCGCTCCCTGCCACCGGACCTTCCTTGCGGCAAGGTACGCCGCCTGAAGAGCATGGCGAGGAGCAGAGCGGCACGGAAGAACCGCCGGATGAGGGGGAACCGGAGCAGGCCGGTCTCGAATCTGGGTCTCCACCTTCAGACGATCGGGAGAGCCCGGAGGACGGCGAAGAAAACTCCGAGCATTGGCACGACTGCTCCGCCACAGGCGAATAACGCCCCTGCGACTTTGCGTCTCTGCGTTCCATAGTTTTGCATTCTTCAACGCGGAGGCGAAGAGGATTCCCGAATCCGTCACCGACTCGACTCTGCCGATTCAATCCTGCGTGCGCCTTCTCAGGACTTTCCCGCCCAGAACGCCGAGGAACTTGCCGTTTTCCACTGCGAGCTTCCCGTTGACCATCACAAGCTCAATCCCCTCCGGATACCTATGCGGGTCGGCGAAGGTCGCGGTGTCCATGATTTTTTCCGGGTCAAAGACGACGATGTCCGCATAAGCTCCTTGCGAAATCGTTCCTCGATCTTTCAGCCCGAGCTTCTTTGCGGGCATGGACGTCATTTTGGCGATTGCGTCCCCCATCTCGAGCACGCCTTTCCTTACGTACCTCGCGATGACACGCGGGAACGTGCCGTATGTCCGGGGATGGGGCTTTCCAGCCGAAAGCACCCCGTAATCCGCTTTGGCCTCCCCGTCGGAACCGACCATCACGTACGGCTTTCGCAGGATCTTCTCCAGATTCTCTTCGCACATCGAAAGGTAAACCATATCTGCCCGAAGTTCATCCTTCAAAAGGATGTCGAAGAGCGTCTCGCAATAGTTTTTCCCTTTCTCCTCAGCAATCTCGGCGAGCGTTTTCCCCTCGTAGTGTTTCAGCTCCTCAGACCAAACGTACGACACGGTCAACCTCGACCAAAAGTCCTTATCGGGGTGGTTTTCGAGAATCTCTCTCGCCATCGTTGCCCGCGTCTCCGCATCGGCGAGACGCTCCAGCTCCCTATCATCGCCGCCTTCATAAGCCCAGGTAGGCAAAACCGAGTCCAGGCTCGTGCTGGAAGCGATGTACGGATACCTGTCGCAGGTGACGTCCAACCCCTTCTCTCTCGCGGTCTCGATCGCTTCGAACGCATCCTGTATTTTACCCCAATTATTTTTCCCTGACGCCTTGAGGTGCGAAATTTCCAGCCTTACTCCGGCCTTACTCGCGCACTCGATTGCCTCCCTGACGGCTTCTCCCAGCGCGTCTCCTTCGTTTCTCATGTGGGTGGCGTAAAGCCCGCCGCGCTCTTTCACCGCGGACAGGACCTCGATGATTTCTTCCCTGGTGGAAAATGTCCCCGGCGGATAGATCAATCCGGACGACATCCCGAACGCTCCCTCCTCGAGGCATCGGCGGGTGATTTTTTTCATCCTGTCCAGGTGCTCCTGCGTCGGACTCGCCGATGACCGCCCCATGACCGCCGTCCTGATGTTGCCGTGCCCGACAAGGATGCCGATGTTGAGCGCAATCCCGCTGCGCTCCAGGACAGCAAAATATTCGTCCGGCCATTCCCAGGAAATATCCATTCCGCTGCCCGCGTATTTCCGGGAGAGGTTCGCTCTGTGTTGGTCGCTGAGAATTGGGGAGGCGGAGAACCCACAGTTACCCACGAGCTCGGTTGTAACTCCCTGCCGAATCTTGCTGTCGAGGTTCGGGTTGATCACCGCCGAAAAGTCGGAGTGTGAGTGAATATCAATGAACCCCGGACACACGATTTTTCCCGAGGCGTCAATCGTCTTCTTGCCCTCCGGTAACATTTTGCCTACTGCGACAATCTTTTCCCCTTCGATGGCGAGGTCTCCCTGAAACGGCTCGCTCTCTTCCCCATTGTATATTGTCCCACCTTCTATCTTGACATCGAACATTTCCCTTCTCCCTCCGTCGTTGAGCGGATTGCCTCGCTGTCAGCGCTTGCTTCCGTGAAGGCTTTTGATTGAAGAACTTGTTTTACCGCAGAAGGCGCAGAGAGCGCGGAGAAACCTGCCCCAGGGACGTTCCCTTCTCTCTCTGCGTTTTCTGCGCCCTCGGCGGTGAATGTCTCCCACGGTCTCTCTCGGACTTACGGAATGAAGTCCCACGGCAGCAGCATGATCCGGTAGAACCTCCACATCAGGGAGGGCTCCGCGGGCGAAATCGGCGTCCCCGGCTGGCCGCTGTCAACCCACGTGGTCGTGCTTTCAGCGGCGAGGATGTAGTCGGACCCCGCGACCCAGTTCAGCATGTCCTCGCTCCAGACCACCTGATAGTATCGTCCGATAACGCTCTGCCACGATATAGAAACCCGCCGGTCCGGCAAACAAGTCGTCTTCAGAACCGAGTGGGGAGTGGAGCTGGCGTCGCGGGGGTTGGTTTTCGTTACCTTGACCTCCTCATAATCCGTGACGAGGTCTCCGTCCGTATCGGGGTTGTAGGGGTCGGTCCTGTAGGTTGCCACTTCCTCGATGTCCGTCAACCCGTCGCCATCGAGGTCGCTGCCCGGACTCTTACTGTAAATGACAGTTATGCTATCTTGAGCGAGAAGCCGCCCCCGGTAATCGTAAGCCGTCAACACCAGGTCGTTAACGCCCGGCTCGAGCTCAACGGAACCGCTCCAGACCGTGCAGTCGTATGACTGGGGCCAGTCCGGCTTAAAGGGAACGCCGTTTACCTCGAAGCTCATCGCGTTGACGGGCGCGGTTCCATCGAGTTGTACGGAGTGAAAGGTGTGAAGAAAAGGCCTCCCAGAATTGGTTGTTGTGCGCAGCGACGCCGCCGGGATTTGCCCGAGCACGAAGTTGCTCCTGCTGGTCAAGAAATTCTTGATGTCGCTGGGCGGGCTGACGCCGCTTTCGTGTTGCAGCAGATCGTATATCCTGTCCAGGACCGGATCGGCCTCCGCCCTGCTGAAAGGGCCGTTGACCAATTCCAGTAAGTAGCCGTAATAGCGCCTTTTATACCGGGGCCGGTTCACAAACCTGTATATGTTGGGGAAACCGGGGTGGAAAAGCGAATCGGAAACGTAGTTCGATTGAAACACCAGGTCACTGTCCCACGGTATAATCATCCATTTGCCGACTCCGGGGGGGCGGTACAAATAGCAGTTCTTCCCCCGATTGTAACCGAGAGAGTCCCAATCCCCTATGAGCGTCCGCGTCGCCAGTAGCCGCAACCACTGGTCAGTGTCTATTGTCTCTTCAATGACCGTGTCGAAGTTCGAGTCCGGCGTCTGCTCGAACGCCTTGGTGAGACCTATCAAATCGCTGTAATCGTCAAAGTACTCGTTCGTCCTCTGCTTGAAATACCATCGGTAGGACTCCTTATCCTCCCCCTGATAGGTCAAGCGAGCGGTATCTATCGCAAAATCTCCGCTGTCCTGGAATTCGAAATGGTCATCCACCTTGTAAAGAGTTCCCCCGTCATCCCCATTCCACCAGAAAGCTGTGTAATCCTTGTCCACCTTCTGGACATCCTCGTAAACTCCTCGGTTGTTCGCGTTGAAGCCGAAATAGACGTATTTCTGGTACGAGGCGGGGGCGCCCATCTTACGGACCAGATGGAATGCGAACCGCTCCAGCTGTCTTGTTGCATCGTTCGGGTCGAGGTTGAGTTCCCGGACGCCATGAAAAGGCTCGCCGCGGTTGAAGGTTATTCGGTAGCGACTACGGCTCGGTCGCCCCCAGGGGCTGCCTCGGTATCGTACGCCGACGTTATAGTATATCTCGCTGTCGTTGAAAACGAATGTGCCATCCAGAAGCTCGTTGCTGAGAGGTTGCCGCGTATCCAGCTCCGTCCGGTGCTCCCACGACATCAGAAGCCGATACACGTTCAGGTTCGTATCCGGGAGATTGTCCTCCACACGATAAAGCGCCGTCCTTTTTGGCGCATCCGAGGGAAAAGTTGAACGGGCTTTCCGCGTGTCAACAGCCCTGATGTAAAAGGACATTATTGTGTAGTTCCCCTGCCCCGGTATCACTCCGCCATAAAGCCCGTCGCCCGCGTCATCGTCCCCGTGCTTTCCATCGTCCATCATACCCACCGATGTGAAATCTCCCGAACCATCCCGCTTGTAGAAAAGTTTCGCCAGAGAGACGCCGTCCGTATCCTTTATCCTCGCCCGCACGGTGACAGCTTGTTGAGGCCTCGGCACTATCGGCGACTGCCTCACCTCGTAAATCAATGGCCCCATATTCGATGTATAAACGCTGTTGACTTTTCCCGGAGTGCCCAGCTTGTCCGGCATGTCCAAGCGGTTAGCCCGCGAGAGGGTGTGGTTCCACGTTCGGGTCATCAGAAGGCTTATGCCGCGCTGCCATTTAGCCCAGAAGGAAACCGTGTACGTCGCGCCTGTTCGCAGAGCGGAAATAGTGTCGCATTCTATTCGGTTGACGCCCGTGTCGCCTCGCCCGGTCGCCACTATCTTCAGACACCCGGGCGGACTGTGGTAATCTTCCGTGCTCCACTCCGATTGGATATGGTCTCCTTCGATGACCCATCCCGTTGTACCCGCGTCGAACCCGCCGTTGCCGATGCGATTGCCTTTGGTATCTCGCAATTGAATGTCGTCTATATAGCAGATGCCCTTGTGCATCAAAAACATGTGAAACTCCGATTGTGACGTGCCGTGAACTCCCGACCCGCGAACACCGGTGTACTCGTAATACTTCCACTCGGCTTTCCCCGTCTCATCGCTCGCCTCCCACGCGGAGGCAACGCCGTTATCCTGCCGGGGGTCTGTCAGTTCCAGGCTCGAGCCTCCTCCTCCCGCCCAGATCGGCCAGCGCCCTCCGTCGTAATAGTGAACTTCATTCGCGACGTTCCCGAGGGCGTCCCGCAGCTCGATATTCTCTCCTTCATTCTGCAGGACACCGAGAAATGGCCCGAGCACCCCGCCGATGCCATATTTCTCCATAATCCCAGACGGGGACTTTGCCACAACAAGATGCCCCCCCGCTGGTATCGTAACATTCGGGAAAACGTAGGTGATGCTCTCCCCGAAAGACCACCCCTCCAAGGCCACCGGATAGGAACCCCTGTTGTAAAGCTCCACATATTCGTCCTCCTCCTTCCGGGAGGGGGGTTGGTACATGATTTCGTTAATCACGACGTTTTCTTCGAGTGAAACTTCGTTCGGCTGCCCGGGTGTCGGCTTCACCATGGCCCACCATCTCTGGCCCCCGTCGGGATAGCGGCCGCGGCTGATGCCCTCGGTCTCTGCCTCGAACGCAAAGGCGTCCAAAGCCCTCCTCCCGTCCGACGAGGTGAAATAGACACATCCCCCCTCCGCCGGCAGGGAGATGCCGGTCATCATCGAGTAAAACACTGTGAAATCACGCGGCGGGATGACCGTCCCCGAGCCTATCCGATATTTGAGGAGGTCGTTCGGGTCGTCGCTGAGAAAACTGCCGCCGATGTCAACTTCTTTTTCCGAGGGATTGTACAGCTCCACCCATCCCCAACCGGCGGCGTCCGGTCGTATTTCGTTGATGACCACGGGCAGCGCGTCCGCTACCTCGGCGATTGACTCTCCGGTCAACTCCGGAGCGATACGAAAATCGTTGCTATTCAGAGTGGCATTATGTCCCTGGATTGCCAAAACGTTGTAACCCCGCACCAGAAGCGGAACGAAGACCGAAATGTCAATCGCTTCCGGCGAGCCGCCCGCGTGAGCCATCGCCGCGTCGTCGTAGCCCACCGTACTCCCCGGGTTTCCCAACATCCTCCGCGAGACCTCCACACCGTTCAAGTACGCCACGAAGCCATCGTCATAATCTATGCTCAACAGAAGCGCCGACAGGCTCGCCGGGTTCTCAACAAAGAACTCCTTCCTCATAAAGACGGAAATGTAGTTACCCCGCATGTCATCGAGCGAGGTCGCGGAATCGGAAAAGCCGTATCCAATGGGCGTCGCCCCGGAAGACCACGATAAGTCGTAGAAACTGGGCTTTCTCCAGGCTTCAACCGGTTTGGAAGCTTCACGCGTCCCCTTCAAATACCTCCACTCGTCGCCCAGTCCGAGAAGGCAGGTTCGCTCGACGAACTCAGTGGAACTATTCGGGCCGCCCGGCGTCCCTCCCATAACGGGACTTATTCCCCAACTTTCCCACTTATCGTTATCCAGATAGTGACCCAGGAGTGAGAGGGAATGCCCCGTCCCGTCGGCAGCAGCGGGCCACGGATAGCGATTGCTATACATCACCCTTCTGACGACCGCCCCGTAAAAGTTCGCCAGCTCTATCTTTTCCCCGACGTTGTTCAGCCGCCCCTGAAAAGGCCCGATGACGTTGCTGATGCCGTACGCGGACCGCACCGCTTTCACGTCCTTGCAAACCACCAGATATGAGTGTGGCTCCATAATCGTGCCCTCGGGGAAGATGAACTCGATCCCGTCCGAGAAATACCAGTCCCCCAGGTCGAAAGGCACAATCTCCTCGTTGTACAGCTCCACATATTCCAGCGATTCGTCTTCCCCGCCGGGGTGATACATAATCTCGTTGATGACAACCGCACCGCAGCGGGGCGAGGCCATCAAACTAACGAACATCAAGATGAATGACCATTTCCTCATGCGGGGTCTCCACCGAGGACGGGTACAGTAGGAGAAGTCTCCACCGACCCATTGCGTCCCTTTGTTGAAAATACTCCCTCCAAAAAGGATACCACAGTCAAACATCGTTTCGGTTGAAAAAAAGTCCAGCAAGGTATGGCCTCAGTCTCGGGCGGATACCCCGCCGAGGCGGTGGAGAGAAAAAGGGAAGAGAACGGTAACGCAAAGGCGCAGGGGCGCAGAGAGGAAAATGAGAAGGACTCCATCGTCGCCTGCCGTGGCATGGGCATCTTGCCCATGATCCCGACGGGTCCCGCCCCCCAGCGGGATGCCACGTCGCACACGGCGTCACTGCCGCATCACCTTTTTCGTTGACGTGAGTGCCATTCGCTCTTATATTATGCGCAAAAGATGCCGAAGTGGCGGAATTGGCAGACGCGCTGCGTTCAGGGCGCAGTGAGCCTCGGCTCATGGGGGTTCAAGTCCCCCCTTCGGCACTTCTCTTTTCCTCATTCCCGATTAATCCTACGTCATTGTGAACGACGAGAAGTTCTGGACTTCCATCCTTAAAGCCGAGTTGTCTGTGTTGTTCAAGACCGATAAGGCTCGCGGATCATTGGTGGTGATAGATGTATTGGGCGAGCAGTCCGAAGGAGCAATCGGCTGGGATTGCCTCTCGGCATGCCGAAAGTGGATGAAAGACTTCCGTGCTCTCATCTGCTTTTGCGTGGCCCACTCGCGATACGCGACCTATGATTTCTGGCCGATTCGACCGGCACGGAGATGCCCACTTTCAGTTCATCGCCACCCACGGCATTGGCGCCGCCAATAACGCGGCAGAACGGGCCCACAATGCCCCGCGAATACAGCCACGGCCATTACATCTCTCCGCATTTGTCAACGAACGCGCTTCGTGTATAATGAGAGACAGCTAAGCGGAGGTGGGCAACGACGGAACGGTCCCGCCCGAATGTTCTTACGCCAGGCCGGCGGGCAACTGGCTGGCTCGCGGGAAAGACAGGCGAAATGAATAATCCAATCATTGGAAGAACGGGGTAGGAGAAATGGATACATTCGCGGGTACGCGGCGAGATTTTTTAAGGGCTATAGGCACAGGCGCGGCGGCTTTGGCTGTGCCCCGGTTGTTGTCGGCGGGCGAGGCATCCAAAAACAGGCCAAACATCATCCTGATAATGGCCGACGATCTCGGTTATGAGTGCCTCGGGTGTAACGGCGGCACATCGTATAAGACGCCTGCCCTTGATGAGTTAGCCAGAACGGGCGTGCGGTTCGAGCGCTGCTACGCACAACCGCTTTGCACGCCATCACGTGTCAAGATTATGACCGGCAAATACAATTTCCGCAACTACACTGTCTTCGGTTCTCTTGACCCCAAGGAAAAAACGGTTGCTCACGTCATGCAAAAGTCCGGCTACGCCACGTGTGTCGCGGGCAAGTGGCAGTTGTACGGTGGGGCCAGCGAAAGCGGCACTTATCCGGATAAGGCGGGCTTCGACGAGTATTGCCTCTGGCAGGTGAAAGAGAGGCGACGTCGCTACGCAAACCCCACGGTGCTTGTGAACGGGAAGCTGCACAGGGATATCGAGGGCAAATACGGTCCGGATGTCTTTTGCGATTTCATAACCGACTTCATGGAACGCCACAAAAGCAAACCATTCTTCGTCTATTATCCGATGGTTCTGACGCACGCTCCTTTTGAACCCACGCCGGACAGCGAAGAGTGGAAAACAAAAGTGTACCGGAACAACAAGAAGAACTTCGCGGATATGGTCGCCTACATGGATAAGATCATTGGACGTATCATCCGAAAATTGGACGAGCTCGGCCTGCGAGAGAATACCCTTCTTCTCTTCACGGGCGATAATGGTACACCGCGTTCCATCGCCTCGAAGCTGGCAGACCGCGTTCTGGAAGGAGGTAAAGGTCTTACCACGGACGCAGGAACACACGTCCCTCTTGTTGCAAGCTGGAAAGGCACAACCGCCAGGGGGAAAGTGTGCGACGACCTCGTGGATTTCACGGATTTCCTTCCGACTCTCGCGGAGGCGGTCGGCGCCGAGCTACCGAGGGAGAGGGTTGTTGACGGGCGCAGTTTCCTTGCCCAACTTCGCGGTGAGAAGGGCAACCCAAGGGATTGGGTGTTCTGCTACTACAACCCGAAAACGGAAAACGGAAAGTGGCCGCTGAAAATCTTCGCTCGTGATAAACGATACAAACTCTATCACGACGGCCATCTTTTCGACCTATCAACCGACCCGCTTGAGGAAAATCCGATTGTACCGGGTGAGGGCGGAAAGGAAGCCGCTGCGGCCAGGAAGCGACTACAGGCCGTTCTGGATTCCATGAGGTAAGAACATCATAAGGTATAGTATCCCGATTGCGGTGGGAAGCCGTTATCACACCGTAGTACATGAGTTCGCAAATACGGTGACGTATGCTGTTGTGTGAAGGGCAATTTCTCGACAGGATAACAGGATAAAGGAGACCGTTCGAGGCGTGTGAGGTATCCAGTGAATCACAACCCCCCGGGCCCGCGGGGCCAAAAACCATGGGCGACAGGGAATTGACGGAGAAGATTATTGGATGCGCTTATCGTGTATACAATAAAATGGGTTACGGATTCCTGAAGTCGGTATACCGAAGATGCCTGCTCGTTGAATCCCGCCGAAGGCGGAACGGACCGAATGTCAACATCCAATCCACGTCTTCTATGACGGACAGGTTGTTGGAGACTTCATAGCCGACATTGTGGTCGAAGACACGGTCATCGCGGAGCTGAAGTCCGTGAGGCGGGTTGTTCTTGCTCATCAGATACACCTCCTCAATCACGCCGAGGGCGTGACCACCCCGCCGGATGCGGAGTAGGGGTCCACTCCTGAATTTCGGAGAACGGAAAGTGGAGGTAAAGGGAAAGGTCAAGGACCTTTCGCAGGGATAAACAGGATTCCAAGAATCCCGTCTATCCTGTTATCCCGTCAAAAAAAATACGTGAGCGAATTTATGAACCACAGCACTTACTTAACAGGGAGCACTGAAATATGAGCACACACGATTACACGCGTCGCGATTTTCTGAAAGCGATGAGCCTGAGCGCGGTGTCGGCGGCGGCGCTGCCGGGGGAGCTGTTTGCGCGGGGCGCATCCGCTCAAAAAAGTCCGAACGTCGTGCTGGTGATAACCGATGATCAGGGCTACGGCGACCTCGGCTGCGACGGCAACCCGGTCATTCAAACCCCGAATCTCGATCGGTTGCACTCGCAGAGCGCCCGGCTGACGAACTTCCATGTGGATCCGACCTGCTCTCCCACTCGCTCGGCTCTGATGACCGGGCGCTACTCGACGCGGACGGGGGTGTGGCACACGATCATGGGTCGGTCACTCCTGTGCCGCGAGGAGGTTACGATGGCGGACGTTTTCTCGGCCAGCGGCTATCGCACGGGCATCTTCGGGAAATGGCACTTGGGCGACAATTATCCGTTTCGGCCGCAGGATAGAGGGTTCGACGAAGTGCTTGTGCACGGAGGTGGAGCCGTTGGCAACGCTCCGGATTTCTGGGGCAACGACTACTTCGACGACACCTACCGGCACAACGGCAGGCCGGAGAAGTTCAAAGGATATTGCACCAACGTTTGGTTCGATGGGGCGATTAGATTTATCGAGCAGAACAAGGACCGGCCCTTCTTCGCTTACGTGACTACGAACGCGCCGCACGGCCCCTACAATGTCGCCGAGAAGTACAGCAAGCCATATCGGGACAAAGGCGTGCCGGAGGGTCAGGCGAGATTCTACGGTATGATTACCAACATTGACGAGAACATGGGGCGGCTGATGAAGCGATTGAAGACACTCGGATTGGACGAGAACACGGTCCTGATATTCATGACGGACAACGGCACGTCGGCTGGCGACAGAGCCGGGATGCGAGGCCAAAAGGGCTCGGAGTATGACGGCGGTCACCGTGTGCCGTTCTTCATACGCTGGCCGGCCGAACTGGCAGGAGGGCGCGACGTACGGCGCATCACCGCCCACATTGACGTTTTGCCAACCTTGAATGATCTGTGCGGACTGAAGAAACCCGAAAAAGTGAAGTTGGACGGTACAAGTCTGGCGCCACTGCTCAAAGGCAATGACAAGGGCTGGCCCGACCGCACGCTGCTCGTGCATTCCCAGCGCATCGAGCATCCCCAGAAGTGGCGGAAATGTGCCGTGATGACCGATCGCTGGCGGCTGATTAACGGGCGGGAGCTTTACGACATGTCCACCGACCCGGGGCAAAAGGAGAACATCGCGGATGAACATCCCGCGGTCATAGAGAAACTCCGGAAGGCGTACGAGGATTGGTGGGCCGACATTTCCGGGCGCTTCGACGAATATTGCGAGATAATAATCGGCTCCGAGAAGGAGAGCTCCTCCCGGCTGACCACGCATGATTGGCACGGACCGGAAGTCCCATGGGACCAGTGGCACGTCCGCAATGGCAAACCTATCGCCAACGGCTTCTGGGCAGTCGAAGTCACCCGCGCGGGCAAATATGAGCTCGCCCTGCGGCGTTGGCCGGCCGAAGTGGACAAGCCCATTAACGCGGCGATTCCCGGCGGCAAGGCCATTAGCGTGACCAGGGCCAGGCTCAAAGTCTCCGACGTGGATGTTACCCAGCCGGTTGCGAAGGACGCATCTGCGGCGACGTTCCGGGTCGAACTCAAAGCCGGCAAAACGCGCCTCCAAACATGGTTCACCGATGAGAAGGGCTCCTCCCGCGGAGCATACTATGTCTATGTGAAACGCCTGCCGTAAGAGTGACGAGAAGGACTATGAGTTTTTTGAGCGGCGCCTTAGGTGTGAGGCCGGACGCCAGGAACACCAAAACGAAAGCAGGGAGAACCTTTTTATGGAAACTTTAGGTAAGATGATTGTTTGGGGCGTCATTTTTGTTGGCGTGAATGCAGGAGATGGGGCCGAGCCGCAGAAGGATTATCCGGTGAAACCGGTGCCCTTCACGGAAGTCCACATCAACGATCAATTCTGGGCGCCGCGGCTGGAGACCAATCGCAAGGTCACAATTCCGTATGCCTTCAAGAAGTGCGAGGAGACCGGTCGCATCGCCAATTTTGCCATAGCGGGCGGCTTGATGAAGGGGGAACATCGCGGCAGTTATCCTTTTGATGATACGGACGTGTACAAGATTCTTGAAGGCGCCTCGTATGCCCTGATGCTTCATCCCGATCCTGAGCTGGACAAATACCTGGACGGTCTGATTGTCAAGATCGCCGCTGCCCAGGAGGACGATGGCTACCTTTACACGTGCAGGACAAATCATTCGAAGAGACTAATCAACTGGTTCGGCAAGGAGCGTTGGTCGAAATTGTCGGGCAGCCATGAATTGTATAACGCCGGGCACATGTACGAAGCGGCGGTTGCGCATTATCAGGCGACCGGCAAGCGGACGTTTCTGGACGTTGCAATCAAGAATGCCGACTTGATTGCCGGCGTGTTCGGCCCCAACAAAAAGCGAGATCCGCCCGGTCATCAGATAATCGAGATGGGCCTCGTGAAATTGTACCGGGCGACCGGAAACGAGAAGTACCTGAAACTCGCCAAGTTTTTCCTCGACGAGCGCGGCCGCCCCCACGGTCGCCGACTGTATGGTGAGTACAGCCAGGACCACAAGCCGGTGACCGAACAGGATGAAGCGGTCGGACATGCCGTCAGGGCTTCTTACATGTATTCCGGTATGGCCGATATCGCGGCGCTCACCGGCGATTCCGATTACCTGAAAGCGGACGACCGAATTTGGGAGAACGTCGTCTCTAAGAAACTTTACATCACCGGCGGTATCGGGGCGCGGGGTGGTGGTGAGGCTTTCGGAGATAATTACGAACTGCCAAACATGAGCGCTTACTGCGAGACCTGCGCCGCCGTCGGCAACGTGTTTTGGAATCACCGCCTCTTCCTGCTGCACGGCGACGCGAAGTATATTGATGTCATGGAGCGGACTCTTTACAACGGGCTGATTTCGGGCGTGTCGCTCGAGGGCAAGCTGTTCTTTTACCCGAATCCGCTCGAGTCACACGGTCAACATCATCGCAGCCCGTGGTTTGGCTGCGCCTGTTGTCCCGGCAACATAACGCGTTTCATGCCCTCGGTTCACGGCTATGCTTACGCGCGCCGCGATGACATCTTGTACGTCAATCTCTTCATCGGAGGGAGTGCCGCGATAGAGATGGACAAGAAAAGCGTGCAAATCAAGCAGGAGACGCGCTACCCCTGGGACGGCGCCGTCAAAATCACGGTGAACCCCAGGAAAAGCCGCGAGAAATTCGCCATCTACATTCGCATCCCCGGCTGGGCGCGGAATCAGCCTGTGCCGAGCAACTTATACCGGTACATGAACACGAGCGACGAAAAAGTGACCCTAAAAGTCAACGGCGAACAGATTGCTTTCGATATGGAAAAAGGGTATGCGCGCATCCGCCGCACCTGGACGAAGGGCGATGTGATTGAATTGAATATGCCGATGCCTATCCGGCGGGTGCTTGCCCATGAGAAAGTCGAGGATGACCGGGGGAAAGTGGCATTGCAGCGAGGTCCGCTCGTTTACTGCGCGGAGTGGCCGGACAACAAGGACGGACATGTGCTGAACCTCCTTCTGCCCGATGACGCTTCGCTTCTCGCCGAATACCGCGAGGAGCTGCTCAATGGTGTCGTCGTCATCAGAGGCACGGCATTCGGCCTTAAGCGAGCCGATGATGGAAAACCTCTGGTCAAGACGGAGCAGGACTTCGTTGCGATTCCCTACTACGCGTGGGCGCACCGAGGCGCGGGCGAGATGGCGGTGTGGCTGGCGCACGAACTGTCGGCAACGAAACCCCTTGCGGCTCCCACCATCGCCTCGACGAGCCGCGTGAGTGTCTCAGGGGGAGGTGTTGTCGAAGCGCTCAATGACCAGTTGGAACCGAAAAACTCCAACGACCACTCCAACCGCTTCTTCCACTGGTGGCCCCGGAAGGGAACGCTGGAATGGGTCCAGTACGTTTTCAAGCAGCCCGAGGAGGTTTCCGTCGCCGAAGTGTACTGGTTTGACGACACCGGCCGAGGCGAATGTCGGGCGCCGAAGTCCTGGCGCATCCTTTACAGGGATGGACGCCAGTGGAGACCTGTCTATACCACCGACGCCTATGGCGTGGAGAAAGATAAGTATAACAAGGTGACCTTCGAGACGGTAAAAACCGATGCCCTTCGGCTTGAGGTTCAACTTCCGGACAAGTTCTCGGCCGGCATGCACGAATGGCGGGTCAAATAGACGGCAGCCCGCGAGTGGCTCGTTCGCCGGAATACCGGATTCTCGATTCGCTGCCGGCGGCCCTGTTAGGCACGGGCTTCAGCCCGTGCTTGGCGTGGGCCCCGGCCTCTTTAAGCCGGCTTCAGCCCCGCTTCAGCGGGGTCAGGGGCTTTAGCCATTTCCACCAACCCCTGGCGGTTTTTCATCGTAACGGAGCATCTGCGCCCTTTCCACGTAGTTGATGCGAGGCCGGTCCCGGTCGTGAAGCTTCGCATCAAAACCTATTTCAGTCTTGACCGCTTGAGCGCGGAACCGCAGAGTGCGCAGAGGCGCTTCCGCACGGGCGTCGCTGCGTTTGAGCGATGGGATTTGAGTGAAGTCTGCGGTCGAGAAGCCCGGCTGAAACCGGCTCCGTAGAGGAAAAAGACACGCCGCGCAACCGCTCGCTGAAACGAGCGGCTAATGACGGCGCCAGCTAAAGCCCGGCAGAAGTGAGGCTGTGCTGCGGTACCGAGCCGGAACCTCGCCGTCGGGAAATCAGGGCGGCGGGTTCCTCCGCCGATAGTGGAAGGAAGCATGTGGCCGTGTGACAGCCGTATGCACGGACTTGTGGAGTCCCTATCTCAACAGCGCCCGACGCTACTGCAAAAAGGACATCATCCGCTCAACTCGCTTGTTTCGCGATTAGGCCGGCATCCGCCAACTTCTGGAGCAAAGCCAGCAGGTCCCGCTCGCAGCGGTCAGGCTGAACCTCGTACTCCTTAAGAAGGATAGAGTGAATTTCGCCCACGGTCATCGGCTTCTGGATCAAATCCCAGATCCGGGCTCCTAAAGCGTCCAAGCCGTAATAAACCCCGGACTTGAGATTGAGGATCACAGCCTCCCCCGAGACATCACAGGAGATCTGATGCTTGGCCGCTACTACAACTGAAGATTTCGTCATCGGGGGACTCGGCGATAGAGGCTGTTTTTCTTCTTTGGATTCTTTGTCCTGTTTCACGCAAAGCCCTACTTTGACATATACATTGGTGTGGTTTGCTCGTTTGATGGCATGGCGCCAATAGTGATCTCTGCTCTCTCCCGACAAAAGCACGATGCAGGATTGAGCCTCGTGCCCGATTCTTTTCTACCCGCTCGATTCCAAACCTGCCAGAGTGGAAGACCGTCGTGCCTACCGCGTTTGGCTGCCGCGACCATCGGACATGAATGCTACTTTTTAGGGACGAGCATGTCAACCAGAAAACCCGTCAGACAGTAATCCCTCAGTCTCGGGCGGATACCCCGCGAAGGCGGTGGAGGGAAAAAGGGAAGAGAAGGGTAACCCCGCGAGACGCGGGGCAGAGTCGCAGAGAGAAGAATGAGACGGACTGCGTCGTCACCTGCCGTGTCATGGGCATCTTGCCCACCATCGCCACGGGTCCCGCTTCCGGCGGGATGCCACGTGGGGCACGGCTTTATTTGCCGTGGAGGGTGCAGCCGGAGCCCGTCGAGGGCGAGGGAGCCCCTCGATATCCCCCGCGGAACGCGGGGCGGGACAGGACGCCGGCGATACGTAAGCCTCTCTGCGCGCTCTGCGCACTCTCGGGTTCCACCCTCAACCGCCCGAGACTGACGCGTTACGCATGAGCGAAAGTTTTCGTTACGTTTTTCTCTCGAAGGGTGTACTATTGCTCTAAAACAATCGGCAGGAGTTGACTTCTGCGAAAATGGGAACTCTGCGATAGAAAGAAAGGAGGAGAAGATGAGGCGTAGCGTACTGATTGGGTCGGCACTAATGTTGTTACTGGGATGCCTCTGCTTGAACTGCAAAGCGGAGCAGAAGGGCGGGAGCGAGGGTTGGATTCCGCTCTTCAATGGCAAGAACCTTGACGGATGGAAGATCAGCGACAAACCGGGCACTTTCAGCGTTCGCGACGGCATGATCGTCGTCCACGGCCCGCGAAGTCACGCCTTCTACGTCGGGCCGGTCCAAAAGGCCAACTTCGAGAATTTCGAGTTCAAGGCCGACGTCATGACCCAGCCGGGAGCCAACTCCGGCATCTACTTCCACACCACCTATCAGGCAACCGGTTGGCCAAGCAAAGGCTACGAGTGTCAGGTCAACCAGACCCACGGCGACCCAAAGAAGAGCGGCGGCCTTTACAACGTAGTGAACCTTTTCAAAACGCCGGTTAAAGATAAGGAGTGGTACACCCAACACATCATTGTCAGGGGCAAGCACATCGTCGTCAGGATAAACGAGAAGTTTGTCGTGGACTACACCGAGCCGGAGCCTCTCGACAGGCGGGGTCCGAGACTATCGAGCGGCACCTTTGCCCTCCAGGGACACGACCCGGGCAGCACCATTTACTTCAAAAACGTCATGGTGAAACCGTTGCCGGAGGGGGATGGCTGCGTTTCGCTTTTCAACGGCAAGAACCTCGACGGCTGGCAGCAGATTAACGGCACCGCGAAGTACGAAGTGCAAGACGGCACAATTGTCGGCACCACCGCGAAGGGAAGTCCCAATTCCTTCCTCTGCACGGAGAAGCACTACTCCGATTTTGAACTGGATTTCGAGGTCAAAGTGGACCCGCGTCTCAACTCAGGCGTGCAGTTCCGCAGCAACAGCTTCAAGGAGTACCGGAACGGCCGCGTCCACGGCTACCAGGTCGAAATCGCGACCAACAACCCCGGCCGCATTTACGACGAGGCTCGCCGAGGCAGGTGGCTTGACGAAGACACCGACCCCGAAAAAGCAGGCAAGGCGTTCAAGGTGAACGAATGGAATAAGTACCGCGTCTTGTGCGTTGGCGATTCTATCAAGACCTGGCTCAACGGTGCGCCCATTGCGGATATAAGCGACTCCATGACAAAGAAGGGTTTTATCGGGCTGCAAGTGCACGCTTTCGGCGCAGACCCGCCCGCGCAGGTCCGCTGGCGCGACATCCGCATTCAGGAACTGTGATCTTCGCAGAGGGGCGGAAAAGCAAAATCCCGTCAACGCGATAGTGCGTCAGTCTCAGGAGGAGATGAGCTCACCGCAGAGAGCGCGGAGGGCGCAGGGGAAGAGCCTGGCTATCTCCGATCGGCGGATGGGCGCCTCCGCAGGAGGCTGACGACCTTCGCGGGGCGTTCCATTGTGCTCGACGCCGGCGGCGCTCTGCCTCATGTCGCTGAGGGAAATCTGCCACCTCGCCGCATTTGCCCGAGGGGCCCCTTCCAATTCACGGAGAACGAGACTGCAACGCTCACTGCGACTGGAAATCTATGACGAAAACGTCTGCAATAAGCCCACCCAGACTCTTCGCGAACTCCTTATGCGCCGGGTGCACCAGGTAGGCGTCTCTGTCCTTGGTGTCCTTGAAAGCGAGAACGAAGCAATGGGTGAACCCCTTGTTGAGCTTCTCGGGGCTGTTGTTCACGCCCGCCTTGTAGCTGAGAATCTGCGGGATTCTCTTTTTGAGTTTCCTGAAATCCTGGCAGACTTGAGCGATCTTCTCCTTGGCCGCTCCCTCCTTGAACTTGAAAGCGACGACGTGAAACACTCTCGTTTTGGCGGCCTTCGACTTTGCGCTCGCCTTTTTCCTGGCGGCGCCTGCCATGCCCAAGCTCGCGTAACACAAGGCGACAACGGCGACTATTGCCGGAACCTTCCATCCTCTCATCATTGCCTTTCCTTTCAATTATGTGGTCAAAGTTGTTGCCCTCGGATTCGATCGGGCTTTCGAGGCTCCATGTGCCTTCGACGCGCCCTATGTTATGCTGCCCTCGCCATATTTCCAAGCGCTTAATGCGGAACCTATCCCATGCGAACGCTGGATTATCCGCGACGGACGCTCTGAGCCATCCACCGTGACCAGGTGGGTCCAACCGGACGGGAACACGCGAAAAGGCGAACTCCATCATTGACCGGCCCGGAGCGCCTCCGGTAATATCAAGGCTGATGCAGGGAGCTTCCCGGTTAAACTCTTCAACCAAATCACCGGAGGAGGTGTGCCATGATTAAGCCTCAGAGTCTTTCTCGTTTCGGACATCTGTTCATTGCGGCATTCACTGGTCTCGCAATTGTGGGAGTTTTTTGCCTGACGCCGAACGTTGGCAGAGCGGCGGAGCGGCCGCTGCGGATTATCGTCATCGGCGCCCACCCCGATGATTGCGAGCTTCGGGTCGGGGGAACCGCTGCGAAATGGGCGAAGCTCGGGCATAAGGTAAAATTCGTCTCCACGACAAATGGCGATATCGGCCACTCCATTATAGCCGGAGGGCCGCTCGCTCGGCGGCGAACCGCAGAGGTGAAAGGGGCGGCGAAGATCCTCGGTATCGAGACGGAGGTTCTCGACAATCACGATGGAGAACTGATGCCCACCCTGGAGAACCGAAAGACGGTCATCCGCCTTATTCGCGAATGGAAAGCGGATATAGTCATCACCAATCGCCCCAACGATTACCATCCCGACCACCGCTACACCTCGATTCTGGTTCAGGACGCGGCATTCATGGTCACCGTTCCGTTCATCTGCCCGGACACGCCTTGCCTGAAAAGAAACCCTGTTTTCCTCTACTGGCCGGACCGGTTCCAGAAGCCGATCCCCTTCAAGCCGGACATCGTGGTCGGCATAGACGATGTTCTGGAGCAGAAATATCGGGCGCTGCATTGTTTGATCTCACAATTCTACGAGTACGGCGCCGGGGGAGATGGCGACCCTGAGCATTTCGTCAAGGGAACGGACGAGGAGCGCCTGGCGTGGCTGAAAAGAAGGCGGCGCTATCGCGTTCCTGAAGCATGGCGTCCACTTCTCGCCGAGTACTACGGAGAAGAGCCAGCCAGCTCCACCAAAAATGCCGAGGGGTTCGAAATCTGCGAGTACGGTCGCCGACCCTCGAGGGAGGAATTGAAAAAGCTTTTCCCTTTTTTCCCCGATAGCCCGAAATGAACGGCGTGGCGGCTGAGTGCTGGTTTTCAGTTGGTGCGCGCTTCCGCAATGGAGGTCTATGGGGTGAGCTTAAGGCGGTAGAAACGTGCTTTTGCTGTCGGGAGACTCGTTGTATTTGCCTCCAACACACCGGCGCCCAGGTCGGTAATCAGAGCACTCGCGTCGGTGACCCAACCGCCAGATCCGGGCAGTACAGTTCTGCTCTCAAGCTCGTAACCCGAAGCGCCCGTCCCGGAATCCATAAAAGTGATGGTGACCGCATTTCCCTGCGAGGTCTCTATATCTGTCACCTGGATGGAGGGCGCTGGAAAATCGGGATTCATGACTGTGACGTCGTATTCGAAATCTCGCGGCGTTCCCCGAACAAGCACATTGCTTATCCTCACAGTGTAGGTGATATCAGCTTGCGGCGTCCCACTCGGAAGACCGAGAGGTTCCCATACTATCGTGTTGTCCGCGTATCCGATGTCGTTCTTATCCAGGCTCAGGACCGTGAGCGGAATGGGCTCGCCGGATTTCGACATGGTGACGCTGGCGCCGTCAAAGCCTGCGTGGTGGTAGGAGAATGACCAGCGAGGATAAACAAGCTGATACGGCACATATCCTTCCGGGGGCCACGCGACCCATTCCGGTGTGGGGGGTCTCCCGCCAAATCCGTAAACGACCCACAGCGCGTTAGCACTCCAATGATAGGTTTGATTTACAATGCTCGACGGAACCGACCCTGTCCCCATGACCTTTTGAGCCGGGAAGAGAACCCACCGGCGATGCCCTACGAAATAATTCTCTTCGCCCGGATCCTTAATATAACCATCAATGGCATCGGGCCCCATGTTGCCGCCCGCCAGGTCAGAATTCCCGGCCGCTTCTGCGCCATCCTCTGAATAGCACGCCCATGATGAATCCGGATAATGAGACAGGTCGTTTTCAGCGCTCATCATCAGAGCTGCTGCCTGGCATTTGGCGTTCCAATCCGCGTCGAGCGTTACGTCGGCGGGCAAGCCTGCCATGGCACGGTAATAATTCACCCTGAGGATTGTTGCTTCCTTATATGCGCCACTCGTCGTACCCGGGTCACACCCGGCGATACTCCCACTCCACCCGATGGGCACCCCAATCGAAGCTTTGTATCTCTGCTGAAAAAATACCTGCACCTCGAAACGATTACGGGTATTAACTTTCAGCGATAAGGTTGTCTGGCGGCTCGGTAGTTCGACATCAAATGCGGAAGGTTCTGTGAGCCTCGGCGGGGAGCCCAGCTCCTGACCGCACCCCACAGACGCCCACGCCGCGCACCCGACTAAAAAGAGAGATATGCCCATACCTTTCCCTGTCATATTTGCGCTCTTCTTTCAGTGCTGTGTGCCTGTGTCTTGTTGTGCCCCACCCCGAACAACTGCAAACCAGGTTGCCTCTCGCAGCGCAACCCGGATTACTTCTCAGTGGTCAATATACCACTCAGCGCTGGACGTCGCCGCGCTATCTGAAGCGAGAAAAGGAACCGGTACGGCAGGAAGAGCGACCGGACCGCACATCCTCAGCCTCGCCTCAATCGTGCGCACTGTCAGCGGCTGCCTGTCCTTAGCCCCTCCGCAATGCCAAATCTCCCGACAGGCACCTCCGAGTAGGACCTGACCACCTGGTCTCTTCCTTAATACCGCACAAAAAGCCAAATGTCAAGCGATTGATGGGTGTGGGTGCGCTTTGGTGGCAACGAAAGGAGGGAAAGACGGCTTAACGCAAAGACGCAAGGGCGCAGAGTCGCAGAGAGGAGAACGAGAAGGACCCGGTCGTCACGTGCCGTGGCATGGGCATCTTGCCCATGATCCCTACGGGCGGGATGCCCGTGGCACATGGGGGACGGCCCTTCTTTTCACCCTGAAGGACACAGGTCCACCTCGCGTCCCGCGTCCCGCGGGATGTTGATGCTTTCGCGTAGCTCTTGCCACAAAGTCCCGCTGTCTCCCACGTAACTGCGGCATTACAAGTGAAGGTAATGCCTCAGTTACCGGCGGCTGAGGTTCGGATCTCATAGGACGCAGAGTAGCCCTTGTGCCGGTGGCATCCTGCCCCCGCCGAGGGCGAGACGCCCTCGGGACTGCCGCCCCGCCATGGCGGGGCAGCGTTACATAAACGGCAACACTGAGCTGCACCTGGCAATCAAGCGCCAGACGCCCAGGGAACGACAGCCCCGCGAGACGCGGGGTGTCCTTCTCACCTTATTCTCTGCGCCTTGGCGCCTTTGCGTTAATCTGCTGTTCGCTTTTTGCCTCCTCCGCCTCGGCCGGCTATCCGCCCGAGACGGAGGGATTACAAGTGGAGCTAATTCCGACTTGACACCCCGCGGCAAAGCCTTATAGCCTAAGTCAACTTTGGAGGGCAGGCAGGATTGCGGGCTTGCGCCGGTGCACCAAAGACTAACTTTTGCATCGCGGGAGCATCTTTGTCTCCCCTCCCGCGCGACCACAACACGAAAGGGGGAAGAGGTGGCCAAAACATTTCTGGCAATCAACATGTGTTTTCTGCGAAAGCGATGGGCTGAACCGGAAGAATGGGCCGAGATTATAGATGGGCAGTTGCGGCTGAAGTACGCGGAGTTTTCCTCGGACCTGCTGGACCCTTTTTTCGTGCCGGAGCCGGCTCGGTCGCGAATCGCCCAGAAAACGAGGGACGCGTTCGACGGCCGCGGCATCACGCTCGTTGATTATTACACCGGCTTAGTCACCCACTGTCTCAACCTACTATCACACCCCGACCCGGCGGTTCGCGACAGCGGGATGAAATGGTGTCGAGAGGCGATAGTTTTAGCTTCACAGATGGGCGCCGGCGGACTGGGGGGGCACTTCGACACCATAGTTTCCGGCGAGTGCCTCGACCCGAAACGGCGCGCGGCGAGAATAGACGACGTTATCAAATCTTTCCAGTCGCTATCTCACGACGCGAAAGAGCACGGGTTGAAGTTTATTCTGTGGGAACAGATGTACACGCCCAGCGAAGCCCCCTACACCATCGCCGAAGCGGCGCATATTCACGAGCTGGCGAATGAGGGGGCGGCGGTGCCTATCTATCTGACCGTTGACGTGGGGCACATGTGCAATCTGCACTACCCTCATTCCGACGGGGACCTCGACCCATATCTATGGCTGGAAAAGTTCGCGCACATCTCTCCGGTGATTCACATTCAACAAACGGACGGAAAGGCGAGTCACCACTGGCCTTTTACGGACGAGTACAACAGGGTTGGCATCATCCATCCCGAAAAGGTACTCGAAGCCATAGAGAAGTCCGGCTCAGAGATGAACTATCTCATGTTTGAGATTTTTCACTCTCTCGGGCAAACGGAGCAAATGGTCCTTGACGACCTCAACAGGTCCATTGACTACTGGCGAAAGTGGGTGCCGGGCTGACCCTATCGGCGATGCCGGTTCGGGACTTCAACGTGCGTAACGGTGTCATGCGCGGAGTGTTCGCGGCCATTATGGTGGAAGTGCCGAGATTGCGGGCCGCGCTGAGCCAATGCAGTTGCGCCATCGCTCCCGCCGGTTTTTGCTCTCGGTACGCACGAGCTGTAACGGGCGGACGGGGATTATTCCGGCACTGGTCGTCTCAGCCTGAGTGATAAATACCAGCAGCAGATTACGTTGGCGGAGGAGGTAGGATTTGAACCCACGTCTCGCAACGCGAGAAACGGTTTTCAAGACCGTCGCCTTAAGCCACTCGGCCACTCCTCCGGAAACCAGCTATGACAATAACACACCAAGTGCTTTTAGTCAATACCTATCGAGGCGGGACAGTAATGCCTCAGCTACGGGTCGGACAGCGGGACTTTGGGGCAAGAGCCATGCGAAAGCATCGAGACCAGGATTTTTGGCAGCGGGTCCGCCTGTGCCCTTCAGTCAGAGAAGAACAGCCCTCTCCCCATGTGGCAACGGGATTTGCTTCACCCTCCCGGTTCGTCCCTCGGAAACACGCAGCCTGCGGCAAGCAAGCGAAAGGGAACTCTGTCACCACTCAATGTAGCCACACCCTGGGGTCAAGTCGCTCTTGCAAAAGGGCGGCGATGATGGTAGAATCTTTTTTGGACATGGGTTGACAGGGGTCTCGAAGAAGCGAAGCTGAACGGGAAGGAAATTGAGGTTTTTTCTGATTATGAGCAAGGATATTAGCAGGCTTCTCGGCGAATGGGAACACGATCCCTTCAACCACGTTCGGAAAATTGTCGGGGACGACGGCAGAGAGAAAGTCCAGGTGAGGGTCGAGCTGGGAATACTCCAAATGGAGATGGACGGCAGACCGGATGGAAAAAGACCTTACGGGATGGAGTCGCTCCTCGATTTTTACGAGGCACAATTGCAGAAACATATTTCGGAGCATGGCACCGACGAGGGATTCACGCTCGACAGTGAAGCGTGCGAGGACCTTCGGCAGGAGGGTTTGCTTTACTATCACCGGTACGTTCTCTTCTTCGGACTTGGAGATTATAGGCGGACGGCCAGAGATACCGAGCGGAACTCCCACCTGTTCGATTTCGTCTGGGGATACGCCAAGGATAAAAAAGATGCTGTCGCTCTCGAACAGTACAGGCCGTACATCATCAGGATGAACGCTTCCGCTCGGGCGATGAGAGACGCGCATTTGCAGAAGTACGATTCCGCCATGAGGCACGTGCAGGATGCCGTGGAGAAAATCGAGAATCTTTCTGCAATGGACAATCCGACCTTCATTTTTGAGAAGGACCGTTCCCTTTCCGTCCTGAAAGGAATGCTCAAGGAACTTCAGTCCAGAAAGCGCCCTTCGAGAATGGACGTTCTGAGAAAGGAGCTTGCGAGAGCCGTCAACGAGGAGCGCTTCGAGGACGCGGCGAAGCTGCGTGACCAAATAAGGAAGTTGGAGGCATAAAGCACGGCGAGCGAGGAGGGTCTCAGGCGATAAGCCTTTGGAAGATTGCCCGCGATTTACGGAGGATTTCCCTGTGAAGGTTTCCGCCGTGTGAATCCATGGTCACCACGAGGGGGAGGTCCTCCACATTGAGCACCCACATCGCCTCCGGCACCCCGAACTCCTTCAGCATGTAAACGCCCTCGACGGCTTTGACCTTCCCCGCGAGGACTGCGGCTAACCCACCGGTCGCGCTGAAATAGACGGCGCCGTATTTTTGGAGGGCTTCGCTTGTCCGCGGCCCCATGCCCCCTTTTCCGATGATTCCCCTGACGTTGTAAAAGTTTATGACCTCGCCCTGGTACGGTTCCTCGCGGATGCTCGTGGTGGGGCCCGCGGCGACAATCTCGTACTTTTCTCCAGCCTGTTTGACGATGGGGCCGCAGTGGTAAATGACCGAGCCCTTCAGCACATCGTGCAGGTAAGCCGGCTTTTTCTCGGTCATATACTTGTGAGCCATGTCTCTGGCGGTCATCATTTGTCCGCTGAGAAGCACCTCCTCGCCCACCTTCAGTTTTCTGATTTCGTTTTCCGAAACGGGGAGATTAATCCGGGTCATATATGGGCCTTCCTCCCTCTAATATCATTGAGCGGCGGCGATACGCCCAGCACGTGTAAGAAACTGACACGAAATAGCATGCGGGAAGCCGGTTCGCGACGCCGATCTTCACTCCGAGGACGGTTGTCTTGCCGCCCAGCCCCATGGGGCCGATCCCCAGGGAGTTGAGCTTCCGGGAAAGCCGGTTCTCCATCTTTCGCAGCGAGGGCTTGGAGTTCGTGTCATCGAGGCGACGAAAGAACTGCTCCTTGGAGAGGATATAAGAGGAACCCCTATCTCCGCCGATGCCAACGCCGATGACACCCGGCGGGCACCCCTTTCCCTGAGCCTTAAACACTGCGTCAATCACGCATTTTTCCACGCCCGCGAGGTCTCTGCCCGCCGAGAGCGAAGCGTCGGGGAGCTTGTACTGAGCGCCGACATTCTCGCTGCCTCCCCCCTTGAGCATAAGCCGAAATCGGGTGGATTTTCTCCGCCACTGGTTGAAATGAACGTAAGGGTGGCCGATGCCCACATTATCGCCGGTGTTTTTTCCAGACAGGATCTCCACGGAGTTTGGCCGGAGATAGCACTTTCGCGTTGCCTGTCTCACAGCGGCAATGATGGCGGCGAGTATGGGGGCGGTACAGGTTCCCGCGGGATAGTCAACGTAGAAAACGTTCGTGCCGGTGTCCTGGCAGACGGGAACGGATTTTTCTCGGGCCAGCTCGATGTTTCTGATGATCTGGTCGAAGAGCCTGCGGGCCACGGAGCCAACAGCCTCTCGTCGGCGACCTTTCAGGATGGCGTTTACCACGTCGTCCGAGATGTCGGTCGAAGTTCGCCTGATCAGTTCAATGAGATACTTAATCATAGGGAGGAACTCGCTCCTTAACTCCTTTCCCACGGTTTTTGAGATGAAAACCAACCCCTTTTCCACCCGGAGTGTGCTAACTCTATTACAACCTAAATTGAGCGATTTTGATTTTACCACATGTAGTTGTCGGTCCGCAACTGTGGATTGAAGCCCAGCGACTGTCGCCGGAGGTACGCACAATTTTCGCCGCGATGTCTATTACCTTGCGGCGAAGGGCGGTGGCATAGGTTCCCAGGGGCACTACTGCCGCCGGGACGGCGGCCTGGTTTTTTGCGACGGCGCCATCCGGAACGACAGCATTGTCAACAACTCCGCCGATGTGGGCGGCGGGATAGCCTGGTGCTACGGCACGTTCCGCAACTGCATCATTCGGGGAAATCTCGCCAGCGGCGACACCCAAGAACATGGGTTCCGTGACATGACCTATACGTGCGCCCGGGGTGGAGCCACGGGAGAAGGAAACATTACGACAGAGCCTGCATTCGCTGACGCCGACGGTTCTGACGATGATCCGGACACGTACGAAGACAACGACTATCGCCTCTCGGAGAATTCGCCGTGTGTTGACTCTGGCAGGAAAGAGGACTGGATGTCGGAGGCGGTTGACTTAGTTCGAATCCCCGGCTGGATACCGCAATGATACGGTAGTGCCAGCGCGGACATTCGAGGCAGTGGCTTGTTTTCCGTCAAGGAATCTTACTACCACGTCGTACCGCTTTTCGGCATCAACGCCGAAGTGCAGAATCGGGGAGTGCTGCCCGAGGTAGCCGAAAGCCGATTGGGCATACCGCGTCCCACGAAGATGCAATTTATCGCCCGCGTGCCCTGCGTCGTAAAGCCACACGTACGAGCCGAAACCGCCCGCTACTTCCCCACGTCCCACCAGCTTGACCTTCAACCAGTTGGCATTGTTGGTCTCGTTGCGGAAGAGATAATTCTGCGAGCGCTTGCAGATAAGGAAGATGTCCACGTCTCCGTCGTGGTCGAAGTCGGTTGTGGCCGAGCAACGGGGGTCGTTGATGCGAGCGGACATCCCCTCCAGAGGCGTGTTCTTGAATCGTCCTTTCCCGTTGTTCGCGAAGAGATTCGTTCCCGTGTAAAGGTCCAGATCGCCATCGTTGTCGAGGTCGGCGAGCATCGGCGTGAAACCCTGGGCAGAAAGCGTCTGCGAGCGAGAAAGCCCGCCGGCGCCGCGATTCAAGTAAAGCTCGCAGATTCCTCTCCCCTCCGGCCACGGCCCGATAATCAAGTCTAGGTCGCCGTCGTTATCCACGTCGCCGAACGTGGCTCCGTTGATATCCCTCCTGCCATCGGCTGGCAAGCCCACCTTCTTGGAACAGGGCGTAAAATGCCCTTTGCCGTCGTTGCGATAGAGGAGGCTCGGTCTTCCCCACCGACAGACGAACAGGTCCTCGTCCCCGTCCTGATCGAAGTCCGCCGCCGTACAGCCTTGCTCGAAAGAGATGAAGGGGACGCCTCGATATTCCCTCGAGAACGTGCCGTCTCCGCGATTGATATAGAATCGCCGAAGATTCGTGGGGCCCTTCCAGATGGGGAACTCTCCTTTCCACGACACCGGGCTGGGTGTGCAAGTGAAGATGTCGAGGTCACCATCGCCATCGAAATCCGCAAATAGAACGCCGCGAGTCAGAGTCGCCTCGGAACGGATGCCCGCTTTCGAGGAGATGTCCGTGAAGTGTCCGCGGCCGTCGTTCTGGTACAAATGGTCGCGGCCTCCCGTGGTCCCGTTAAAGAGGTCGTAATCGCCATCGCCTTCGAAATCCCCGAGCGCGACGCCGTGGCTGCCCTGCGGAAAATTATCCTCGACCCCGCGTTCTCTGGCACACTCGATAAACAAGCCTTTCCGCGTGTTGATGTACAACAGGTCCGGAAGGGACGGCGAATCGAAAATATTTGTCGTATAAGCATCATCCCATCCGTCGCCGTCAAGGTCTGCCCAGGCGATCCCGTGGCCGCCGAATTTTGCAAGCCCACGAACGCCTGCCTCTCGCGTGACATCTGTGAAATGGAAAGCATTTCTGCTTTTGGAAACCGGGCGCGCGCAAAGGACAACCCTATTCGCCGCCAGGAAGCTCACAATCGTAAGCGAGAGCAACAATCCCGCTTTCCTCATCTTTCGCTCCTTCTTTTTGGCGAGTGTTGAGTTGGGAGGCAGCCTGTGCGGTCGTCCTGAATCTTGCAGTTTCTCCGGCAGAGACGTCGAACCGCAGCCCCACACGTCTATAAAAGCGGTGATGTCGCCTAAGTGCTCCGACAAGATAACAGGATGGTCGGGACTTTGCATCTTTGTGTTTTTGCGACCCCGCGTTTCGCGGGGTTTTTCCATTTTCTCTCGCCAAGACGCCAAGGGCGCCAAGGTGTTCGACTCGCGCGCCCGGGGGCTTATGATTTAGTGGATGTTTCACGTCTCTGGGACAATCCTGTATATCCTGTTATCCCGTCAAAATAGCTCGGTGCACCACACCATTCATACTTCACCCGATTTGCGAATCCATGTACTTAGCCCTCGCGGCTCAGACGTGTATCAAACGCTCCCCGCACTCCTTATAGAATGCGTATTGCTTTTCCTCCTTCTCAAAGAAGGAAATCAGGCGCTTCGACAGCTCTCGCAACTTCTCGCGTTCGGCGTCGCTGAGGGGACGGTAATTCGGAGCAATGTCAATCGCCAAGCGAACCAGCCTCACGTCGCTGGGCGGAATCATCGTCGTTACCGACTGTGATAAGGTGAAGCGAAGAGCCAAGTCCACCTCCACTGGGTCTGAGACGGGTTGATACCATCCCATACGCCATTTTCTTGGGGGCCTCTCCGCTCCCGGCGCCCAAAGTCCCCGAAACATCGGCTTGATGGCAATGATTCCCATCCCCTTCTCCTTCGCCTTCTCGACCACCGCCGGCCCGAAACCGATCTTCATCCACTCCATAAAGTTTATCGGGAACATCACAGTATCGAATTGGAACTTCTCCATCGCCAGCAGCGCCGCCTTCGTCGTATGCGAGGAGAAACCGAGGAATCTCACCTGCCCCTTCTTCTTCGCTTCGAGGAACGCCTCTATGGCGCCGCCGGGGGCGAGCGCCCGCTTGGTCTCCTCCGTGGAACGAATATGATGCAACTGATAGAGGTCCACGTGGTCGGTCTTGAGTCGCTGAAGCGACCTGTGAAGCTCCGCCTCTGCTTCGCTCTTGCCTCGTTTCGCCGTTTTACACGACAGGAAGACCTTGTTCCGCTTTCCCTGCAAAGCGATGCCCATACGCTCCTCCGCGTCCCCGTATTCGGGCGCAACATCGAAATAATTCACCCCTCGGTCAATCGCCATGCTGACTGAGTTGTTGACCACCGATTGCTCCGTCCTGTCCAATGCAAAACCCGCATACCCGATTATCGAAAGCTTCTCCCCCGTCTTCCCGAGGACCCTTTTCGGCAAAGGCTTCAGCTTGCTCGCGGAAGGCTTCTCCAGCACTTCCACCGCTGCGTCAATTCCTCCTCCGATTGCGCTTGCCGCCGCCGTACCGCCGAGCACCTTCAAAAAAGACCGTCTATCCATTTCGCATTCCTCCTCCTTCGAGAAACCAAGAGACATTCCCGATTTCCATGTGGCTCCCTGGACAAAACTCGCCAACGAAAACTCTTTATTCTCCCCTCTTGTATATCAAGAACTCCGCTTTCTGGCAAGTTCTCCGCTTGGCGTGGTGTGGCTGCCAAATCGTGGCATATCCGGCAGGCTTCCTTCAATCTCCTCGCTGTCGTGCTTGCGCCGGACCTGCCGGCCTTTAGCCCCGCCTTGGCGGGGCCTTAGCCGGGCTTCTCGAACAAGGGATTCACCATAACTTGGCACGGAAATACAGCCGCATCCCACGTGGCATCTCGCTGGAGGCGAGACCCGTGGGGATCATGGGCAAGATGCCCGTGCCACGGCACGCGAGGGCGGGGTTCTTCTCATTCTTCTCTCTGCGACTCCGCGCCTTTGCGTTACCCTCCTCTTCCCTTTTTTGCCTCCTCCGCCCGAGGCGGGGTATCCGCCCGAGACTGAGGCCATACGCACCTGGGCGCGGAAATAGGTGGCACGTTCCGAGCATAAATGGTATAGTAATTGCCTGGGAGCCCACTCGAAATCAAATCGTGAAGAAGCGGTCTCCGGAAGCGACTTGCCTGGTTGGTCACGGTGCTTGCCTGTGGCATGGGTCCCGGTACTGAGAAACAAGAGGTTAAGATGCGTGATACGAAATGGTTGTGTATCCACTTCTTGCTTATATTCACCGGAGTTCTCATCTCCTTTTTCGTGCCGGGCGGCGCCGCGGCGTTGACTGTCTCGGAACTGATGTATCACCCCGTTTCCTCTCCGGCGGACCCGGCGGAGGGCGAAGCCCTTGAGTACATCGAATTGTACAATGAAGGCCCTGAGACGGAAGATATTGGCGGGTACGCATTCGTGGACGGGGTGTCTTACGTGTTTCCGGAGGGGACGCTCCTTGCTCCGAGGTCGTTTCTTTTGGTGGTGTCGAATCCCGACGCGCTGCGCGACTTCTACAGCTCGCGAGGGGTTGATTTAGGGGAGGTGGCAATCTACGGCCCGTGGATAGGGTCGCTCGATAACTCAGGCGAACGGGTGGAGCTGCGAGAAGAGGGCGGCGGGAGGCTGATTCGGTTTCGGTACAATGATGGCGGGCGATGGCCGGCGGGAGCGGACGGCACGGGGCACTCGCTGGAGCTGCTCAGTCCTTTCTACGATCTCGGCGAGCCGGAGAGCTGGGAGATCAGCGAGACCATCGGCGGCACGCCGGGGAGTGCCGGGCGCTTCACGATTCCGACATTCGATCCGGTATCGAACCTCCCGAGCACGGAGTGGACACAGGAAGGCTTCGATGATTCGCAGTGGTCGAGCGGAGGGACTCCTATCGGCTACGACGCGGGCGGGGATTACACAATTGAGACCGAATTGTCCGACATGCGATACGGCTACACTACGGTTTACATGCGAATCTCGTTTGAGCTGGAGGACCCTGAGGAGATCGAAGCGCTATCGCTGGGAATGTTCTACGATGACGGCTTTGTAGCCTACCTCAACGGCACTGAGATCGCGCGCAGCGCCACTATGGGTGGCGCCCCGGGTACTCCGCCCGCTTACAATGTCACCTGCGCTAACCGTTCGCCGGAGCCGTCATCCTACGATGCTCTCGACGTGACCTCTTTCGCCGACCATCTGGTGTCCGGGCGAAACTGGCTTGCGATTCATGGCGTCAATGCAACTCTTTCGAGCAGCGATTTCACCATCACGGCGAGGCTCATCGGCACATGGACCGGCGTGAATAGGGTCCTGGTCGAGGAAGGGGACGAGTGGCTCTATTTCAAGGGCACGGAGGAACCCGTGGCCAGCGAGAATGGTGGAGACGATACGCGGCACCATAAGGCGGGGACTCGCAACCACGAACCTGTGGTCATCAACGAGTTCCTGGCGAAGACCGAAGTGCCCGATGCCGGCGACTGGATTGAGTTGTACAACCGAGGGGAGGAGCCGGTGGAAATCGCCGGAATGTACTTGAGCGACGAAGCCGACGAGCTCACCAGATTTCGCATACCCGACGGGGAGATACTCCAGCCGGCCGGCTATCGCGTCTTCGGGCGAGAGGAGTTGGGCTTCGGGCTCAGCTCCCTGGGCGAAAAGATTTTCCTGACTGCGGTAGACCTTTCGCGTGTGGTTGACGCCGTCAACTACAGCGAGCACGCCCGCACCGGGGTGAGCTACTGCCGTTATCCGGACGGGGCGGACGACTGGTATTTCATGCCCAATCCTTCTCAAGGAGCCCCCAACTTTGTTGAGCTTGAGAACTCAATCATCATCAACGAGATGATGTATCACCCCATAACCGAGAACGACAGCGACGAGTATATAGAGCTCTACAACCGAGGCGCGCAAAGCGTTGACCTGTCCAATTGGCGTTTCAGCAAGGCGATAACTTTCGCTTTCCCGGAAGGCACTGAAATGGCGCCGGGGGAGTACCTCGTCGTTGCGAAAGACGAGGCTCATATCCGGGCAAAATACGGCATCGGCAATGTCATCGGCGATTACGAGGGAGTGCTCGCCAACGACGGCGAGTGTGTCAGGCTCAGGGACGAGCTCGACAACATAGTGGACACGGTGCGATATTACGACGGGGGCGCGTGGCCGGAGGCTGCCGATGGCGAGGGGTCGAGCTTGGAGCTGATAGACCCACGGGACGACAACAGCGTCCCCGGCGCGTGGGCGGCGAGTGAGGAATCGGGCAAATCAACTTGGACGCCGTTCTCCCACGCATCCATCCAGACGAATTGGTGGAAGCAACCGGAGAGCGAGTTCCACATATTTCTTCAGCACAGAGGTGAGACGCTGGTGGATGACTTGAGCCTTAGAAAAGGCAGCACGGAGTATCTGGAAAACGGCTCGTTTGAGTCCGGTACGAGCGGCTGGAAGATCGAGGGGACTCACGTGGACTCGTTCGTCACCACCGAGGACAGCGTTGACGGTTCTCATTCGCTGCACATCATGGCGAGCGGCCGAGGGGACACTTACTGCAACCGTATTGAGAGAGATACCGCGTCCGCTCTTACCCTCGGGCAAAGCTACACCATGAGCGGACAGGCGCGCTGGCTGACGGGCTCGAAATGGCTTATTGTCCGGACGCACGCCCAGGCGATGGCGCACGCCGTCGAGCTTCAAGTTCCGGAAAGGCTCGGCAGCCCCGGCCAGCAGAACAGCGTTTTTGCGAGCAATCGAGGCCCGAGCATCACGGAGGTGCAACACAGCCCGATCCTCCCCAAGCCGGGGGAGGGCGTGACGGTAACGGCTCGCATCTCGGATATAGACGGTGTGAGCAGCGCGCAACTTTTCTATCGGGTTGACGGCAGCGGCTCCTTCAGCTCCACGGCGATGCAGGAAGCGGGCGGCGGCATATATGCAGGCCAAATCCCTTCGCAAGCCAGTGGCTCACTCATGGCTTTCTACGTTGAGGCGACAGACGGTAAAGGCGCCGTCGCCAGCTTCCCCGCCGACCCGGAGTACCAGCAGTGCTTGTATCAGGTTGTCGCCTCGCCCAAGCTCTCCAATTTCCCCGTGTACCGTATTCTAATCCCCT
>Ga0315547_1000416_pt1 | contig 43983 bp, 37 predicted proteins | sample SalMarSW160240MG_2_FD_202542 | JGI IMG/M metagenome (GOLD analysis project Ga0315547, IMG submission 202542) | Salt marsh sediment microbial communities from the Plum Island Ecosystem LTER, Massachusetts, United States - Salt Marsh Sediment SW1601-240 ...
AGAGGAAATTTAAGCCTTTACGTGAGGTTCAAATTCAGAACTATTGCCAATCTCCAATCAAAAATTCCCTAAAACCGGAAATTTAAGCCTTTACATTAGTAGGAAATTTAAGCCTTTACGTAACAGTAAGTATCATTATTTATGATCTAAAAGGAAATATGAGCGGCATTACAGCGATACCTGCCCATACGAAGGCGAATAGGGACAGCGCCCATTTTTGATTCTTACTTGTGGGAAAATATACCCGTATCTTCAGGAAGTTTCTTCGAGTGTAATCTCTAGGGCATCCCAGACATTGCTTTAAAGCATCTTTGTTTTTAGAAACACCTTCCTGATAATTTCCCCTTTAAGTAGGATGATGAGGAAAACCTATTACTACAATTCTTGATATGCGTGGCATACCAAGAATTGTAGTAATGAATTAATCCGTCAACAATAATGGGCGCTGTCCCTATTTTTTCTACGAAGTTAATCCTTCATCCATTACATGAGGCCTTTTTCATTGAAGCTAAAATAACTGTTATCGGCGATGATGATATGATCCAATAGGCTAATCTCAACAGTGTTGAGCGCATCCCTAATGGTTTTTGTTACCGTGCAATCATCCTGTGATGGCTTCAACGTGCCTGAAGGATGATTGTGTGCGATAATAACTCCAACCGCATGATGATACAGCGCTCTCTCTACAATTTTTCTTGGATAAACTACAGACCTATTAACTGTGCCGGTTTGAAGTGTCTCAACAGCTATAAGTTGATTACTTCTGTTTAGAAAAAGGGTTTTAAATTCTTCATTTACGGATCCTTTTAAGGAAGCCTTTAAATAACCATATACGACTTCAGGAGAAGCAAGCAAATCTTTCTTGTGCAATCCACTTTCTAAATAAAGAATGGCAATATCTTTGAGCAAGCTAAGAAACAAGGCGGTATGTTCCGAGATTCCCGCTAAAGATTTTAATTCTTTTCTATCAGCGTCCAAGACGCCGTTGATGGTTTGGAAGCGTGTTATTAATTCTTTAGCAATCGGTTTTGTATCTTTGCGCGGAATAGCATAAGAGAGGGCTAACTCCAACACCTCATAATCCAACCAACCATCTATGCCTGATTTCTTGTACTTATCCTTTATCCTCTGACGATGGCCTATATAACCTGGTTTCTGTGTTTTGTTCATTTTTTTCTTTTTTATAGCTCTTAATTTAGATTTCAGCGTATTCTTTTTTGAAGGCCTTAAACATCTTCCTTATTTTCGAAATATTTCTATTCTTCTCTAGAGAAGTGATATCATAGGCCAAACAATCCCCGATATCTTTTTTTGATAAATAATTTTGATGAATCAATATTTCCCTAATTTGATCAGTATCATTAGAAAATTCCCGAACTTCAGAATCCCAGCTATTCACCAGAAAACACCTAAAAACATTGTCAATAATTTCTTTAGTATGCTCTTGTATCTCTTCAACTGATTCTAATACTTCATTTATTTTTTCATCTACTGCATCCTGACTATTAAAAAAAATATTCCCATTAGAATGTGAAATATCATTGCGCGCTTTCACAATTTTAGTAAATTCACCAATTTTTGCATTATTACATCCAACTAATTTCAGAAATCTGAAGACAATACTCTCTTTTATTTTACTCAGAGAAAAAGGAGAAGAAGCATTGAGCATGTTGTTTTCGTGATCCTTACTGAACCCAATTAATGCTTTAGCAAAATCTTTTTCCTTGTTGATTTTTATCTTCCATATCGAAAAATATACAAAACTCATAAAAAGCATATGATATGCAATAAACGCAAACTGACACTTTTGTTTTTCGTAATTAGCGAGGAATGTCTCCCATAAAAAAATAATATATTCTCCTTCTTGTGGAGATTTATATGAATATGGCAAATAATCTAATATAAGAGATGCGTCATCGTTCATTATTTGCCCCACACATCAGAAATCTTATCTCTTATTTTTTGTTCGTAGTTTTCAATAACCTGCCTTGCTCCGTCGATTATCTTTTGGTAGCTACTTAACTCAGCAACAATTTGTTCCTGTACTTCAAGTGGGGGGAGAGGGATTTCTATCTCTTGAACACTCGATATTTTAAGCGATGGATATGCTTGATCAGACGTTAATGCTTTTGCATCAACTGAACACAATAAATGAAACAAAAATAACGGATAAATCTTACTCTTGTTAGGAATAATAGTCGCTAAATGGCTTGAGACATATCCTTCTCTGCTAATCATAACTCTATGATTAAGAAATGTTGAAGCTCCACTTTTAGGAAATAGTATTGTATTTTTGGGATATAATCGTAATTTTTTTTCCTTTGTAGCATAATCATTAACATAATCCACGCTCTTATTCAAATTTGTTGAAATATGAAGTTTTCCAACATCTGAGGTCCGATAAAAAGGGTGCTTCCCATCTTTAAAATACTTTTCACCCTGAGGGGCAGGATCTCCTGAACTAACATTAGCAACATCTCCCAACTTCACGAGGTCCCATTTTCCGCTATAAATAAGAGATTCTTTGTATCTATCACCGCTTAGGTTGTAATTTCCACCTTCTGCGATTTTTGTTTTCTCAACCAGAGAGGCGAGTTTTACCGCATCAGCATTGAACTCAAATTCCTTATTCTCAATAATGCTCTGTTTATATCTCTTGATTATTTCTAACGCCAACGGCAAATCACTGTCTTTTATCTCTCTTCTCTGCGCGCCCAAACCAAAACCGTCGTTATTTACTTTCACAAATAAAATTTTATCGGTTTTCTTAGACAGATTTTTGTCTAACAGCAGTATTGATGTTTTTACGCCGGAGTAAGGGTTAAACACACCCGCGGGAAGAGATACAACAGCGTAAAGCGAATATTCAATCAACATCTTACGCAGTTTCTTATAAGCAGTACCTGACTGAAAAATAATTCCTTCCGGAACAATAATGCCCGCACGTCCGTTGGGGTTTAAGTGTTCGGCGATATAGTCAACAAAGAGCACCTCCGAACGATTTGCCTGTACGCTAAACCGTTTATGCGGTCTTATCCCGCCTTTTGGACTCATAAATGGTGGATTTGCTAGAATAACATCAAAAACCTCATTCCATCTTTGTTCTGATGTCAATGTGTCATACTCATGGATTTTCGGATTCTGAAAGTCATGCAAATACATATTTACTAAAGACAATCTGACCATATCCGGTGAAATGTCATAACCGGAAAAGTTTTCAATAAGTCTTTTTTTCTGAGTGGATGTTAAATCTACCCTGCCGTCTTTTTTGTTTTTTTCTAAAATATGCTTGTAGGAAGAAATTAAGAAACCGGCTGTACCACAGGCAGGGTCCAGGACTGTTTCCTCCTTACAGGGCTCAACTACACTAACAATGAAATCAATAATATGCCTGGGCGTCCTAAACTGTCCGGCATCGCCTTGTGAGCCCATTACAGAAAGCAGATATTCAAAGGCATCACCTAATTTTTCGCTATGGTCATATTCAAACTCGCCAATAACTTTAAGAAAACTTTTCAAGGTTTCAGGGTCACGATACGGTAAATAAGCATTTTTAAAAATATCCCTAAATAACTGCGGGATATTCGGATTCTGATTCATTTTTTGAATAGCTTCGCCATATAAACCAACAAGTTCATAACCACTTACTCGCGGATCAAAAATTTTACTCCACGAGTACTTCTTGTATTCACCGGTAAAAAATTTAGATATTCCTCCCAATTCCTCAGACTGTTTATCCATATCGTCCATAAATTTATAGATTAAAGCAATTGTTATTTGCTCAACCTGCGATTTTGGATCAGGCAATTTGCCAACAAGGATATCCCTTGCCGTATCAATGCGTCTTTTTGTTCCGTTGGTCAACATATCTTAATCCCCCTTTAAGCCACAAAGGTATTTAATGGCACATAATCTTTTATGTACTCAGCAACCGGGTCTTTCCACCCGTCAAGTTCTCTTAAATCACTCATGGTGAAACCGGGATTAGTCTCGAGCCTGCCATATTCCTTAGAGTTCAAGATTTCCCGCAATTCGGTATCTAAAATATATGCCTTCATAAACTGGCGTATAATATGAATAAACTTATTTTCGGGGTGATAGATAGATATAAATTTTTCAATCTCTTCTTCAAGTAAATCGTCCTTTGTCTTAAATTTCTTAATCCGTCCAAATATTTTCTCTAATATTTCCCGCAAACTTAAGCGGCGGTCAAGCTTAACCGACTTTCTTAATTTATCAAGGTTAAAATATTCTTCTGGTTTATCAAAAACTTCTCTTTTTATATAGCTTTCAGCTTCTTCGTATTTACCTTCATATATTTTATCTTTAACGTATTCGTTACCCTTAACAACTTCTTCGAATTTCTCAAAAAATTTTCGGTCAATTCTCATACCTTCAAAGCCAATGGGCGTCTCGGAAAGTTCTTTTAAGGGGTCAGGACGGAAACTTTTATATTCGGCCGATGACGGAGATGGTGGCGGAAACAGCTCCGACCCCCTTCCTGTTTCCGGCGGTAGTTCTATCACTTCATCATAATTAAATTTTTCTTCAAAATATTCACAAATGGCGAAGAAATCAAAAAGTTTAAACCTCTCCTTTTTAGCTTCATCTTTTTCTATCTTTCCCAGGTAGTTTCTTTCACTATAAACAAAATCATATTTTCTAGTTCCCCTGCCTTTCATCTGAATAAAATTTTGCGGGGAAAAGATAGGACGCATCAGGCATAAATTTAAAATATCCTCACAATCATAACCTGTTGTCATCATCCCCACGGTAACACACACCCTGGTCTTGCTGGAATTGTAGCCTTCCTTAAAAGTTGTGTGTCCATTCAAGTTGTTATTTGAAAAATTAATTGGCATCTGCTGTGCGCCTTCAATGGAAGATGTTACCTGCACTGCAAAATCAGAATTATATTTACCCTGATAAATTTTATGCGCCAGTTCATTGAGTATCTGTGTGATTTTTGAAGCGTGGTTCTGGCTAACGCAAAAAATAATACTTTTGCCAATCTCGCCTGTTAACGGGTCTCTTAACGCATTCTCTAAGAATGTCTGGCACAATGTCCTGTTAGTCTTTTCCGAGTAGAACTTTCGTTCAAAATCCTTTTGGAAGTAAGTCTTTTCTTCCTCTTCGCCTTCCTCATTTTCTATCAGTACAGAATAACCCATTTCTGAAAGTAACTCTGTTGTTATATCTGTTCTGGCATCTACAACAATAGGACTTACAAGATAACCGTCTTTTACTCCATCCAAAAGAGTATACCTAAAGGTTGGATTGCTCGCTTCGCATCCAAAGGTTTTATAAGTATCAAGTAACTGCCTTCTCTCTAATTTACGGGGGTCTTTTTCAGCTAATTTCTTTTCGTCAATTTTTTTTAGATAATCTTTCGGCGTTGCGGTAAGCCCTAACTTATAACCGGTAAAATATTCAAATACTGCCCGACTGTTGCCGCCTATGGACCTATGAGCTTCATCTGATATAACCAAATCAAAATCAGTTGGTGAAAATAGATCTCTATACTTGTTATTAAAAAGAAATGATTGAACGGTGGAGACTACGATTTCAGCTTTCTTCCAGTTATCTCGATTTTCTTTGTAAATTACACATTTATAATCATTCTTCAGGTATTTTGCAAAATTTTTCCATGCTTGAACCTCTAATTCTAATCTATCAACAAGAAAAAGTATCCTTTTTGCATTACCTGTTCTTAAAAATAGCTTGATAACGCCAGCCGCAACAAGCGTTTTTCCTGTGCCTGTTGCCATTTCAAACAGAAATCGGCTTTTATTTTCTTTTACCGCGTCTTGCAAAGATTTAATGGCGTTTATCTGATAATCTCTCAAGAATTTGAGGTTATTATCGTTAATAAAATCCTTCCCTCTATCCTCATTTATCCAATTAGGATCGCTCTTATAATCTGGTTTTTGAGTAATGGCAATATAATCTGAATCAATATATTCACGAATTAAACTGTCCGGATTAGGCTTGAAGGATTTTTTGTATGCTAATGATTCACATGTAGGGAAAGCGGTGATGATATGCGGGTTTCCTGTTTCGATATCCCAAAAATAATGAAGGTTACCGTTAGACAAAATTACAAATCTAAGATTAAGATTTTTGGCATATTTACGGGCTTGTTCTTTCCCATCTAAAGGATTCTTCTCTTCTTTTTTCGCCTCTAAAACCACAAAGGGATATCCTTTATCATCTAAAAGGATATAATCAGTAAACCCATTTTTTGTTTTTTCAAAATCCTCACCAAGCTCAGTAAGGACTTGCGTGGTAATCTTTACGTTTGTTTCAAGGCATATATTAGCTCTAGCGGTATCCGTATCGAAAAAACGCCATCCGGCATCTTCAAGATATTTGTTTATGCGTATACGAGCTTTTGCTTCTTTTGGCATTACCTTATCCTATCTTTTGTCCACTTTTTTCGGTCTTTCTCAATTAAATCCCTAATAATAGAAACAATTGAATGATTTTTCCTCTGAGAACACACTTTCCGAACAAATCTCCCTGTGCCATCACTGTTTTTCAGTACATTCGCGCCACACGGGGTCAGGTCTTGATTTTTGAATTATTCTATCGTAACCTTGACCTTTTTCATTCTCTACTTAAATAGTGAACACCTAGGAAATCTTTCTAGCTTTTTTACTATTTCTTTTTCTATTGATTCGTCAGGAAGACCTTTTTTTGGGAGAGAACTCCCCTCCTTCGAGTCCTCTCAGAATTGAATAATCCAACAGTCAAAATCCGACCTCTTTCTTATAATAGTCCCAGGATTCTCAAAAATCAAGATGTGACCCCTTGGGTGTACTTCAATAATTCCCAATTGTCTCGGTAGTCAAATAGATGTTTTGACAGAATCGCAGTGTGCATACTTTCAGGATTCTTAGGTCTCCTTCCCCCATGTTTTTGGAGGTATTCACTATGGTTTTTGAAAATAATTCTTTGTAGGTCTTGTAACCGAAGAATATGAAATTCATCTTTGCCCTGGCCTACAAGTTTAACCAAGATATAGATAAGTTTTGAGTTTTTGAAATCTTTGTTTCCAACTATAGTCTGAATTTTGGTTTCTTCGTTGTAATTGATATTCAGAAATGAATCTGCGCGAAGCATCCAATCTCCCTTCGCATTCGCTTTCACCTGGATAGGAATCGTCTGCAAGTATTTATCGGTCGCCAAAATATCAAATTCGGGTACATTCCCCGTAAAAGTAGTGGCTAATAATCCCCTACGGCACAACTCAGCGCAAACCAAGTATTCACCTATCATTTTTGTAAGTTGTATATTTCTACCTGTAGCCATTTATGTGCCTCTCGTTCGTCCCTTACTCATTTCCCAGTTCTTCTATCTCAACTTGGACTTTCTCTTCGTCGCTCACAAACTTCTCTCCTTCGACTCTCCAGAAATGCCTATCTTCAACTTGGGGAGTAGGTTTACCTTTTTCTTTCGGAAACAGACATTCAGTAACCTCGTCTATGATCTGGGCAGTTGCGTCGTGGATGTCAAGGAGCTTTATTCTCTGAGGTATTCCATAAATCCAGGCTTTCAGTTTGAGCCTTTTTCCTTCTTGTAATGCGTTTTTTAGCCAATGGCTGAATTTATTATTGTGCTGTAAAGATATTCCTAATTTTTGAAGCCAATCTTCATGTTTTTTCTTTGACAATCCGTATTCTGGCCAATCAACGGCGATTTTTCGACTGATGAATGGACCCCAAATCGTTGTTTTCACTATCTTTGTTTCCTCCGGTTCTAAATACTTTCTATTTCCTTTCACCCAACAGAAATACAGGTTAATTCGATCAATATTCTTGGCGAACACCAGGGAATCCGGTTTCGCCTCCAGGTTGAATAGGTCTAGGAATTGACTGTAGTCTTCGAAGCACTCATTAGATTGGCTGAAAGAATGAACGAGCATTAGAGCATTTGACGCTCCAAACTTCTTTGCTTCGATCAGAGCAGAGGCTGTTCTGTGCAGGAGTTGATAACGAATGGCATTGATTTCTTTGCTGTCTTCTAGTTCTAATTTCTTGAGCAAGAATTTGAGCCTTTTACGTTTTCCTTCGCTACTATCCTTTCTCCATTCAGCTATGGTGTCGCCGAAAGGTTCCGACACTTTGCCTTCCACCGTTATTGAAATTAACTGATCGTTACTTTTAGCCAAGGCAAAAATGTCGCTTTGCGAGGGGCGTGCACCGCCCGGCAAAGGTACTTCGTATTCGGGAAAGGCCAATAGCAACTCAGCGTTCTTGAATAACGCTATTCCTGAGCTTATAAACACCTTTTTCACGTTCTCTGGAAAGTCGTTGGCTTCTTGCCAACTGTATGCCAATGCTTTTGCTGAAGAACCTGTTTTCCAATGTTTTTCAGGTTCAGCCAGAAATGGCTTCCAGTCTTCTGGCTTGTTGGTGGGAGCAAATATCTTATTCATATTAGTTCTCCTCATTAGTACCTGGGGTCAGGTCTTGATTCTTCTATCTGTCTGGGAATTTGACCGATGCTGGTGTTCCACCTATTCCCCAATTGTCCTTCTCAACCTCATTGATTATTACCTGAACAGCCTCAATTGGGCAACCGATAGCATCAGCTACTGCAGAGGTTACCTTCTTGATCAGTTTTTTCTTCGTTTCCTTTTCTCTTCCCTTCCATAAATCAATTCTTACAACAGGCATCTCAATTTGTCCTTTGTTTCGAATCTGGAACTAAATTCTTGATGTTCATTCTTCAAGGTCCCTTAAGATTTTTTCAAAAATAGGTTTCAAAGGAGGTATTTCCTCTTTAACAGCTATCCACACGATACTTAACTTAACTCCAAAATATTCGTGGACAACTTTATCTCTCATTCCTGTCATATCCTTCCATGGTATGAGAGGATAGTTTTTTCTGATATCATCAGGAATATTTTTGGCTGCCTCACCAATAATCTCAAGTGCTCTTACTACAGCAAAGACAGTTTTATCGTCTCGGGTAAATTCTTCATAAGATATGTTCTTAACAAAATCTATAGCCTTGCCCATGGCACTAATAATATCCTCAATATAATCTCCTACCTCTCTTTTCATAGGGGGGCCACCTCTTTTAATATGTGTTTACCTATTCTTGGCTTTAATGCGGACTTCTCCACTAAATCAACCTTCACACCAATAAGTTCACTCAGATAGTTTTCCATATTTACGAATTTCAAAAGTCCAATTTTTGCATCCTCTTCAAATTCCACAAGTATATCAAGGTCGCTTTTTCCCTTATATTCCTCTCTTACATAAGAACCAAAGATACCAATTTCTTTAACTCCGTATTTCTCCTTTAATTCCTCTTTATGTTCTTTGAGGATATTTGTAATCTCTTCAAGGTTTAAAACTTTTGTCTGCGTCATATTTTATGCCTCCATCAGTTTCTTAAATTCTGGCTCAATATGAGGTGCTTCACTAGCAAAAAACCCATTCTTTCAATTTTGAAAGAATGGGCTCGTGGATGTATAGCTTTGGTAGCGACATTTACTTCTGACCGGAAGGTTTTGATTTTTTCCCCTCCTGTTTCGAATAATCTCTCTCTTCGCTCACCTCTCCGTACAGATAACTTCACTTATGCTAAGTGCAAGTATCATAGCACTTTTGCAGCTTTTTGTCAAATGGACGCGTTAAGTCATATATAATGTAACCGAAGGGTAACTGGTTCTGCCATATGAAAAGTAACCGAAATAAGCTAAATTCGTCCTGACCTCCTCCCATTAAAGTACCGCCTGCTCCGGAGGCTCTCATTTCGTTGACTCTAACTTAGCAAATGGTGCAATTAATGGGGCAGGTAACTTATCGGCATAGATAGAAGAAGGGACAGTAGCTGCAATTTCTTTCATTGGCAGGGTCTGCTATGAATGTTTTTCCTGGATCAAGGATTTCATGCAAAATAAAGTCGAGTGCCTTGAGGCAAATCGGCATTAATTTTTCCTCATTTCTTTTTTTATTATAAAGATAGGAAAGTTTAAGACTCTTCAAATTATAGAGCGCTGCATTCAAGGTTTCTTCTTCATACTTTTTCTTCTCAAAATAATAATATAAGGGAAGCTGAAACGATCTTATTTGATTCCTTATGGACTCTCTCTCAAATTCCATCTTTTCCAGCTTATTAATCTGCTGAGGTTTGGGGGTATCAGCGCCTGTCTTATAGTCTAGAATCAACACTGAGCCATCTTCAAGCTTATCTACCCTATCTACTATATAGGTGAAATCAAAGGTATCACCAGAGAGCTCTATTTTTTCTTCAAACTGGTTTTCCAGGTAGAGAATTTTCTCTACTCTCCTCTCCTTGCTGGTTTTTTCAAATGCAAGGAATCCTTTAAGTCTATAATACAAAATTTTCTCAAGCATAAATAGGTCTGAGCGCATTCTTTTACTGAAAAAAGTTTCAAATTTCTCAGCCAATATTTCAGGGAATTTCCGGGAGAACTCTTCGTTAATCTGTGGCTTTCTATTGATAAATTTGGCGAAGACATCCCTGAGAAGCTGGTGAATAAAAATTCCTACTTCTTTACCTTCAATATCTTCTGATATTTTTGCTTTTTCCTCGAAACCAAGAACATACTTATAATAAAATTGTAAGGGGCATCGAAGGTAGGTATCTATACTCGATGCAGAATAAGTGCGCTTTTTTAAGAGCTCTATCATTTCCTTAGTTTTTTTGATTTCTCTTTTGCTAAGTAATACCTCTGTTGAGAAACTAACCTGGGGAATAGGCTTTATAGTAAAAGTTTTCTCCTTTTTCTGCCGCTGCCAAATAATTTCCTCAATGAATCGGCTCCTCTCTTTCTCCGAGTTTTCCTCATAGATAAGATATACATTTTTAGCTACCGAGATTATTCTCTTAAATAAATAATGCTGTATCTCCTCCTCTTTTTCGATAGTATCAAGCCCGAGACTGACGATAATGTCGTGCGGTATGAGCGGCTCATAAATATGCAGTTTTGGCAATTGTGACTCGTTGCCATCCATTATAATCACGTTTTCAAAGTTAAGAGAACGAGTTTCAAGCATACCCAGGATTTGTAATCCTTTAAGGGGAGAGCCTGAGAAAGAGATAATCTCGTTTTCTAGCATGTCCTGAAATATTTTAAAGATATCTTCCTTGATGAAATTTTCCTGGGGAAAAGAGATGCTTTCAAGTTCATCTCTTATCTCATAGAGTCTTTTTGTAATTTCAAGATTTAAGGGATAACTGCCCATAAGACTCTTCCTGACCAATGTATCCAGAAATCTTTCCAGCGATAGAGCAAAATCATGAAAGTTTGTAATATCTTTCCACAAAGTAAATAGAAGTAGATGAAGCTCTTTGAGAACATTTTGGAGGTCCTCAATGGATGTCTTAATATCCATATGTTCCAGTGTTTCAACAGCTAGTTCGAATAAGGCATCTTCCTTTTCTATATCCTCCAATTTTACAAAGAGGTTACCACTTATAGATGTATTTTCTATGCCTAACAATACTTCCTCTATCTTATGCACTAGAACCCTTGTGGTACTATAGTCTGGCAGTATTTTGAGGTTTTTTATAAGAGGCTGGCTCAAGGCAGTAATATAGTCTTTTGCATAGTACTCTCTACCTTTTCTTGTCTTTTGTGCCTGGACTATAATTTCGAATAAGGAATAGAGCGAGCTTCTCTTTAGCGGATAGCCAAGAGAGACATTGAACTCACCCACCGAAGAACCTATTTCAGAAACCAATGGTATCATACTGTTTGGGTCAGGAAGAATAATAACTGTGGAATCGAGCTTCTTTATCTTTTTTAGTATCGTTCTTACTGTGCATACCTGAGAGTGCCTATCAAAAGCGGCATACAGGTTTAAAGAGTAATTATTTTCTTTCAATTTATCTGGCTTAATTGAAGAGGAAAAGTACCGGGCAGTGTTTTTGAGAATCGACCATCCATCTTCATCTCCCTGAAGAAAAAGAATGGCTTTATCGATATCATAAAGATGTTTGATTATTTTTTGCTCTGTCTTATACATATAAAAGAAGGAACAGAAGATAATCTTATCGAACTCATCGAAACTCACTTCTTGCATTATCCTGGCTGTGGATAGATAGATAAATCCTCTGGAGAAGGATTTATTTTTAGAAAGCAATTCATGGTAAGCATCTCGAAGAATTATGATATTCTTAAGCAGTACATTTATATTTTCAGGGATTTCATATCCTATGCTAGCACTTGCCTGAATATTTTTCAGTGAGTCTGACGCTATATCTTCCAGATCCAGCAAGTCTATAAATTTAGTTATTTCTCTGGCCCAGGGGAGGAATTGGGAAAATTTGTCTCTGCCCTTTACCACTTCAGGTGCTATTTTTCTGGCAAGAGTATAGATCATATACCAGGATTCTAAATTGGCTATTTTCATAAAAGGAGTCTTTTTTAAGAGAGTATATTGAATAAACTCATCGATGGAAAAAAAGGTTGGAGAAAAGAAGCTTTTGCCTATCCTCTTCGATAAGGCCTTTTTTAAAAAAAGGGCAGGCCGCTTTCCTTCAAAAACAAAGGCCAGTCGGCTTATATCAGGACTATTCTTTAAGAAATTATTTTCAACAAAATCAGCAAGATTTTCCATAAAGTCTTCATTCAGGCTGTAGGTTACTATCTTATCCATATACTTCTTCCACCATCAAGGAATCCAGGTAAATAAGAAAACATCTTGCCTTTAACTGCGGATAGAGTGGTTTTACAATGTTCATATATTCTTTAATCTGTTTTTTATGGGTTTCTAATCCCTCCCTTGAACTCTTGTAATCCACGATCCATAGTTCTTTGGCTGTTATAATAAGCCGGTCAATTCTTTTTGTATTTCCGGCTGGGTCTATAATCTCTTTCTCCTGGTATAAACGGCCTTCTTTTAAGTAAAAAAACGGCCTAAACTTTTCCACCTTCAGTAGATTTCCTACAGTGGAAATACACTCATCCAAATTCTTAATATAGGGAAATGCTGAGCGTGCCTTTTTGCGGGCCAAATTCAAGCACTCGTCTTTGTCCTGGATAGAAAGATTTCCCAGGCAGGATAAGATAAGATGAAAAATTTCGCCTTTTAACACTTTATCTCTATTTATCAACTGAGGTGTTTCTATGAACTCATTCCTTAAAATATTTATCCAGTCTGAATATTGTGAAAGGGGCAGTTTTATAAGAGGTCTTTCTTCCCTGGTTTCTTGCTCTTTATATTCTCTTCTGACACCGCGTTCAAGAGTCTCAAAAGGTATAAGGGCGCAGGCCATGTTCTTCTTTTTGCCTGTTCTTCCTGGCAGGAAAAGATACATCTCGTATTTTGCTCTAGTAAGAGCAACATATAAGTTATTTAGCTCATCAATGAGGGATTTTACGTATTCATCCTTATATTCAGTGCCTAACCTTCTTGAATAGCCTGCATAATCTTTTTTAAGCTGAACAAGACTTAAGCTATTATTTTCAAATTGCTTTACTACATAGGGTTTCCTTGATCCTACCCCACCTGAGCCAACAGTTACATCTATTTCCAGGAATGGTATTATGACAACAGGAAACTCAAGTCCTTTTGCCTGGTGAATTGTGGTGATTTTGACAGAGTTTGTCCGGCTAACTCTTACATAAAGATCCTTTTCCTCTATATCTTCGAAAAAATCAAGAAATGAAGAAATCCCGCTATAATCTTCTTCTTTTTCCTTAATAATTTCCAGAAGTCTCATGAAAAATCCCTGATATAGAGAAAAATTTTCCAGGACCTTAAACCTGCCCAGAATAGTAACCATAAGTTCATAAAGAGGAACAAAACCTACACTTTTAAAAAATAATTCTATAAGATTATCCCACTCATCACTAAATCTTTTTTTAAACTCTTTATATAGGTAGCTGTCCATTTCTTCTTTTCCAGAAATCCGTAGTTCAAAGATAAAATCCCGTATAGTATCCTTTTTTATCCCGCTAACCTTGCAGAAAATATCCCCCAGGATAAAAGAGGCAAAGGATAGATTATCAATAGGCGAGTCTAAGAACTTAAGAAATGAAATAAGCTCTTTTATGAGTGGGTGCTCACGTATACTCAGTGTCTTTTCTGACTCAACAGAGATGTTTTCCTCAATAAGCCATGCGGTAAAAAGCTTAACATCACTGTTCTTTCTTGCCAGGATTGCTATGTCTCCCAATGAAAATCTCTTTTTAAGCTCCTTAATCAGTGATATTAGCTTTTTACGCATAATATCGTTTCTTTCGTCTATATTGCCTGTGTTAATTGTTTGTACCCTGACATACCCGTATATATTCTCCTTCCTCCACTTTTGCTTTGAGCCGCCAAAGACATTCAATATTTTGCCAATATCTGCATGGGAAAAAAGGGAAAATTGTTCCTGCCAGTCCCCTACCCTATTGACAAATCCCTTAAGATTTTCTCCAGAAAAAATCTCATTATTAAATTCCACAATTTCTTTTTCACTGCGATAATTTGTGAGCAGGGACCAAGGTTTTAGGTTAAAGTCCTGGAAATTACCTTGAACTGAATCAAAGAGAGAGACATCTCCACCTCGAAACCGATAAATAGCTTGTTTCTTATCCCCTACGTAAAAAAGAGAACCACCCGATGAGAGAGCCTCTTCAACCATAGGAAATATATTTTTCCATTGAAGTCTGTTCGTATCCTGAAATTCGTCAATTAGGTAATGACGTAAACGGGTTGCTATTCGATAATAAAGCTCAGCCACGGTGAACTTTTCATCGTCTATAAGGGTATGTGCGTGGGTATTCAGCTCCTGCAAAAACACAACATTATCATTACTGGAAAGTCCCTGAAATTCATCAAGCACCAGGCTAAATATTTTTAGATAAGGCTTAAAGACGGTATAGGATTCCCATTCGCAGAATTCTCTCAGGTTTTTACGTATGTTATGCCAAAGCTGGACAATCTTTTCTGGCGTCTTCATATTTTTGTTCATGGGAAACTCTTCTCGCTTAAAATATTGAGAAAGGTCCTTTATATTAAAGCTGTTTTTATTTTTTTCCAGAAAGGAATGCAGACTTTTAATAAAACGACCATCTGATTGTTCAGGTATGTCGTCAGAAATCTTCTTTATGAGGTCAATTATTGTCTGTTTCTTTTTTAGCAAATCCTTTGCTTCACTATCGGGTCCCCTGAACTTCTCCCCATAGATGCCCCTGTAGTTATAAAGAGACTCTATGAGTCTAAATATATCTTGCTTAGAAAACCAACCCTCTTTATTTTCAACGAAAAGATAATATTTCAGGAAATCTTCAAAGACTTTAAGGATTTCTTTGTCTATTTGCGCTTTATCAATGAGTTTGTCCAAGCTGTATTCTAGATATGTACGATAGTTTTCTTTTATCTGGAAATTGGAAGCAAGACCAAGGTGAAATGCACATCCTGAAAGAAGCATATTGATAAAACTATCTATGGTTTGAATCTGGAAAAAATTGTAGTGACTTATGATGTTCTCTATAATCTTATGAGCCACCTTTTTTGCCTTGTTTTGGGCAAGGGGAAGAGAGAGAAAAAGATCCTCCTTTTCCTTTTTATCAGAGAATGTATCGAGAGCGAGCTTCTTAAGAAACTCCAGAATTCTCTGTTTCATCTCTATGGTAGCTTTGTTAGTAAAAGTAATAGCCAGTATAGTTTTGAGAGGTATTTCCTCGTGTTTTAACTGAGAATCCATAATAAGCTGGACATATCGTTTAGCAAGAGCATGTGTTTTTCCAGAACCTGCGGAGGCTTCAACCACATCTACACATGGAAATTTGAGGAAATGCGACTCTCTGGAATTCATTGTTTTACCGAGCCCCTTACTTATTTGTTCCATATTGTTCTTATGATTAATGTTTTATACTTTTTCAATGGGGTCTTAAATTCTCTTTTACTTTTTCACCTATCATTTATAAAAAAATAAGTGGATAGGGTCAGGTCTTGATTTTTGAATTACTGTGTGGTAGTCGCGGCCTTCTTCGTACCTCCATTCTCTTATTTTTTCCACACATTACCTGTACTTGAACATTGAACGGTTAGGAAATCGTTGCTTTTTCCAATTTCCAAATAGTAGCAAAAAACAAAAACCCATTCTTCTAATTTTGAAAGAATGGGCTCGTGAATGTATAGCTTTGGTAGCGACATTTACTTCTGACCGGAAGGTTTTAATTTTTCCCTCCTTGTCGTTTCCGATAGATTCTCTCTTTTCGCTTACCTCCCCGTATGGATAACCTTACCTGTGTTATATGCAGGTATTATAGCATTTTTATGGTAAATATTCAGGCAAATATTCAGTCAACCTCGTTTAAAATTTCCTGAACTTCTTAGTCATCCAAATCCTACGATTTTAATCCTATCATAACGATTTTAATCCTATCATAATTTTTCTCTTCTGGCAAGAAAAAAGTGGCATGAGTAAAACTTTTTGGTAGCTAGAGAGGTACGTTGTGGGAGAAAGGTTCAGCTCCGGCTTTTCTTTCATAATAACTTCCTTCAGGTAAACTGGTTTTGCTTCTAACAAGGTAGTAATCTCTATATTCTCTTCGAAAACTGTTCTGATGTTTTATCGCTCCCACACCGGTCAAGTTCGCTTCCCTTATTTCTGCTTGCAGTGGGCTGGAATATCATAGATGGGAATCTCTATCTCATCTACTGTGTTTTTGGAAAAAGTTCTAACAACGTCCTGCCCGGGGAGCCAGCGTCTGAAGTATCGTTCTTGAGACCATTTTCACTTCTTTGATTGAGAAATACTTCTCCATATCCTCTCTAAGAACAAATCTATCCAGTTTTAGTCTTACTTCCTCGTTATATTTTAGTTCGCTTTAACAAGTGTTGAGATTTGGTCGTAGGGAAAGCAAAGACTACGAGAACATCAGGCCGAAGACTGTACATGTCACGCCTAAAATCTTAGAATCCCTGAACTATGCTCCCGTAATGATTGCACTAGCTCAAATTGGCAGCTCTGTCTTTTCTCAATTCTCGAAAAGAGTTCTGATTATGTTTGGTCTTGATCCAAAGGAGACAATAGTTGAACTCTCTTGGAAACAATTATATAGCGATTCAGCCTAGGTCTTTCTCAACAATTCGTCGTAGCTCGTTTTCCCATACCTGATGAGTATCGAAGTGCTTATTGGGGTCGTGGAATATCACGTAAGCCCAGTAGAGACAGAATATGCCAAAGGTGATGATGGATAGAAAGATATAGAGTCCGTATGATCTTGTGTGAAGCGGATTGCTCGGAGTTGCGGTCAGAGCTGTTCCCTTTTTTCCCAGGGCTATTGTGACCCTCTGGAGAAAGGCGATCTCTCCTTGCTCATGGTAATAGTAGTCTGTGGTAAGATAGTACAAAACGACCAGACCCACAATGAGAGAGGCAAAAGATAGGACCCCCAAGGGAGCAAGAAACTGGGAAAAGCTTCCCAGATAGGTTAATATAAGCCACAGGAAGAAGAGGATGTTGGGACGAGAGGCTTCTTTTCTTTCCAGGAAAGAGTCGGCTTTGTTCAGAGTCCCCTTCTCTACTTCTGTCTTGCCTTCCAGGAGTTCTGAAACGCCCGCTTTGAGCCTCTTTATTCGGTTGAAGTGATTATTCCTGCGGCTATAGAGAAGCCAGTTATACCACCAGAGGTAAATTGCAATTAAGGTGCTAGCCGCAGTTGTAACCACTGGTCCTACTCCCCATCCTCCAAATAACCACCCTATCCCTCCGATGATACCGCTCATAATGACTACTACCAGAAGGAATACCAGGTACAGCCCAAAGGAAAGTTTTCGATCTGTACTCTCTCGTTCTTGAAACTCTGTAATGACTTTGGCCATTGTCTAACCTCCCTACGGCAAGGCCGTTTCCCCCTTGCCCTACATAGAATTTTGTTCTTTTTCATCTTATTGGTATTTTTCAACATTGGTCGGCAAACAAGATTTTTTTCCGAAGAGAGAACTTTTCTCCATTGAATCCCTTTAGAATTGGAGAATCCTGTAGTCGAAATCCGACCCCTGTTGGCAATACTCCCATAATTTTCAAAAATCAAGACCTGACCTCATTTATTGTTTTATTTAATCTGAGCACAACAGAGGTCTCTATCTGTCTTTCAGGAATGTTCCAATATTTTCTCAAAAGCATATCCTTCTCATGATATAACACTAACGCGAATCCATGTTTTTCATAAAATTGAATAGCCCAGTTTACACTCTGCCAGGTTCCCACCAGAATTTCAGGAGCTTTGGCTAAATTGATTAAGTATTGAAGGAGCTTCCCTCCTAGTCCTCTCCCTTGATATTCCGTAGCCATATAGGCATGTCTGATTAAGGTAATATTCTTAACTTCCTGAATTCCCATTACTCCGATTATTCTTCCTTCTTTTTCCAAGCCAAAAAAGTTAACGCCAGAATCAATTTCATCTCCCAGTTCTTCAGCTGACATATAGGGTTCTTTCCATCTATCATTTGGAATTACTCCTTTGTAAGCTTGGGCAGCATCATTAATAACTTCCAGCATAGAATCAAGATCACGTTCTAGTAATCTACGAATCATTTCTCGAATAGCAACCGTGTTTTTCCTTAAGTGAAAAGTGGTTTATTTCTCTTTTATTTTTATACTTGAGGTCAGGTCTTGATTTTTTTAGCCCAGATGGCAGCTTGCTCCAGTTCTCCTTTTTTCAGTGGCCCTTCACTATCCTCTACTATGAAGCCCTCCGGCTCCGCCGCGAGATGACCTCCTTTGTGTTCTAATCTATTAGCCATGCGCCCAGCGGCATAGCCCAAAACTCTGAGCAATATACGTACTCCAATACCTTTATCTTCCGCTGAAAACCTTGTATCGAATGCGGCTACTCCGACATTCTCAAGAGCATTTGCGGGAATTTTCTTGAGGAACTCTTTAGTGGCTCTCGTTGCTCTACCCGCATGAGTGGGTGAGCCGACTATGAGAAAGTCAATAGATGATAGTTCCGAGGGATTGGCATCGCCCACCTTAACTACCTTGACCTTACCCAATGGAGTGATAGCTTCGCCAATAGCCCTGGCTATTTTTTCTGTGTTACCAAACTTGGAGTCATAGATTATTAAGACTTTCAATTTAACACCTTCAATCATATTGGATTTTTCTACCTGCAAACAATCATTATGCTAGCTATGTTATGCAGTATGCTGTTAATAGGGACAGCGACCATTTGTTGATTCTCCCACTAGGTGAAGCTTTTATCCATCGCTTAAATATTAACAGCCTACTCATTCCTCCTGTTTCTAACTAAACTACAATATTCACAATCAGGATTTGATTCTGGCATTGGTGAATACAGCAATTTCGCAGCATTCTTGATTGTTTTCTTAGCTGATTCGATATTAGTCTCTATCTTTATCGGTTCAACGTGAAACCTCACAATACCATTTTGCTGAATTTGCTCAGGCCAATAATAAAGCAGGTACGCTAATCCCTTGGTTTTGAAACCACTATACTCAAGCATTAGACAATAACAATCAAGCTGATTTTGATAGTATCGTGCTGGATTTTCCTTTAACTTATATCCCCTGGTTTTATAGTCTAATGGAATATAGAAGCCATCTTCTATTAGACAATCATCAAGTGCTCCTACCAATATGGTATTGGATTCCCTGTCTTCATAGCATAGATCGCTTTTGCGCCAGTTCCTCCATTTATCTAAGATGGGAATATCTGAGAAAAGCTCTCCTCTCATCTTTCCCTTGATTTCAGGTGGCATATCGCCTTTCACTCGGAAGGTATCAAAATATGTCTTAATGACTGAATCCATGCCTGAAGGCAAAGATGGGAATATACCGCGGGGTCTTTTTATGCCTTTGTTTTTCTCAAGCCAGAAGCATCGTGGACATTCCAGGAAAAGGTTAAGTGCTGATGCTGATAACCTTATTTTGCTGTTTTTCGGCGTTTTTGTGTTTGGAACTGGCTCATTCATGAAATCCCACAGGGTCTTTTGTTCTTGTCTAATCATTTACTGTACCTTTTTACTAGATCGACACCTGCTGAAAGCGTAAAAAAAGGTCTTTCTACTATTCAATGAGTTCTATAAAGACAGGACTTTCAGAAATATCGTGCCTGGAATCAGGTCTTGATTTTTCTGGCATATCAGAAGTATATCAGAGCTAGCGATTATGGCAATCATCGCCTGAGTGGAAATACCCGTACTTCAAAAGAAGTTTCTGGTAATTGAGATTGTTGTATGGTCGGCTGCAAGAATTCAAAAGTCAGCTTTTTGCTCTCGTGCCGTTTAAGATAAACAGTCTGAGATCTGCTCCATTTTTCGCTTCCGTACCGAAGCTCAACGCCTACAATAGCTGCTCCTTCTCTACCCTTATTACTAAGCTCAACGTTAATAACGTAACCATAATCAAGACCAAAAAAGTACTCATGCCCCTCTGTATTCAGAATCTCGATATCAGGACGAACTCCGAATTCGAAGACTGTTGTCAGCAAAAACTGAATCAGCACAGAAAGGGCAACAGAAGTAAGAATTATTTCTATTATCCTGCCTCGTGTCATAATATTCTCCAAACATAATCACTTTTGTGTCAGACTTTTGACATAGTAAGCATCAACATAGATATTGAGGAAAAAACTGTCATTTTAGTTCGGATCCTTTCTGCATCAATGTAGTATTCTTGGTCCTTATCCTTTTTGGCACTGTCCATAAGAACTTTAAAGTTTTCCTCAGCCTGCTCCTTTGACATTCCTACTGCTCGCATAAGCAAGATTGCTCTAATCTTCAATTGGTTAACTTGCTTTGAGTCATCTGTGATTATACCAGTCATCGTTGTCGACTTTACAGGCGAGCCAACTAGCTCATAATTGTAGAGCTTCGCGGGTTGCGCCAGCCATCTTGGAATCCCATCGCCAAGGTCATTTTTCTCCCAGCTTGCCATGCTCACACTATACGATTTGAAGCCTTTCTCGATTTTATCAGGATAAGCCAACAAGTCCATAATTTGCCAGCGACTCTCCTGAAAGCTTGCCAGAGATTGACTGCTCAATAGCAGTATTGCAAAAATTACAATTAACACTAATCTTCTTTTCATTCTCTTCTTCTCCCTTTCCTCTGTTCGGAAGTGGTGGGGTCAGGTCTTGATTCCAGAACACTTATATGAAAGAATTAACCCTCTTGTTATCCATAGATTGCTTCTGCTTCTCTACGCGCAATCTGGCACCAACGGATCACATTCTGAGGATTATTGCCAATTGTATGATTATCTTTCATGATTATCTCAACCCGGCAGTTGCGGGTGATGTGTAAGGCTCTGCGTAGTTCAGTACGGATGCGTTTATCGTCCAGGGATGGTACTGCCAGACTAGCCGGATGCGGCTTCATAGAATAAATGTATCGGTCGGCGAGCTTATCGGCCATGTCAGCTAAATTGGCCCAAGGAGAGACAGAAACGCGCCGAAGTCGGGGCGTTTTCCTTACTGTGTACCAGCGTTTGTCCAATGGCTCACAACAACCATAACAGTTCAGTCCAAATCGCTCCAGAATGGGTAACTGATATGGGAAAATAAACTCTGCAAACATATCTGGGGAAAAAGTAGTAGTTTCTTGACTTTCACAGAATCCCCACATGTCGGATGTACGTGTTATCTTGCTGTCAAAATCTGCCTGGGGCAGTTCACCGGTGTAGCCAAACCCACCCGAACCTACATAGGTCCCATCATTATTCATACTCAATAAGCCATTTTTCTCAAGAAAATCAAGTTTGGCTAGAGTCCCGTCACGCAGAATACCCATCAGTTGATGAAGCTGGTCCGGATAATCGTAGACATCAAACATAATCTGCTCAAGACCACGTAAATTAACCAAGTCCCAGGTCATTCCCAAACTCCACCACCATCTCCCTTTTATCCGTACCGTCAATAAGTCTCCCAGAACTTTTTTGGCTAACGAGGCCAGAGTGGCAGTTGCCTCATAGTCTACAGAAATATGAGGAAAATGTAGTTCGTCAAGGCTATCATAGGATTCTAAAGGTGAATTCCAGGTATAAGAGCCACCATTTTGACCACCAATTTTTGTTTCTTTCATTCCCCAATCGCTCTCGGAATACACATAAGGAACCTCGAAGTAAGGTTCGATTACTCGATCATCACCCATAGATTCGCCCCAAAATATTTCCTTTCGCAGAGTCATTTCCCATTCTCGAGCCAGTTCTCCCTGACATTGAATTTGAGCTTCAGTGATAATTTCGTTCCAACCATTCTCCGGGTCACAAAAGATGAGGGGAAGAGTGGCCTCCAATGTGTTATGTCCAAACCAGAGGTCTCGTTTCTCGTTTTCGATAGGACGCGCTGCTAATTGAGCAACCTGGCTAGCCAATCGTCGCAATATTTCTTGGTCTTTCCTGCAGATTAGAAGTTTATCAATGCTAATTGTTTTTTGAGCCAGGGATGCTGGCCTTTGATCAATCATAAGAAATAGCTCCTTTTAATGTCAGCCCCAGTATTTAAAAAACTTTCATCGGGTCTCAGGGAGTTGTTAAATCGCCTCTTTCTTTGGGAAGTTTTCAGAGAAGTTTTAATCGTGTCTCAATTTCCTTCTTTTCAGATATATGCTGGACAGTACGGAAAGAATTATAACCAGGCCAAAAATTATATAGGTCCAGAAATAAGAAATTCTTAACATCACCAGTCCGTTTTCTATAATCGGGATGGTAATTGACCCCAGGAAAATCCCCACCATACTTCCTATACCTCCCATCAGGGAGGTTCCCCCCACCACGGAGGCGGCGATTGCCCTAAGCTCCCAACCATCCCCTGCTCGGGAAGAAAAAGTACTAACTCGAGCAATTTGCGACACTGCCACAAAGGCACATAGAATTCCTACAATCATAAAGCAGATCGTCTTTACCCTATCGGTGTTTATACCCATAGCTCTAGCCGCTTCTTTGTTGTCCCCGGTAGCGTAGACCCAATTACCGAATTTATGGAAATGAAGCACCACCCATAGGATCAGCCCAAACACTCCGAACCAAATCACCTGTACCGGGAGGACCCCTCCGATTTTACCGGTTAAGATACTAGAAAAAAGCGGCAAGACCTCAGGATTAAAAGGCCTTGTGAACCCCTGGGATAAGATAAGGGCCATCCCTCTCCAGAGCATCATCGTTCCCAGAGTGGTTATGAAGGAAGGAATATGAGCCTTGGTGGTGATGAGACCATTCAAGAGACCCAGGAGAGCTCCTGCACCAAGAGTAATAAATCCGGCCAGGAATAGATTGATCCCTGTCTCAAACAATCTTATGAAAATAAAGGAACAGAATACCAGTATCGAACCAACCGAAAGATCGAACTCTCCAGAGACCATCAACATACCAACGCCCAAAGCAATAATACTGAATTCGGGCCCCAGTGCCAGAAGAACTTTGATGTTGGCAACACTGCTGAAACGATACTTAGAAAAGAAGGTGAATAATAATATTAAGCCAATCAATACCAGGAAGATACTGGAAGATTGATAGCCAAAAAAAAGTTTGACAAACCTTGACTTCGAATCTCTGCTCAAACGTTGTTTCACTTTTTGCCCGTTTTTGTTTGGAAACGGCCTCAATTATGAGAAGGCGGCTTTACTATCAGTTCCAAAAGGTCATCTATGGAGGTATCTTTTTTTTGGATGTCTGCTATCTTTTCTCCCCGGGTTAAAACCACAAATCTGTCGGCACTGGGGAATACATGATAGAGGTTGTGGGTTATGAAGATGACTGAAATTCCTTCTCTTTTTAATTGTTTTATGAATTCTAATACTTGCTGAGCCTCTCTAACTGACAGGGCGATAGTGGGCTCATCCAATATCACCAGTTTAGCCTTGAAATGCAGGGCTCTGGCTATGGCCACCCCTTGCCTCTCTCCTCCTGATAGCATAGTGATGAGTGCACCCGGGGATCTCAGGTGCAATCCGATGCTTTCCAAAGCCTCCATGCTTCCCCGATCCATGGATTTCTTATCCATAAATCCTAACGATTTAGCTGGCTCCCTTCCCATGAAGATGTTTCTTGAGATACTCAGATTAGGTGCTAAAGCCTGCTCCTGGTAGACAGTTTCGATGCCTAACTTTCGAGCATGCAGGGAGGAAGCGATATTCACTTTTTTTCCTTCAAAATATATCTCTCCCTTGTCCGCCAGGTGGTATCCAGACAGAACTTTTATCAAGGTTGATTTACCGGCACCGTTGTCACCCACTAAGCCCACGACCTCCGAGCACATGACCTCGAAGTCGATTCCTTCCAGGGCATGAACTTTTCCAAACCACTTCCCGATGTTTACCATCTTAACCAGACTTTTTCCTGATTTGCCGTCTGTAGAAGAACCCCTCATGTTTGAAGACTCCTCTATTTCAGATTTTCGACCTAGCCCACCAGAAATCTTGAACAACCGCTGCCGCCACTGCCCACTTACCCCGTTAGAGATCTTGTCTTTAACCGGGGTTTACCTCATCATCATCCTTCTTCTCATATAGGTATTCAAGACTACAAACAAAATTACGGCTAGACCTATAAATGCACTAATGCCAAATACGGGTACCCTCATTAAGATAAGTCCATTCTCCAGGATTTGGATGGTAAGTGCTCCCCAAAAAATCCCGGCTATACTTCCTATACCTCCCATGAGAGATGTTCCCCCCACCACGGAAGCAGCAATTGCCTTAAGCTCAAATCCCAATCCTTGCGTGGCAGCGAATGATCCGAGTCGGAGGAGCTGCATCACCCCCACAAAGCCAGATAAGGTCCCTACAATCATAAAGCAAATCGTCTTTACCCTATCGGTGTTTATTCCCATAGCTCTAGCCGCCTCTTTGTTGTCCCCGGTAGCATAGACCCAATTGCCGAATTTATGGAAATGAAGCACCACCCCCAGGATCAGTGCAAACACTACAAACCAAATCACTTGTGCCGGAACGACCCCTCCGATCTCGCCGATGAGAACATGCTCGAAAGATGATCCGGCTGGAAGGTAAGCTCTTATCCCTATCGGCCACATGCGGGAATGAACGTACAATACCCCCCTCCAGAACATCATTGTCCCCAGGGTGGCTATGAAGGAAGGGATATGTCCTTTCACGGTAATAAGGCCGTTTAAGAGACCGAGAAGAGCTCCCACCCCCATGGCCATAAATAGGCTGAAAACCGAATTCATGCCTGCTCGCAGCAACAACACAAAAATATATGAAGAAAATGGCAGTACTGTACTCACTGAAAGATCGAATTCTCCCGAGATCATCAACATTCCCACGCCCAAAGCAACGATTCCTAAATCAGGGGTGAGCTTTGCTAGAGCTTTGATGTTTCTGGGGTCAACAAAAAGGTGGTGGGGAGTAAAAAAAATAAAAATTAGGATGAGACCGAGGAAGACAAGAAGAGTACCGACAGCCTGATAAGAAAACAAGTTTAATAATTTTCTTACTCTACCTGGCACGGCTGCGCCGCCTGGCATTTTTTCTTTGTCCTTTTTGTTTTTCACCATAGTACCATCCCTCTACCCAATGCTCCTGGAAAATAATACTCCTTAGCCCTAATCTTCCAGGAGCATTGGGAAGGGAATCTTACATTCTAATACGAATCCAATTTTAGCGTGGCTATTTCTATCTTATCATCAGCGGTGAGAGTTCTTCGATAATTCCGATAGTGTCTTTATCTACCAGGTAGCCTCCAGTATCAATGTTGGGGGCAAAGCCGTATTTCTTCATGAGGTAGAGCATATAGACAGCATAGTATCCTTGCAGGTACTGCTGTTGGTCGATGGTTGCCTCCACATACCCTTCTTGAAGTCCGGTGATAGTACCCGGAGCGGCGTCGAACCCACCGGCTATGACTTCCCCTGGGTTCTTGCCCGCATTCTTCAGCGAAGCGGTGAGCCTATCGGTAACGATACCGCCCAGACCAATCATAAAGGTGGTCTCAGGGTGAGCCAGGAGATAGGAGGTCTCTCGTGCTTCAACAGTGGTCATTTCTAAACCACCGCCATCTACGATCTCGAAAGAAGTGATACCGTATTCTTTCATGGCATCCTGGATACCCTGTGATCTTACCACTCCATAGGTGGCTCCCGGCACTTCAACCGGCATAGCTACATGCGCTTTGGTCAAATCCCAGCCAAGGTTCTTTGCTGTTTCGAAAAGTCTCCTGCCTATCATGTAGCCTGCACGCCTCTCGTCCTGACCTACGTAAGCCAGTCGGGTATTACCGGCCACTCCTTGAGGATCATCGTTGTTCATCCCAATCACGTTGACGCCTGCTGCCAGCGCGTCTGCAACCGGCTTATCATAGGCAACGGAGTCGTTTATGACCAAGGCTACGCCATCCGGTCTCATGGCCACTACTTCTTGAAATCTCTTTACCAGTGTAGCGACATCTCCTCCCACTAGATCAATATCAGCCTTGCAACCCAGTTGTTTGGCCGCATCGAGCATTCCTTTATGTACCACCGCCCAGAAGGGATCATCTCCCCCGTGCGTAACCAGACGGAAATACATGTCTTTAACAGATTTCTGCGGATCCACATCAGGGGGTCCAGCCAGGGCAACCGGGCTCATTGTCCAACCAATTACCAATCCGACGAGAAGGGCTACCACCAAGGCTGGCGATACCCTATGCTTTCTTGTAAGCATTTTCTCCTCCTTAATTTCGATATGGTGCATTGTTCTGTGAAAGCTTCCAAGAAAACCTATTTATTTAACTCTTTTCTTTTAGGAAGCTTTCTTTCTTACCAGCCAGTGGTCTATTCACTTTCTCACCTCCCTGCCGGCCTTATTTTTAGCTTTGCTAATTTCTTATAAATACTCATTTTCCCCTGGAGCAAAGGAGCCTACAACCAGACCGTTAAGGCACGGAGTTGTCCGTGCAGAACACTTTGCTTGCCCCTGATATTCCCTTAGACTCCTTTGTAGTTGTGAACTGATCATAATATATTTTACTTAAAAGTCAAAAATTTATGGGCATCCGGATGGCAGGCTTTATTTCACAGACGCCTATTTGTTTGAGGGTCAAATAAATGTGACCGCTTCATATTAATACTGGCGTAGATCGTATCGCCTACTCCGGTCAAGAGTTTGGGAGAAGCAACCGCTCTGAGAACAATATCATCAATTCTTAGGTTCAAGATATCTTCTACTCCCATACTCTGAATAAAATATACTGTACATTTGAATGAATCAGCTTTCTTTTTCTCCTTCCATACTTCAATGTCTTCTGGTCTTATTCCCAGAATCAATTCTCTCTTAGTGTATTTCTTGAGCGAATTTCGCTGTGATTCAGGAATAGGGCAAACCAATGTTTTTTTTCCGACGACTAAAGTGTTTGTTTCTATATTCGCCTCGAGTAAGTTGATTGTGGGGCTTCCCACAAACTTAGCCACGAAAACGTTTTGTGGCCAGTTGTATATTTTGTCGGGGGTGCCAATCTGGAGAATTTTACCTTGATTAAGCACCGCGATTCTATCACCCATTGTCATTGCTTCGATTTGGTCATGAGTTACATAAAAAAAAGTGAATCCGAGGTCTAGGTGGAGCCTGGTAAGCTCCCTCCTCATTTCTTCTCTCAGTTTTGCGTCCAGATTTGATAAAGGCTCATCCATAAGAAATACTTTTGGAGTTCTGACTATTGCTCTGCCTATCGCTACCCGCTGCATTTCTCCACCACTCAAATTAACTGTTTCTCGCTCTAATAGCGATTCGATGTGTAGAATCTTGGCAACTTCACTCACTTTAGCATCTATTTCTGATTTAGATAATCTTCTGAACTTTGGTTTTAGAGGAAATTCGAGATTTTGCCGTACAGTATAGTGAGGATAAAGAGTATAGTATTGAAATACAAAAGCAACATCTCTTAAGGCAGGGCTAATATCATTCACTGAAACATTGTCCAAATATACCTGTCCCTGGTCTGGTTTTTCTAGTCCCGCTACAAGTCTTAGAGTAGTGGTTTTTCCTGCTCCGGTTGGACCGAGGAGAACAAAGAATTCTCTATCATCGATTTCTAAATCTATATTGTCTATGGCATTTACTTGGCCGAAAATTTTTGTTAGGGAAGCTAATCTTACGCTGGCCATTATTGATACACCTTTTGGTTTATGGTTGCCTACGCTACCGAATTACCAGTTTCCTCATCAAAAATGTTTATTCCTCCCGGATCAAAACTAATAGATACGGTTTCTCCAATATCCGGCACTATGCTTGGCGCAGTGCGCACCTTAATGGTCTCGTCACCCAGCTTTACATCTATGATATTGTAGGAACCCATTGTTTCGACTACGTAGACTCTTGCTGGGAGAGAGTTACTTTTCGTTTTTTGGCTGAACATCACGTTTTCCGGCCGGATACCTAAAACTAAATCTTTTTCTTCCTTTTCTTTGTCGATGATTGTCCTTTGAATTTCATCGGGGATTGCAACGGTGGCATTGACTACCGATAATCCCAGTACAAGTTTACCCCTGGGACCTCTTGACGGTTTACAGTTGATAAAATTCATTCCGGGACTTCCGATAAAATTTGCCACAAACAGATTCTTAGGTTTATTGTATACTTGATGGGGTGTTCCAACTTGTTGCAAGACTCCAAGATTCATTATGACAACACGGTCCCCCATGGACATTGCTTCAACCTGATCGTGAGTTACATAGACGGTGGTAGCGCCAATATCAACATGCAGTTTCTTGAGTTCAGCGCGCATTTCTTCTCTGAATACTGCATCCAAAGTGCCTATTGGTTCATCAAGTAAGAATACTTCCGGTCTTCGGACAATAGCCCTTCCCAGGGCAACTCTCTGCATATCTCCCCCCGAAAGTTCCCGGGGCTTTTTGTTCAATATGTGCTTTATTCTGAGGACCTGTGCTGCTCGATCTACTTCCTGTCTGATTCTTTTCCTGCTGAGTCCCTGTGCCAGTAAAGGAAAGGCCATATTATCGTAGACTGTTAGATGGGGATAGAGAGCATAGAGCTGGAAAACGAAGGCTACATCTCTCTGTGATGCCCTTTTATTGGTGACATCCTCCTCATCTATCAGTATCTTTCCTTGGTCGGGTGTTTCCAGGCCAGAGATGCATCTGAGGGTAGTAGTCTTACCGCACCCGGAAGGTCCGAGAAGAACAACAAATTCCTTGTCTTTGATGCCAAGATTGAGGTTATTCACGGCGATAAGACTGTCAAATCTCTTTACAATGTTTTTCAAAGTTATGTCTGCCATCTAGGAAATCGCTGCCTCCTGTTGCTTTTAATGTCTTTTGCCTGAAGATGAACTATTGCTGGGACCTATTCCCCTGTAAATAGTTGGGCCAAAGTTGCATGCAACCTCTCTTTCTGCGGACAAGATGGATTAAGGAAAGAATTACTTCATATGAATTGCCATAATGTATGCAAGGGTTCCGGTGGAAAGAATGGCAAAGCCATTCTGGTAAAGAAAAAATGTCCATGGTTGGCAAAGAGCTGCTATTCCAAAAATCATAATGCACATAAAAATTGTTTCTAGATACTGCCTTCTTAACATTTTGAATTTCCAAAGGATTACCGCAACCAGGAGATAAGAGGCTGCGCATACCACAAATGCTATCATTCTTTCATCTTCTTTCCCACTTGTCGGAAATGCTGTCCAAATCAGGTGATGTCGTCACTGCGCGGATTTAGCGTGAGTTTTGCATTTTGCTCTATTTTCTTATTGCTCCGAAGGTAATGCCTCTGACCAGATGCTTTCTTAAGATTATGGTGAAGACCATTGCGGGCAACAGAAATATGAACGTTCCGGCTGCAGCGGCTCCCCAGTCATATCCCAGTACCCCCATCTGATAAGGGAGCCATGCCGGTACCGTCTGGGCAATTTTTCTGGAAAGGAGAAAGGCGAAGGCGTATTCGTTCCAGGAGAATATGAAACAGAAAACCGCAGTGGCTGCTATTCCGGTAGTTGCTTGCGGAACCACAATCTTCCTGAACACCTGGAAACGAGTATATCCATCAACCATTGCTGCTTCTTCATATTCGGTAGGAATTTCATCGATAAACCCTTTCAGTACCCAGACCGCAAAAGATACATTAAAAGCAATGTACAGAAGTATCAGACCAATGTGAGTATCAGTTAGCCCCAGGAACCTGAACATGAGAAAAACCGGGATCACTACTACTACTGGTGGAAGCATTCTGGTGCTCAGGATAAAAAAGAGAAGGTCGTCTTTGCCTCTGACATTGAACCTGGAAAAACCATAAGCAGCGATTGTTCCGAGAATTACAGTTATTAATGTACTTATTGAGCAAATAATAATACTATTGAGATATCTTCGGGGAAAATCACCTAACCTTACCACTTCTTCGTTGGTTTCTTTATAGACGATGCGTTCGTACCACTTCATGCGAGCTATCTCTTCCTCGGTCGGCACCTCTCCTGGAGGATAGACGGTTCTAGAGGTAAAAATTCTGATAAAGCTCCCAATTGAGGGTTTGAATATGACTCTGGGTGGATACACCTTGATCCCTGTCCATGGTTTGAAAGCTGTATGTATAATATACAAAAAGGGTACCAGATAAATAAAAGTAATTACTATCAAGACTATTATCAGAACCCAGCGGCCGATCCTTCTTTTTCGGTTAGCTATTATTGCCATAAAGTCCCTATTGCTTTGCTTTGTTCAGGTATTTGATGAAAATGCTTGTGGTTGCAATGATTATTACGAGCATGATATAGCCGAGTGCAGAACCATAACTTGTCTTCCAGGTGACAAACGACACATTGTACAAATGTAGGGAGAGCAGTCGAGGAGCGACCGCTCCCCTTCCTACTATTCCCATTGGCAAATCAAATATTTTGAAGGCTTCAATAGTACGAAATATTAGAGCCACTAGAAGAAGAGGATACACCATGGGAAGGGTTATTTTTCGGAACTTAAGCCACCATGAAGCTCGGTCAATTTCGGCAGCTTCGTAGAGGTACTTAGGAATAGCTGAAAGTCCTGCGATGGAAAGCAGCATTACAAAAGGGGTCCACATCCAGATGTCCACAATGACGATGGAGTACAAGTTTCGTGCCGGGTCCGAAACCCAATCTATCCTTCCCAAGCCCAGCAGGTAGTTGAAGGTACCCCAATTGGGATCGTAAAACAACTGCCACATTAGACCCACTATTACCGGGGACATTGTCATCGGTAAGACCAAGAGAGTTGTTATGAGACCCTTAGCTTTGAAATCGCTTCGAAAAATGAGTAGAGCAAGACCAAAACCGAGTATCATTTCTCCGCCAACTGACAGGACTACATACTTAGCAGTGGTGATAAATCTAATCCACATGTCAGGGTCAGTTAAAATACGGGAATAGTTTATGGTCCCGATCATCCTGGGGTTTGTGCCCCAAATATTCGGCATCTTAGCCGAATAACGAGAAAAACTGAGGAACAACGACCAAAATAAGGGAAACACGTTTATCACGATAAGCAAAATAATTGTGGGGAGGATGAAGAGTCGTAGGAGTGTGATATCCCGCATAGGCCGATAATAGACTTGCCCATTTCTGGTATGGTTTTTTTTGGATTTTTTAAATATACTGATCATTTTTTGGCACTTTTCTAGATAGGCACTTCCCCCGAGAAGAATCCCGGGGGAAGTGAGCCTTTAGCGGCTAGTACTAGTCGTAGTATCCCGCTTCTTCAAAGATAGACTCCCATTTTTCCGTGCATTTTTGCAAGGCTTGCTCGGCGGTACCATTATCCATGATAACGTAGTCGGCAATTATTTCACTAAAGGTTCGCAGAAGCTCGTCGTATTCTGGACAGGCCCACCAATCCTTGAAGATCTCCATTGATGTCTTAAATGTAGGGTTGTATGGGGTTGCATTGAGGAATTCATCGGAGGCTAAAGTGTCTATATGGCAGGTATAACCGCCTAATTTCGCCCATTTCATTTGAGTATCCGGTTTTATGAACCACTCCAGCCATTTGAATGCCAGGTCCTTCTTTTTTGAATAGGAGACTACGGAAGCCCCCTGCCCGCCGAGAGAAGCGAATCGTCTTTCCACACCGTCCGGACCGACTTGTGGAGGACAAGCAAAGTATCCGGTGACATCAGCGTATTCATTGGTTGCCTTGTTTGCCAAGCCGGGGAAGAAGGCAAGATAGTTAGTGCTCATCGGCACTATCCCTGCCACAAAAGCATCATTGGTCTTGATGTAAAAGGCATTACCAAATCCGGGAGGGACGAATTGAAAAAGGTCATGATAGTACTCTATTCCCGCAATAGCACCCTCAGTGTTCAGATAGCCGTCCACTTTGTAGGTTGAATAGTTTCCAAGCTCTCCCCCAAATGACCAGATAACTTGTTCGGCAAACATCGCCAGCGAGTCATATCCGTTATCACCGTAGATTGCCACGCCATAGAAATCGTTAGCCGGATCGTGGAAGAATTCGGCTATGTCCTTCAGCATATCCCAGGACTCTGGTACTCCCAGGGAATATCCATATTCTTTTTCAAAAGCAGCCATGTTGTCAGCATCCTCAAAGAGGTCTGTGCGATATGCCCAGGCTAATGCATCCCCTTCACACGGAACTGCATAGTACTCTTTTGACCCCTTGGGATACTCTGCGTAATAGGTTAGAGAAGCAGGAGTAAAGGTTTTGTCAACCTGCTGCTCAGTAATCCAGTTGGTCAAATCTACGTAGTGTCCGCCAACTACGTTGTTTCCGATGTCCTGACTGTCACCGACGATGATGTCCCAGGCGTCACTTTTAGCAATCAGCTCGGTGTTGTATTTCTGCACGAACGTCTCCCAGGGAGTTTGCTCAACAATTACTTCGATGCCGGTCTCGGCAGTAAAATCCCTGGACAGCTTTTCCAGATAGTCAGCCGGCGCCCACTGTGCCCAATGAATTGTGATGAACTCTTCCTCAGCCAGAACTGGACAACTGGCCAGATAAAGGCCAGCAATCAGGGATACACTCAAGATAACGGCTACCGACCGTAAGGATATTCTCTTCATTTGTCTTCCTCCTCTTTTTAGAGTACTTCCTTCCTCTTAGGAATCTGAAAGAAAAGAAGTCAATATTTAGCTAATCATCTCTTGGAGAATCACCTCATAAGCTAGTGACCTGTCTAATATCTCACCTCCCTTTGGCCGTGTTCTTATCTTTATTACCTTCCTACAGAATGGTCGTATTCGATGCCAGTTTTTCTAGTTCAATATCTCATGGAGTAATTTGGACCTTCATGGGATTATCAGTTCTATTACGCAAGTTTATTATAGCCTTTTCGGCTTCTTCTAAGGGATAGGTGTGGGTAACCATTGCCTCAACATTCACCAGTCCTTCTGCTATTGAGCGAATTGCAGTAGGCCATGATAATGGTGCAAGCCATGATGATCTAATCTCTTTATCCATGGTGTGGAAGCTAAGCGCAGGAACACGGATAACATCGCCTTGATTGGGCAGGCCAAAATGTACGATTATCGAGGAATTTCCCGTGATTTTGATTGCTTCCTGGAAGGCTTCATTAGAGCTTGTGGGAACGATTGCCCTTTGGGCGAGTTTGCCGCTGGTTATCTGGGAGATTGCTTCCTTAAGGTTCTTTACGTAGTATTTTGACTGTTTATCGCTGGTATTGAATATGTAGTCTGCTCCGAATTTCTTGCCTATCTGCAAACGATAATCTCTAGTGCCAATTAGTACGATTTTTCCTGCGCCAATCGATCTGGCCATTTGAATCATCATCTGCCCCATCGGGCCAGGACCAAAAATGGCCACGAATTGACCTGGTTCAACATCCAGTTTTTTCATGCCATATACAACACAGGCTAAAGGTTCGGTAAAAGCACCTGCAGCATAGCTTACATTGTCAGGTAATTTGAAGAGACCAGTGTATTTTGAGAGGCAGTATTCAGCAAAAGCACCGTTTGTACTAACCCCAGGGACGCTTATGTTTTCACAGAGATGCGTCTGGCCAGCAGCACAAGCATAACAGGCATTGCAATTCTGAACCGGATTGACCACTACTCGGTCTCCTTGTGCAAAAAGACCTAGTTGTTTCGGAACTTTCCCCACCTTGACAATTTCCCCAGTGAATTCGTGACCGAGAACTAACGGCCCTTTTCCCGTAGGGGTGCCCAGCGGACTGAGACCGTAATAGTAAGATATATCCGAACCGCATATCCCTACATTTTTCACTCTTACCAATACGTCGGTTTCTGTAACTCGAGGAACCGGCATTTTCTCAAGTAACATTTTTTCCGCTTCATAAAAAACTTGCGCCTTCATTATCTCAGCCACTTCTGTTACTCCTTTGTCCTGGCGAAATCAAGGCTAGCAACGGATCTTTTTTTCCTCTTAGCCAAATTTCTCAATAAGACTGTCAAGATATCTCTTATTATCTTCAGTCACCTGCAGTGCTTTTGGCCAGAAACACAAATCAATAGTCCACCATTCATCATCATAGCCGGCTTCCAGGATAGCGGGGATAATCTTGTCGAAATCTAACACTCCGGTACCAAGAGGAGCGTGGGTGCTGGTTTCATCATCGTGCAAGGTTTCGTCTGAATCAATCAGATGGATATGGCCAATTTTTCCCGTTAACATATGAGCAAATTGAACCACGCCACCATCCAGGGTCTCTTTTTGGCCCAGCTGCCGGGACCCCACCACTGAGCACATATGGGCGTGACACGAATCAAAGAGAATTGAGAAATTGGGATGATCCACTTTGTAAACCATGTGGATTACTTCGCTCGGTTTATTAAAGAGAAAACCCGGTTCGAATTCCCAAATTAGCTTTACCCCGTTCTTTGTGCAGATATCAGCGGCCCTATTCCAGACTTCGGCTACTTTGGCAAAGCATGTTTCATAATTCATACCCCCGGGTATGGTTGTGGGAGCATCAACGGTGTCAACTCTTAATTTAGGAATACGGAGGTCGTCACAGATTTCTAGGTTTCTCTTAACTACATCGAGATAATCATTGTCCTTGGTAGTTGCTGGTGAGGGAAACGGTGCCGCTACTCCGGATACTTCCAGGCCATAGTCGATGAGCATTTTCTTGATTTCTTTGCGCCTTTCCTTTGTATTAGGTTGGAGATGCGGTGGAAACGCTGCCATCTCAATCCCATCAAAACCTTGGCGAGAAAGCGCCTCAAGCACAGTTTCCAGGGGAATAGGATCCTCTTGGTATCCACCCCATATATACGCCCATCCCCCGATTGAGGTTTTCTTTTTCATAACCTACCTCTTCATATGGATGACCTCAGCTGTGTTATATGTAATGTAATATATTATAGCATTTTTTTGTACGTTTTGTCAAATTTCTGGGCCGATCTATATGAAACGTCTTATATATTTTCGCTTATCTGTAGAGGTTTGATTCATCAAACCCGCTAATTTTCTGGCTTCATAAATGAAGTCGCTACAAGGGATGCGCAATTATTTATGTCGTTTCATATAAAAAAGTCATACTCCTCTCTTTTTTTGTTTGCTAGGGCGAAAAGGCAGTAATGATGAGAATCTAATCATGGCATGCCATGTCCGGACATTTTTTCCGGTCATATTTCCTGGCAGCAATTCCAGTAATTTCAGCTCAATTATCCTTGATTCTGTTTCGATCTGTGGTTCTTGCCGCTTCTGGAGGCAAAGTGTCTTCTATTCACATCTGAACCTTTTGAGGCATCAGTATTGACATGGTCGTAATCACCCGGTATAGAACCGACTATCAGTCCTACAATTTCGTCGGTAGTAGTTTCTTTGGTCATTCTCTCGGCTATCTTTTTTCCTCGGCGCATTATCAGGAGTCTGGTAGCCACTGAAAAAACGTCGTGCAGTTGATGGCTAATAATTAATACGGGTATATCCTGAGAGCTCAATGTCTTTATTAAGTTGAGAACGTTTTTTTGTTCAACTACTCCCAGGGCAGCAGTAGGCTCGTCCATAATAAGAAGCTTGGCATCCCAATAAATTGACCTGGAGATTGCTACGGCTTGTCTTTGACCACCGGATAGAGTCCTAATCTGTTTTTTTAGTGAAGGAACCTCTATCTCTAACTGGTCCAATACTTTTCTCGATTCAGAGAGCATATAGTCATGGTCCAGAATTTTAATAAGACCCAGGAAACGTTTCAATTTTTCTCTTCCCAGGAAGATGTTTGAATAGACATTCAGATTCTCGGCCAGGGCAAGGTCCTGGTAGATGGTCTCAATACCTATTTTGAGAGCATGCATCGGATTATCTATTCTGGTTTCTTTTCCTGCAAAAAAAATCTTTCCCTTGTTGGCACGATAAACACCGGAAATAACTTTTATCAAAGTGGATTTTCCGGCCCCATTGTCTCCCAGGAGTCCCACTACCTCGCCCGGGAATATTTTCATATCCATGTTGTCTACCGCAATGAGACCGCCAAATCGTTTGGTAATGTTCTTGACTTCCAGTAGTGGCTCCATTTTGCCTAATCCTTTCCGTGAACTAATTTGGGAAGAAACTGATCAACAAGTACAGCAAGAATGAGGATGCAACCAACAGCTATGTAAAGATTGTAGGTTGGTACCCCGAGATTGACCAAACCTATCTCCAAAACTCCGATAATCAATACCCCGATGATTGTCCCCCCTATACTTCCGGTCCCGCCGTAGAGACTGGCTCCGCCGATAACCACTGCTACAACCGCATCTAGAAGACGTGCGCTTCCAGCAGGCGCTCTGCCTGTGATAAACATTAGAACGTAGCATACTCCAGCCAAGGAAGCGAAGAAAGAGGAGATCATATAGACTTTTATTAGATGCCTCTTAACGTTGATGCCAGAGCGTTCAGCCGCATCCACACTACCCCCTATGGCGTAGGTATGCTGACCAAAGCGAGTTTTGGCCAGGATAAAAGCAAATATAGCAACAAAAATAAAGGCGATAATGGTAACATTGGGAACAATAGGCACCAGATTCTGTAGCTCAAGCCTGGTAATATTCTCTGGTATTTTGAAAAAGGTAAAGGCTTTTTCGGGGAGCCAATAGATAAGATATCCGTGTCCTATGGAAGATACCAACGTGGGTAAATTGTGTATCGGAACATTATTAGAGATTATCTCGGCAAAGCCGTAGGCAATTCCATACATTCCAAAAGTAGCAATGAAAGGAGGGACCCGCAGTTTGGCTACCAGTAATCCATTGATTAGTCCAGGAAGCAAACCCAGGAGCAGAGCGGCGGCGATGCCAGAGGAGACAGCCACAGATTGGGAAATTCCGGCTGCCTGTAAGGTTACCATTACTTTGGCGCAAATGACCCCGCTGAATCCCACCATAAAACCAACTGACAGGTCAATTCCTCCAGTGATAATGACAAAAGTCTGACCGGTTGCCAGCAGGAGCACAACAGTGGAAGTGAGCAGAATATTCTGCAGATTTCTCAGGCTTAGATAGTTGGTTCCAAAAATAGCAAAGAAAACCAATTCAATGGCAAGAAAGATCAGGATCCATCTCTTTACCAGAATGACCAATATTTCTCTAAAATCCGCTTTGTCCATCATTCCCTATACACTAGCTCTGGGAAGAATTGATCAATAAGCACAGCCACAATGAGGATACATCCTACAGCTATGTATCGATAAAAAATTGGTAGACCCATAAGCATCAGACCATTATTCAGAGTGCCAATAAGCAGCACCCCGATGATCGTACCCCAGATATTTCCTTTTCCTCCCATTAAACTCGCTCCGCCAATAACGACTGCGGCAATAGCAAAGAGCTCATAACTTGAGGTATATTGGGTGTGAACTCCCATGTTAATCTTGAATACCAGCAGTGCTCCGGCACAAGATGCAAAAAAAGCTGATATCATATAGGTTTTAATTAAATGGCGGGAAACGTTGATGCCAGCCCGTTCAGCCGCATCCACACTACCCCCTATGGCGTAGGTATGCTGACCAAATCTTGTCTTAGCAAGGACAAAAGCAAATATCACTAGAAGGATAGCTATAACAAGAACAGGAAGCGGGATGATCTTCATCAGGTTCCAAATGTCAGCTCGTTCGGTCAGGACCGGTCTAGAGAAAAAGCTAAGTCCCGTTTTTGGCGAGAAATAGGCAATATAGGCCATGCCAATGTCCCTTACCCTGGGCGGCAGAAAAGCTATGGGAAAACCCTCGGAAAATCTCCAGGCCAGACCGTTGGCTATGCCCCACATCCCCAGAGTGGCAATAAAAGGCGGAACCCTGAGCCTGGCTATAAGAATCCCGTTGATAAGTCCTGGAATGAGTCCTAGAAGTATTCCCACCGAACATCCGGCCATAATGCTGATAACCTGGGGGAGACCGGCAGCATGTAAATCTCTCATTACTATAGCGGAGACAACGCAAACAAATCCCATTACGAAACCGATGGATAGGTCAATACCCCCGCTGATGATGACAAAAGTCTCACCCGTTGCCAACAATAGGAGGGTGGTAGCAGCCAGGACAATATTGGAAAAATTCCTGAGACCAAAGAAATTTTTCCCCAGGATACTGAAGAGGATAAGCATGCATATCAGGAAAAGCAGGGCCCAGTTCCTGGCAAGATGGCTGAGTGTTTTTCTGCCTCTTTTCTTGTGCATAGCAGAAGGATTATCTGTTGTTCTCATCTAAAGCCTGTTCAGTGAAAGGAGACGACACGAACCAGATGGCTCTATGTCGTCTCCATTTCAGGCAATCCTAGTTTCACCTCTTGCTCTCTCATCTCCTCTTATTTATAAATGTACTGTTGTGCATCCGGATCGTTAACGTTGTCCTTAGTGAAGACAAAGAATCCCGGGATGACCTTTTTAGGTATCTCTGCACCTTCAGTGAGATACTTATATCCCCACTCTACGCACAAGGCGCCCATTTCCGCTGGCATCTGGGCTAAGATAAGGTCTATCTCACCTTTTCGCAAGGCTTCAATAAGTGTCTGAGTAGCATCCCAGGTGGCGATTTTTACTGCTCCTACCAATCCGGCGCTAGCTACAGCTTGATATGCCCCTTGAGCGCTGAATACGTTCACTCCAAAGACTCCAGCAATATCAGGGTCCTTTTGTAGAGCTGCACTGACCTGAGCTGCCGCTGTCTCCTGTAAATCCAAACAGTATTCTACCCCTACTAACTCCATGTCGGGAAATATCTCTATTCCTGCCCTGAACCCATTTTCTCGGCCCATAACACTGGACACATCCGGATTGGTGTTCTCCAGGAATACCTTCCCTTTCCCGCCAAGCAAGACAGCCATAGCGCCGGCAACCACTTGACCTCCCAGAAAATTGTCGGTACCGATGTAGGACAAGGGGAAATTGTAATTACTAGGTTTAGAGTAGTCACCGTCTCCAAGGTAAGTATCAACGGTGATAATCGGAATTCCGCTATCATAAATCTCTTTCAGTACAGGAATCAGAGCTTCTGTCGATGTAGGAGCAGTGAAGAGCAGGTCAATATCGCCACGAGCAACAAGGGCTTTCAGAATAGGTACCTGATATTCTGGCCCCCAGGCCTTGGGGAACTCTCCTACGATTAACTCAACCCCTAATTCCTCTGCCATTGCTTTGGCTCCTTTCTCCATAGTGAAGTAGAAAGGATCTGCAATGCCTGGCATAAAGGCAAATTTCAGTTTTTGAGCGCTGACGCCTGCGGCAAAAGATAATAACAAGCAGACGCACAATAAGCCAATCACGATTCTCTTCATCTTATTCTCCTTTATTAATGTGTTTGACCAAACTTCCCATTCACCTCCTTTTCAGACCTATTTGTTCTTACTACTGAGGATCATCACATTGTTGAAAAAAAAGATAGAGAGGTAATAACAAGTGGATACTGAATAATAGGAAAGTATAGCAAACTAGGAGAAAATGTCAACAGCTGATTTCTTCACTGTTTTCCTCACCCAAAAAATCTATGAGAGCCTTATTCAGTTTCTCCCTTCGCTGGAGGCAGGATCAAGCACATCCCCAGGTATCATTCCTTCACATTGGTCAGGATAAGGGATTGAGCTTAAATAACACACAATTGGGCTACATCTACGGCACGAATTGGGAAAGATCTTTGCTAGCCCTTTCTAACGCCCGGTCCGGACATAATAAACGATCATTTTATGGAGCAGCCACAGTACGTCGTACTGTACTTGGACTCAAATCTTTAGTGTATGAAGTAGCAGATGAAGGACGGAAAGAGCAAAGATTATCCAGAGTACCGGAGCAATCTCACGGTATTTTTTTAGCATAATCTTAATCAATACATAGAAGACAAACCCGAAGGCAAGACCGGTACTGATGCTGTAGGTCAAAGACACCAGTATGATTACCAAAAAACAAGGAATAGCGATTTCCATATCTTTAAAATCGATGTCAACAATCCGTCTCATCATTAAAAGGCCTACCATAATCAGGGCGGGAGCGGTAGCGTAGGGAGGCACTATTCCGATGATGGGGATGAAGAATAGTCCTGCCAGAAAGATGAGTCCTGTTACAATGGAGGTAAGGCCAGTTCTTCCTCCTTGTTCTATCCCAGCGGCTGATTCAAGATAAGAGGTGGTAGTAGAGGTACCCATTAGTGCCCCAAACATGGTAGCGGCGGCATCAATGGAGAGTAGTCGACCCAGTTTTGGGATATTGCCGTCTTTTTCCACCAGGTTTGCTTCATAGGAAACAGCCACCAATGTGCCCAGGCTATCAAATAGGTCAATGAACATTAAAGAAAAGATTGCGCTAACGAAACTCCACCTAAGAGCCCCCAAAATGTCTAAGTTGAAAGCTATGGGAGAAATATCAATATTGAGGGCAATGGGCGAGGCAGGAAGCTTAACTTTGCCGGTGATTAGTGCCAGCGCTGTGGCGGAAAGAATACCAATGAAGAGAGAGCCCTTGATTTTTTTAATATGAAGTACAATCATCAGCAAAAGGCCAAAAAGGCCGATTAGCACTTTACTGTCTATCGAGCCAAGCCCTACCAGAGTAGCCTCGTTCTTTACCACCAGACCCAGATTAACCAGGCCGATAAAGGCAATGAAGATGCCCAAACCCACTGATATGGAAATGACTAGAGAATGAGGAATTGAGCGGACAATGGCCTGTCTAATTCTCAGAAGGGTCAGGATGAGGAATAGAAGACCAGAAAGAAAGACGATACCTAGAGCAGTTTCCCAGTTTACAATTCCGGCCAGGACCAGGGAATAGGCAAAGAAGGCGTTCAGACCCATACCAGGAGCCATAGCGATAGGGGTATTGGTAAATACTCCCACTACAATGGTGGATATGGCAGTAACCAGGCAGGTAACGCCGATGAGAGCACTTTTATCCATGCCGGTTACCCCCAAAATATGGGGATTTACGAAGGCAATGTAGGCCATAGTGAGAAAGGTGGTAGCACCGGCAATGAGTTCAATCCTAAAAGAACTCTTGTGTTGTTTCAATCTGAATAATCTCTCAAGTATTTTCATTTTTTCCTGTTTCAGGTGTGGCGCTACCTTTAGGTGCAGGTATAATAGCGTTTTTGTAGCTTTTTGTCAAATTTCGGGGGAAAGATTGGCGGCGTTCTTTGTGGAGAAGGCTGATGAATTACGAGGAGGGATGTCCTGTCTTTGAAGAGTTTCTCCAGCGCATCTTGAATGAGAAGCTCTGCCTTAGGGGTTATACTGGTAGTGGTCTCATTGGGGAGGAAAATCCCGGGATTGATGGTTAGAGCATCGACTTGCATTTATGAAACAAGTGCGGTAATATACGAGAGGATTAGAGGTGAGGATAGCTAGTATATTCACAAAGTGAAGGAGGGTAAGATGCTTAGTTTTGCGGAGGAATTACTGTTATTAGCGTTGGATGACGAAAAGGGCACCATTGTCGATAAGACTTCTGTTAAATATGGCTTGGTAGGAGCACTACTTATGGACCTTGCTCTGGCGAATAAAATCGATACTGATATAGAAAATCTTATGATCGTTGACGCATCGCCAACAGGAGACGACATTCTTGATGACGTTTTAGCGCAGATTGCACAGTCAAAGGGGACGAGAACTACGGCATATTGGCTTGTTCAACTGAGTCAAAGTAGTAGCACCATCAAAGAAAGGCTATTAGATAGACTTATGCAGAAAGGTATCTTAAAAAAGGAAGAACAGAAAATCTTATGGGTTTTTGCGCGCAGACGTTATCCTGTAAGGGACGACAAAGAAGAAAAAGAGGTAAAAACTCGTATCCGTGAGGTAATTCTCAGTGATTCGATTCCTGATTCCCGCGATGTAGTTTTGATAAGCTTAATTAAGGGCTGCTACCTCGTTGATGAAATCTTTAGCCATAAGGAAATAGATGGCGTCAAGGAAAGGATAGAACAAATTGCAAGAATGGACCTCATCGGTCAAACCCTTTCCGGAATTATTGAATCAGTTACGCGAGCGATGGCTACCGTAGGTATGTATCCAGGATTTTAGCCGTTTTAGAATTTCTCCGTATTGCATATCATCTTCTCTGTTTCTCAAGCGAATAAGTAAGATGCTCCGGGAAGCGGTGAAGATTATGTCACATTCTTCGTCAATGACGTGGTTCAGTGAGTATTTACCCGGGGAGTAGGGATGTTCGATGTAGGGAGGCCGGCCTCAAGAATGTAACTTTTTGGTCAGCCAGACTATATTTTCGGCCAGTTTTTGCATAGTTATCATTCCCTCTTCGTCACTGGTTACCTGACCTTTTTGGTTGCCAAAGGCGATGGTCCAGTAGTGGGGAGAAGGAGTAATGATTATTCCCAGCGCAGCAAAAAAGAAATAAAGCTGAGCCAGAGTGAAATTATGGCCTGCCCGTCGAGCTACTACAACTGCTGCGCCTATTTTTCTTTCAAAGGAGCTCTCCATGTGGCGAGCAACATAACCGACTCTATCTATGAAGGCTTTGATGGAAGGAGTGGCTGAGCCGAAATAGACCGGAGTAGCCAGAATTATCCCCTCGGCAGCCAGGCTCTTTTCAAAAATGAGAGGGAAGTCATCTTTAATATGGCACTTGCCCGGATGCTCACGGCAGTACCCGCAGGCATCACAGGGCTGAAGCTGGTGATCTCTCAGGAAAATGGTCTCGGTTTCGATTTGGTTCTTCTTGATTATTCCCAGCACCTCATCGAGAAGGAGGTCAGTATTACCTCCCTTTCGGGGACTTCCATTTACTGCTATGATTTTCATTTCTTCACTCCTTTTTATCTATCCTTTCACTATCTGGCATCGTCTTAACTAGTAGGTATAACTCAGTACAAGTTGACCCTGGCTGTCTCTTATGAAGATAGTATCACCGTCGTTGTTCCATATAGGGCTTCTGCTTCCCCAGAAAAGTTCGCTTTGGGTGTTTTTCCCTAAACATGTTCTGAGTGTTACTGTAGCTTTCGCTTTTAGAATAAAATTAGGGAATAAATATCTATGATGGGCTTCATCATAGATTGTCCAGCCAGTGATGTCCATGGATCTATCACCTTTATTTTGAATTACAATGTATTCGTCGCACAGATTGTCCCAATCATTCCCTTCGGCATCGGCGTGAACCTCGGCAATAATTACACTTTGCTCTGCCGGTTTAGCCCAGATCCCCAGGCCTTGCTCTCGTGCGGCCTCCTGAGCCATAAGGAGTCTATCTCTGTATTTAGCTGCTAATGGACGCTGGATATGAGCACAGCCCAGACGCAGAAGTTCTTCATTAACGAAAATCTCGTCTATAAAAACGTAGGCTAGAAGACGGTCGTCTTTATCACGTGAAGGATTTTGAGGTTCAAGTCGGACTTTCTTTCCCATCACCAGTTTGTTGTTTGCTTCAGTAGCCTCGTTGAATTGTGGGTCTCCCTTCTCGGGGGCATTAATCCCATAATATCGGACTGGCTCGCCATTCTGCAAGATACAGGTATCACCGTCAATTACTCGGGCAACGGTGACGGTTTCCGTCTGTGCCGCTAAGATTGGAACTGTATACAACCTAACTTCCCGAATGACTTGCGGAAATAGGCATCAATAAAGGCATTGATTTTTTATTATACCCTACAAATCTCTGTATCCCTAGCTAGGTCAAAGGAAGGAAGATTAAATACCTCAAAGAGCA
>Ga0315547_1000418_pt1 | contig 43828 bp, 47 predicted proteins | sample SalMarSW160240MG_2_FD_202542 | JGI IMG/M metagenome (GOLD analysis project Ga0315547, IMG submission 202542) | Salt marsh sediment microbial communities from the Plum Island Ecosystem LTER, Massachusetts, United States - Salt Marsh Sediment SW1601-240 ...
CAAAGATAACAGAGGAGCAAAAAAAAATATTAGATGTATTAGATTGTAGTTATTTAGTTACACTGGAGTATCTATACGATAGAAATATTGTTTCTACATAAGAAGTGTGCATAGAAAAGATTTTTGTTCATTGCTTAACTTCCTTTTTATCAAGGAATTACTAATATATGTTTTTCTGAAGTGGGAAATGTTGGTTATAATCATAACTTTGATAACGTCGATTCTTGTCTTGAACCGGCTTTTCTTTTTTCTTATAATTCTTTTTTGTTCGATTTAGACTGTCAATCTCAAAATTATAAGGTGTGTTAGTTTTTAACATTCCGTATACTATTCGTAATATCTTGTGCATTATTATCCCGATAGCGGCCATTTTATTTTTCCCCCTTTCAACATACTCATTATATATCTGATTAATATGGGGATTAGTATTGATTGCTGATTTTGCAACATTGAATAATATTTCTCTCGGAACTCTACGACCTTTTTTGCTCATTCCAATATACTTAATTCCATCTCCACTTATTTTCAGTTCAGGGTGTATTCCAAAAAATGAAGCCAGGTGTTTTTTACTTGGGAATCTCTCTATATCTCCTATTTCAATCATTAAACCAACTGCTGAATAAGTAGCAATCCCTTTAAATGTCTTTAATAACTCAACTTCCGGTAAGTCGCAATTCATTTCTAAGATTTTTTCTTGATTCCCAATCTCTTTATCCAAATCTAATATCTTTTTAGCAATACTTTTTATCAAACTAGCCATAATATCATCTGTTGCTGATGCAGTTGTGTACTTTGCCCCTTCGATAAGTTCATGGGCTCTTTCCTGGGAAATATATGGAATCTTTGTAACTCCACTTACTCTGGCTCTGGATAGATGTTTTGCTGTTGGATAATGTATCATTAATTTTAAAATCCACTGGCGAGTTCCTTCCCGGCAATATTGTTGTAGTTGCGGGTGAGCAGAATACATAAGTGGATCGAGCTCATTTAACAATTGAGTTTTCTGCTTTTTTAACAGCCTCAGATAAGTCCATGTCCTCTTAAAACTGGAATAAAGCGACTCTTTTTCGTAGTTAATTTTATCTTGATGATTAATCAGGTGAATTGCTATGTTTCTGGCACTTATCTTATCTGTAATGTTTCTATTCATTTCTGATTTTCCGGTATGATTAACGCCAACCGGATTTAGTCTGACAACTTGAATTGGAATGTCTTTTTGAAATTTCCGCAAAGAATGATACCAATTATTCTCATATCCACCTGTGCTCTCGATTCCAGCATATACAATGGATTCCGAATGCTCTATTATAAATCCTGACAGTATTTCAAACAATTTACCATGTCCGTCAAAGGTATCGTCGAGCTGTCCCAAAGGGATCCTTCGGGCATCAATACACAAAAAATACTCATTCATCAAAAACCTCCTCTTTTAATAAACTTACAATTTTGCCAGGCATAAGCACCCTTATAAATGCGGTTTCAAAGAACCATGTTATTCCACGACTTCTACCTGACAGATCGAAGATTCGCCTGTGGCTGAAAGGAAGACACTTTGGGGCGGGCTCTGAGCCCAGGGATGCCACCTTCTCTTCTGACAATTTATTAAAAAGGAGGATTTAATAAACTTTTCTTTTTTTCTTTTTTTTCTTCTATTCTTTTTCACTACTTTTAATATATAAGGGATGCCTTCGGCGTAGGTCGTAAACCGGTTTAATATTGGGGTTATTGGTCATTGCTCCGAAGGAGTCTCTTCGAGATGATTTATTTGTTATTTGGTACTTGTGGTTTGGTGCTTTTTTCATATTTATTTTGTTCGGTATTCGTTGTTAATTGATATGCTTAACGACCTTTAGTGTCCGATAATGTACGATAGATATATTGGATAGAATATAATAAGTCTGAGGTCCTGAGCCCTTTCTTCTAATTATACCTTTTTCTAATAATTCATTCAGGTCTCTATTTGCAGTATCTCTTGCCACCTTGCACAATCTACAATATTCTCTTGTAGTGATTTTGTCGTGTTCCTTAACGAATTCCATTGCTTCAATCTGTCTTCGGTTTAGTCCAAGTTCTTCCATTATCCTGGATGTAATAATAGATTTCCTGAAAGTGACGACTATTGCTGTACCTGTATCTCCAAACTCTGGCTCTGGAATACCCCATTCTCTGCACCCTTGGATCATTTCTATAGTTCCACCACCCACGTCCTCTACATATTTTACCCAGAGCAATTGCTTAAAAAGTAAGGGATTCTTCGGTATTGATTCATGTTTTTGTTTTAATCTTTCAATCGTCCATCCTCCTGGTAATCTCCCAGGATTCCATATCTCTATATAATCATCAAAGACTCTAACTTGCACCTTAGATGGAGACTCGTAGTCTCTATGGGCTACCGCATTTACAATTGCCTCTCTAACTGCATCAGGTGGATATTCATATTTTTCTTCTCTCTGCACTCTTCCGGGAACTAGCCAAATAGATTTTTTTATATTTCTCAAAACGAAATCTTCTGCCTTATCGATTAAATCAAAGACGGTCCCTTCTATTGTTTGAAAATCTATATATGGCTTAATAGGTTCATTCCCAGAAAATCTTATACATTTTACCTCTGATTGTAGAAACAGTTGCTTTTTGAAAAACAGTAAAAGCGCCGCATTTGTTATCTTTCCATTTCTTAATAGTTTTAGCTTCGTTAATATCTCTTCGGCGGAAACATTTTCAGAAAGGTTTAATCCTCTTTGTTTTCTCGCCTCTTTTAAGAACCATCCAACCTTTTTTTCATTAATATCCTCTAGCTCTGCCTCTTTACAAATTTGATTATCGAACCGGAGCTTATATTTATGTTTTTCTAATATTAATCTTTTACCCTGTTAAATATTATACCTTCTTTCTAATTTTGATTATAATACATGATAATTATTTATCTTCTTAATCAATCTATTTATTATTCACTATTTAACGGGGTGAATATTTGTCTTTGGACATTCTTACTGTAGATTTTCCCACTCTTTTATAAGGTCTGCCAAAAGCCAGTACCAGGTGGTCATTTGACTCCCTAATTCTAATAGCAATTATGGTTTTATTATTAATTATCCTGGTGGTTATACGAGGGTAAATTTCCGGTTTAGTGTTCTCTTTGATTTTATTTGTTAAATTTTCGATAGTGTTTTTACCGATCTCTATTCCTTTTACTTCTCCGTTGTTATTTATGCTTACAAGGATTTCTCCTCCTCTGGTATTACTAAAGGCGCTGATAGTTTCTATAATCTCTTTCCACTCCCCAACAGACTTTTTATCCCGACGAGTCAGCAATTTTATAAGCCCTAAATATTTGACTAATATTTTTCAAGACGAGGTAAAAAAACCCTTAAAGGACTAATGTAATATGGCGATTATAAGTTGGTTATTTAGTCTTGTGAAATTTCGTATGGATTCAACTTGTTATGGAAACTTCTTATAATGCCGAATAGTATAAAAAACTTTCAGGCTGTGTTGTTTGTTACGCAAAGGGGTTGTTTTATTTTTTTAACGCCATATTTTATTTGCCTATTTCAAATAAATATTGTATATTTCACCTGTAAAAAAAGTGAGGTGGAATATGCTAAAGACTAATAATGAAACACAAAATCATTTCTTCTCAGGTCCCTCAGGTTGTCTTCCCATTAAGTTCGATGATAAAGCTGCCATCAAATTAGCTATGCTCATTGATGGTAAATGTACGGGATTGGGGCCGACTAGAGCAGCCGAAAAACATGGGTACACAAAACAGCGTTTTTTTCAGGTTTTGCATGATTATGTTGAGGGAGGAATAGACGCTCTCAAGGATAAGAAGAAAGGTCCGCAGCGAAAATATGTTCGCACAGAGACCATTGAAAATCAGATTATACGTTATCGTTTTCTGGATCCGGATGCAAATTCAAAAGTCATTGCACAGAAATTAAGACAGATTGGTTATAATGTAAGCCAGAGAAGTATTGAACGTACCATTACAGAAAAAGGGCTACAAAAAAAAACTCCATTTGTTAAATCCTCAAAAAGAGGTAAAGCCTGTTAAAGTTCATGTAACAAAACGGAGAACGGAAAGCCGTCCTGCAGATATAAAAAGCATAGAGCGTGGTATTTAGAGAATTATTGGCCCAGAAAGTATCCGGAACTTTGTTAGGTACATGGTTATTGATTCCGGAGCACTTAAGGATAGGGAGTTGGGATTTATTAGAGTCGTGGACGGGTGATAGTTTCAGCGGGATAAAACCTCGTTTAGCCCTTCAGATGGTTCATGAATCTTCATTATGTGCAACAGGGATTCGTCAAACACGTTCCTTATGTCATCAGGGGTTCGAGTTGGCAAATGGTTTGCCGTATATCGCTACAGATGAGGAAATTCATTATTTATTGAATGAACACAGTGTTGATGAAGCGAAAAAGTTACAGATCAAGTTAGCTTTACTTCGTCAAAGTCTTGGTCATTATAAGAGTGATGTTTTAGCATTTGATCCCCACCGAATTCGCACATATTCTCGCCGTATTATGCCCAAGAAGAAGAGTCGTCCCAACGAACGTTCCTGTCCAGTTCTACAGACATTTTTTAGTTTAGACGTACATACGGGACAACCTCTGGGATTTACCATAGGGTCATCAGGTAGAACAGCTACAGGGGCTTCTTTAGAGTTGTTAGAAATGATGGATATGATTTTACCATCAAATAATGTGTTACTTTTAGCAGATACAGAACATGAAAGTTGTAGATTAATAGATCACATTATAGAGAGTGACAGATACGATATTTTAATGCCTGCTGCCCGAAAGAAAACGGTTATGGATACAATTAAAAATCTGGAATATAAGCGTCATTGGGCAGGTTATGCCACTGCTGAAACACAATATAGATATCAAAAGAGTAAACATGAATTTAGATTAATCGGGCAGCGTAGCGGTGAAAAAGAGAAAGAACACAACTATAAACCTTTTATTAGTACTGGAAATCATTGGAAGAATAAATTGGAGTTAATTACAGAGAACTATCCGGAGCGATAGACTATTGAAGAATTCTTCAACTTTGAGGGAGCGATGGGATGGGATCGTGCAGCAACTATGAATTTAAACATTCGATATGGGAAACTTTCTTTGGCTCTTATTGCTCAAGCGGCAAATTACCAACTTAAGAAAAAATTACCGGAACCATATAGAAAATGGACAGCGAAGCATCTGGCAGATTCTATTCTACGTGGAATTGATGGTGATCTGCGTGTAAAGGATGATACTATAATTGCTACTTTGTATAATGTACCTGACTCATTAAATTTGAAACAGCACTATGAAGATTTACCAAATAAATTACAGATGCAAGGTGTCAATCCTAAAATACCATGGCTATTTGATTTTAAACTGGATTTTCGCTTTAAATAATGTTAATGAGTCAAATTTATTGGGTCTATAAAATTGCTGATCTATCGGGATAAAGCCGTTTCTTTAAAGCGGAATCAACTCTATTAATGAAAATTCACACCTTTACTTCAAAGCGTCATTAATTTTTTCTTTCAGATTCATAAATTCTTTAGCATAATCATACACCTTATCAAGAATGGCCTCAATTTCATATTCATTGTATATATGGCTGCTTAGATTCCGCATCTCGATCATATCAAACCAAACGTCTTGATTTTCTATCAGTTCCTGGGTATATGTTTCTTTTAATATCTCTCTTGGATACTTCGCCTCAATTCCAATATAATCAAAATATCTTTTAAGAAATTTTCAGCTCATTTTATAACTAAATTCAAACCTCTTTATTAATAGGTCCAGTAAGATATCTTCAAACCACTCATTCTTCAATGTGTTTCTTATCTATAAAGCCTCATTGAACTGTTTGAGAGCATTTGAAAAATTATATAATCCATCATAAGCTCACAATTTTTTAGAAGCGCTGTACACTACTTTCCTCATTGATCTGACACAATTTTTAAAACGAATTTCACTGAAAACAATATTCTTTATCTCCATTTTCCAGTTTCTCCCAGGGGGACTTTCCAAAGGAGTACGTTATGACCTTCGGAGCATCATCCCGCATGCTGTCTTTATTTTTTTTACTGTTTCCTCAGCTTTAAAAACTGAAATTTTCAACCTCACTCACCCTCTACGAGAAATCATTCTATATGCTTCCGGACATAATTTTATCAAATTATCAACCAGTGCATGTGTTGTTTTTGGTTGTTCAATGTAGTATTCAGCCATTACTTCCCGGGCACGGAGCAGTTCCTTGTAAGAGTATTCCCATTTAGTATAATCATCAATTAAAAAATCCATAAGTTCAAGCGCTAATTCGATATGTTTTTTATAATAAGCAGGACGTTTCTGCTGAGATTCAGCCCGGTTAAGCTCATTACAAACCATCAAGAGTTGCTGTGATTTTGAAAAAGTATGAAAGCGATGTGACAGCGATTTATGTCTGATCGGAATTATTTATCTCCAAGATTTACTGTTTCATCCGGCGATAGAATCAATGTTTCAATTAGAAAGCGAACTCTCTCTCTAATATTTTCGTCCTCTATGTTCATTGAAAAATTATCATTGCGCGGACGCACATTGATAAATGATTCATATTGAATCCGCTCTTCGGGTTTATTTTCCGGGTAAAGATTACCTCCCCACAAGTTAGATTGTTTTGAACCGTCTTTAAGTAAAAGGGCTTCGGCATCGGCATGCATTTCTCCGCCAACTGCTACCACTTGACGGTCTGTGTCTGTAACGAATTTTACGAAATTCCCAAAATATTCCTCGCAAAGAGTAACAACCTCATCCTTACTTAATTTGTTATGTACTATCCGAATCAATTTACTATTTACTATTGTTGATTGACTATTGTTGATTGATTACTTTATTCTGTCATCTGTCTTTACTGAAACGACCCTTTTTAGGCTGTATTACCTCGGCTGTCTCCCTATATATATTCTCTATGTTATTCAATATTCTCAGAAGTTGATTTTTAACTTAGTGTTTTCACAGGTTCTTGTCACGGGAATATCTTGTAAATATCATTTCTACTCTTCACCCTGTTAAATAATAACTTTATCCATTTGATATAGAAATCATTTTTAAATCTATTTAACAGGGTAAACTTTATAAAAGATAATCCTATTTCCTTTGATATCTCCTTTTTTGCATAACATTCGATTATACTCCTTAATTTTCAAAATATATTCTTTATATAATTACTCTACGACTGAAGACACTTTGAATTGACGATTGTTTATTGATGATTTAATTTGATATTTATGAGAAGTCGGAAGTCTGTAATCGCCGTACTTTCAATCATAGGGCAGTAGTTAGTGGTCATTGATAATTGGTCACTATGCATTTTTTTAGAAATATAAACTAAAGTAATGCACGATTCTCTTATGATAGTTTATTCTTTTACTCGATGTCTGTTTGCGAAAAATCTCGGCAGCTTTCTTAATTTCCAACAACTCAAATAATTTTTTATGTTTTTTCTATTGCCGTAGTTTAATATCGCTTCAATTAAAGCATCCAGACTGATATTCTCTTTATTTTCTTTTATAACCCACCGAAATAAGGAACTATTTCCTTTAATAAATTTTATTTATATCTTCCCATTTCGGCTTAGTTTGGCGAATGCGAATTGTTAATCGGACAAATAGACAATAGTCAATAATCAATTTCTTATGGCTTCGCCCCGTCAGTCCCATAAGTTAATGTATGTAATTGAAAAAATCTTTTCAGAAACAATAATAACGATGATTCAAATCACTCAATATAATCTTTACGAGATTGCTTAAAAAAATAAATTATCAAAAAAAAGAAACAGTATGCCAATGGCTTTATAAAAATAAGAAATCACAGTAAAATAATTTAAAATACAGAATATAATTAATATTTTCTTTTCCAAATGACTCATCCAAATATGGTAAAAAACTCAGCATAGCATTCCTCGCAATAGTAACGTTTAGACCATAGGATAAAATGCATAAAAAACCTTCTTTTAACTCGCCTACAATAATTACTCTGACAAACCGGGCATCTCATCCTAACAACCAATAAAAAATTTCAAGAATAAAACATATCCTGAAAGTCATTTCCTAAAATCTTTTAAATGACTTTCAGAAATTCAAGGCTAACCAAATTTCCAAAAATCGCGTACTCGGGAAAAAAACCAAAGTACATTTTCCCTCATATATTGCACTCTCTTTTTTTAATTTACACATAAATATTTTAAAAATAAAATAAATATCTTTATATAGACAACGAATAATAAGCACTTCCTAATAAAGGAATGCTTCTCATCTTATGAAAATTATATAAATAACCCTGCATATTTAAAATAACATGTTATATTTGCAATAATGATAAAGAGAAGTATCCATGACTCTGTTGTAGTAATCACTGCTCGATCATATGTCGCCGTAACTATCTGAAAACCTCCCCATTTTTCAGAAAATCGCGCTCTCATTGCACACTTTTTTTATTTGCCAAAGAAAACACCGTGTCCTTTTAAACCGTGATTTGTTCTAATATTAATCGGAATTGCACTTACTAAACGTAAATTTTCTTCTAATTCTAATGTCGGACTTTATTATATCTAAAAAATTGTATTATCGAAGATTTTGTATAAGTTGTTGTAAACATTAACCCTACAACGTCAGTTATGAATCTTGATACAATATATAGTTTAAATAGAAGTTAATAATCACAAAATACAGTATGCTGAATATGTAAGTTACGTAGTAGGGTTAATTTACCACTCAATTCTTATTTATCACATTCCCGATCTCATAATCAAAACAGTGTATTTTATCCAAATTTAAATAAACTGAATAAGTTTCATTCGGTTTATAAGAAATAACTTCAGGGCTCCTGCAAACTATTGAAGTTTTACCTGTTGTAAAATAAAGAAATGTTTTATTGCCCATTGGTTCAAAAACTTCCAGATTCAAAGATACTTCGCCTGTAAGAGAAATATCTTCAGGACGAACACCAAGCACTATTGATTTGCCTACAAAAGGAGCAATCACTTCCCTGTACTTCTCTGGAATAACAATCTGAATATTACCTTCATCTGCAATAAGTTCTTTACCATTCTTAATATCCGTATAAATAAAATTCATACCAGGACTGCCAATAAATCCGGCGATATATCACGGTTCTTCGGGGGAACATCGTTAACAAGCTTGTCATCTATAACTTTTACACCTTTATTAAACTCTTTTGAAAAAGGTTTCAACTCAATCCGCACCCCTGTTCACACCCTTTATTTTTAAGTCACAGTTCACGTTTCATTCTTTTTAACTTCTCATATAGTTTAATATATTCGTTTGAAGAATGCTCCCAAGAAAAATCCTTAACCATTCCATTATGAATTATCTTGTTCCATACGTCTCTTTTCCTAAATATACCAATCGCCTCAGTTACGGACTTTAAAAACGCATCAGTGGTAAAATCATTAAATACAAAGCCTGTACCCTCTTTGCCATTCCACTGTGAAACAGTGTCAGCTAAACCGCCAGTTTTTCTGACAATCGGCACTGTCCCGTATTTCAAACTGTACATTTGTGTAATTCCACATGGCTCAAATCTGGACGGCATTAGAAATATATCGCATCCAGCTATAATTTTATGCGCCAATGGATTATTGTAATTAAAATCAATATAGATTCTATCAGGATAATGTTCTATAACCTTCTCAAAAGCACGATAATATTGTTTTTCTCCGCTTCCTAAAATTGCCAATCCGACATCCATCGCCATAATTCTATTCAAGGTATCCAATACCAAACCTATGCCCTTCTGTTCCACAAGACGCGAAACCATTCCCAGAAGAGGTTTTTCTGCTATACTTTCGTGTAATTCGGTTTCTTTAATTAACGCCAGCTTATTCTTCATTTTACCTGATAAACAGTTTATTGAGTAATTTTCATAAATCAATGGGTCTTTTTCAGGATTCCATTCAGTATAATCCACTCCATTTAAAATACCATAAACAGGTTCTTTTCTACTAACTATTACATCCTTAAGCCCTGCGCTTATTTCCTCATCACTCATAATTTCCCGTGCGTGAGTTTTGCTCACTGTACTCACTGCATCAGCACAGATTATTCCAGCTTTTAATGGATTAATAGTTTCGTACCATTCCATTAGCTTACCAGTATAAAACAAATCTTTAGGTAAGAGAAATATATATTTTTTATCAAGTGATGTAATTCCCTGGTAAGCGATATTATGGATAGTTAGCAAAGTTCTAATAGATTTCAATTCCGGAAGATGCGTAAATAATTTTTTTAAATAAACCGGAATTACTGCAGCGTGATTATCATGGCAGTGAATAATATCCGGCTGCCAATCCATTGTAAAAAGCAGGCTCATTGCTGCTTTTTGAAGAATAACAAAACGTTCTGGATTATCGGTATAAGGATTACCATCAAGATCAGTATAAACACCGCGAGAAGAAAAAAAATATTCATTCTCAATGAAGTAAATCTCAAGATTTGAATTATCAGGAAATTTAAACACGGAAACAGGACACTTAAATCTATCTCTCCCAAGAAGAATATTAAAAGAATAGGTAGTTCTTTTAATTGCAAATCTTCTTCGATCAATAACTCCATAACACGGCGTGACAACTTTTACATTCACTCCCTTCTCAGCTAATGCTTTAGGAAGAGCACCAAGAACATCTGCTAATCCTCCTACTTTTGAAAAGGGATAAACTTCTGCAGCTACGAAAAGTATGTTCATAAAAATAACTTACTTATTTTTTCCATAAAAATGCACAAAATATTACTACTCTTAATCCATACTTAAAATATATTTTCCCCGTATTGTATCTACTTCATCATTTTCACACGGTTTTTAATTTGAATAAAACAAATTTACCAAATGAAAAATAGCTCCTATTGATCAGCATTCTTTATCTCTCTGGTTGTAGATATTCTTAAATTAGGCAGTTGCCTGAAGAAAAATTTTAAATTGCGATGTGTATCTTTTAGATATTATAACTTCCCCTCTAGATCTGTACTCTGTACTATTTTTTCAAAATTAGCAATATTCTTTCCTCTCGTGTAACTGTTCACCTTCGCCACATCTTTGTTGTAACATGCAATAAATCTAACGTTTTCAGAATAATCTTTCTTTAGTTCTTCTGATAGATCTTCATAGCTAAATTCCTGTATATGGCAAGTTTTGCCAGCATTCAATACAATTGGCATCAAGTATTTCACAATCCTGCGATTACGCTTCTGGAGACCCCGTTGGGGGAGTACTGATCGGGGTACTAAGGGCAAAACAGAAGTCCTAATGGGTTGGGGAAAAATCTTAAACCTATTACTAGAAAATTTTCTTTTGTTTTTTTTACAATGAGTTTATATTACGTACATGAATGTAAACTTAAAGATAAATGTTAGTAAAATCTGGTGGTGGCAAAATGAGAGGGCTCTTTCAAGTTTGCGTTATGTAATAAGTTAGTAAATATCAATATAAAAATACAGAAGCCGCAGACCTGAAAGAAGGTCGGCGGTTTTTTTGTTTTTATAGTAAACATTTAGGTAAAAAATGGATGATTACCAAAGAATAAAAAATGCGAGGCTTGGACAAATCATAACACTTTATAAAGAGTTTGATTTTGCACCTGATCCTGTCGAATATTTCTCTAAACTTACAAATTATGGGCAAAAGCAAAATTGCATTCTGCTCGAATCTGCTGACATTATTGCCAAGTATGGCGAAAAAAGTATAGGAACTGCTGATCCATGTTTAAAATTAACAGGGCAAGGTGAAAGATTTGAAATGAAGGCTTTAAATCCTCTTGGGAAAATTTTCATAAATGAGATTAAAAATGATCTGAAATTTTGTGATGAGGTCGATTTTAATGAAACTTCTATAACTGGTGCACTCTTCCCTGAGAGGAAATCCATTGACGAAAATGAGCGCTTGCACATTAGGACCCATGTGGATATTATGAGAACAATTACATTTAAATTCAAGCCAGTAGAAAAGAGATTTATTCCCTATGCGGGACTACTTGGTGCAATCGGATACGATTTTATTGATCAATTTGAGGATTTGCCGAAAAATGACGAGGATATTCTTCAGGACTCTGATTACGAGCTTTACTTTGTTGATAATCTTTTTTTGATGGACCATAGAAAAGGGAAAACTTACTTTATTGCAAATGCTTTGATAACAGATAGAGATAGAGATGAGATTTATGTTGAATGCATTAAAAAACTGGCAAAATATGAAGAGTATCTTGAAGCAAAACCAATTGGGAATCAATCAACTCATAAAACTAAATTGAATTTCTATTCTGATACTTCAAAAACTGAATTTGTGGAGAAAGTAAAACGATTAAAGCAGCATATTTTAGCAGGAGATGTATTCCAGGCAGTTTTATCAAGAATGATTACGGTAAAATGCGATCTGCCTCCGTTATTGATTTATAAAAAATTAAGAAGTTTGAATCCAAGCCCGTATATGTTTTTTATAAACAATGAATCAGGCAGTTTATTAGGTTCAAGTCCGGAAACATTCTTAAAAGTGGAAGGGGACGATGAGAAAATAGTTGAAATAAGACCAATTGCGGGGACTAAACCAAGAGGAATTATAGATGGAAAGATAGATTATGACCTGGATTCTCGGTATGAGACGGAATTAAAAATTGATAGAAAAGAACTTGCTGAACACACCATGCTTATTGATCTTGCACGAAATGATGTTGCTAGAATTTCAAAACCGGGGACCAGATATGTAGATGAGCCTTTTGTTGTTGAAAAATATTCGCATGTCCAACATCTGGTCAGTAATGTCCACGGAATTTTGAAAGATAACCTTGATGCTTTACATGCTTATCTTGCTTCTATGAATATGGGAACTCTGACAGGAGCACCCAAAGTTGAAGCGATGAAGCTTTTACGTAAATACGAAAAGAATAAAAGAGGCTTCTACGGTGGTTCAGTAGGTTACTTAACACCCAGTGGTGATTTTGATTCCTGTATTGTAATTAGGTCGATAAGGATCAAAAATAATAAGGCATATATAAGAACAGGTGCTGGTATTGTTTATGATTCTGTCCCTGAAAATGAGTTTGAAGAAACTGAGAAAAAAGCTAGTGCCTGCATTAAAGCAATTGAATTAGCGGATAAGGAAGCAAAATGAACATTCTATTTATCGATAATTTTGATTCGTTTACTTTTAATCTTGTTGAGGAATTTGAAAAAAGAAAATGCAACGTCTTGGTCTATAGAAATAATACTGAAATGAAAATTATAGAAAACATCATAACTGAATTTAAACCAGATCTTATCGTTTTGAGTCCGGGTCCCTCGGTTCCAAAAAATGCAGGAATCTGTATAGATTTAGTTCAAGAATATTATAGAAAAATGCCAATATTTGGCGTTTGTCTGGGTCATCAGTGTATCGTTGAAGCACTGGGAGGCAAGATAGCACGATGCACTGAAATACTACATGGCAAGTCCAGCCCTATTTACCATAATAGCGACAGAATTTTTAGAAATATTGAAAATCCATTTCAAGCTGGCAGATATCATTCACTAATTGCAGAATATTGCCCCGATGAAATGGAAGTCATAGCAAGATCAAATGATTTGATTATGGCTATTAGGCACAAAAAATACAAACTACTGGGTGTACAATTTCATCCAGAAAGTATATTAACGCCATCAGGTGGAAAATTAATAAAAAATATTTTGGAGGAGGTAAAATGATTCAAGAAACTATTGCAAAGTTAGTGAAAAAAGAAAATCTTTCTCAAGAAGAAGCAGAAGAGGTCATGGAAGAAATAATGACAGGTCAGGCAACGGATTCTCAAATCGCTGGGTTTTTAATTGCTCTTAGAATGAAAGGAGAGACTGTAGACGAAATGACTGCTTGCGCTAAAGTTATGAGGGAAAAGGCGACAAAAATTAATATTAGAGGCGATATCGATATTGACAGAGAGGATATTAACGTAGATATGGAAACAATTGTTGATACCTGCGGAACCGGCGGCTCGGGAACAAACACTTTCAATATTTCAACAGCAACAGCTCTTGTTGTAGCAGGTGCTGGAGTGAAAGTGGCTAAGCATGGTAATAGATCAGCGTCTTCAGCTTGTGGAAGTGCAGATGTTTTACAACAACTGGGCGTTAATCTTGACGTTAGCCCGGGTTTAGTTGCCGAATGTATAAATGAAATAGGAATAGGATTTTTATTTGCACCTTTACTCCATACAGCTATGAAGTTTGCAATCGGACCGAGAAAGGAGCTTGGCGTCAGAACAATTTTCAATATATTAGGTCCTTTGACAAATCCTGCTGGAGCGAACGCGCAGGTTTTAGGTGTATATGACCCGGGTTTAACAGAAAAGATGGCGCAAGTGCTTAGAAATCTCGGTGCAAGGAAAGTTTTTGTTGTGCACGGCGAAGATTCATTGGATGAGATTACTATAACTGGAAAAACTAAAGTTACCGAACTATCTAATGGTGAAATAAAAACTTACTACATTGAACCTTCTGACTTTGGATTTCAAAATGCTACCCTTGAAGATATTCGTGGTGGTGATGCTGAAAAAAATGCCGAGATTGTTACATTAGTATTGAAGGGTGAAAGGGGACCGCGAAGAGATGTGGTCCTGTTAAATACTGCTTATGCACTCCTTGCTGCAAACAAAGTTAATAGCCCAACGGATGGCATCCGTTTAGCAGAAGAGTCAATTGATTCTGGAAAAGCCTATGAAAAATTAGAGCTTCTAAGAAAGTATACCAACAGATGATACTGGATAGAATCGTCGAGGAAAAAAGAAAAGAAGTCGAAACCAGAAAGGAAAATTTCCCTCTGAATCAATTAATAAATGAACTTCATCGGTCAGAGAGAGATTTCAAATCAGCTGTATCGGATGTTGATTTATCTGTTATCGCTGAAATAAAAAAAGAATCTCCAACGGAAGGTGTAATTAATGAAAACTTCGATTTTGATAAAATTGCACTTTGCTATGAAAATAATTGTAATGTAAAAGCAGTATCTATTTTAACAGATTTTCCTTTTTTTCGTGGATCATTAGGCTTGATAAGTAGAGCGAAAAAAATAACGTCTAAACCGATTTTGAGAAAAGATTTCATTATCGATGAATATCAGATATATGAGTCAAGATTTTATGGAGCCGATTCAATTTTGCTCATTGCTAGGATACTTTCAAAGGAGCAAATTAGGGAGTTTATTGATATTGCCAAAAGGTACAATATGCCTTCTTTAGTTGAAATCCACAGTCGAGAAGAAATAGAAAAAGTCCCTGATAATGCCGAAATTGTCGGAATAAACAACAGAGACCTTGATACACTTGAGTTAAATCTTGAGACTACTGTGGGACTGAGTAAAATCTTAAAAGAGCGAAATAAAATAATTGTTGCTGAATCTGGAATACATACTGCAAAAGATGTGGGCTATATAAAAAGCAATATTGACGCTATGTTGATAGGAACTTCTATATTGAAGTCTAATAATCCGGATGAAAAAATCAATTCTCTTTTTACTCCAAAAATAAAGATTTGCGGTATTACAAATTACGAAGATGCAAAGATGTCTGCTGACCTTGGTGCTGATTATCTGGGGTTTATTTTTTATGAAAAATCCCAAAGATATGTCAACCCAGAAACTGTGTCTGAAGTTGTAAACAAAATCAGGGAGGATAATAAGCGAGTAAAATTTGTAGGCGTTTTTGTTAATGAATCTTTAGAAAGAATTAGACAAATTTACAAGGATTGCAATCTTGACTTTGTTCAATTACATGGAGATGAAGACGAAGAGTTCATTTCTCAGTTAAACATTCCATACATCAAAGCCTTCAGAATAAAGGGTGATAATGATGTTGAGAAAATCAACAAATCGCCTGCAAAATATGTACTGTTAGATACATTTCATAATGAACTCTACGGTGGCACTGGACAAAGTTTTGATTGGGAAATACTATCAAAAATTAGAGACAAAGAAATTTTCCTCTCGGGAGGAATAACGCCGGGTAATATTGCAGACGCTGTAAAGTTAAAGACTTTTGCAATAGATGTGGCTTCAGGTGTCGAAGAAAAGCCGGGTAAAAAAGATCACAAGAAATTAAGGAAACTATTTAGGGCATTACAATGAAAAAAGGCTATTTCGGAAGATTTGGTGGTCAATTTGTGAGTGAAACACTTATGCCTGCCGTTCAGGAGTTGGAGACCGCTTTTTATAAGTTCAAAGATGACCAGAAATTTAAGCAGGAATTAAACGATTTACTGAGAAATTACGCAGGGAGGCCAACTCCTTTGACTTACTGCCCAAACTTAAGTAAAGAATTTGGATGTAAAATTTATCTTAAAAGAGAAGACCTTGCTCACACAGGCGCTCATAAAATTAATAACGCTCTTGGTCAAGCGTTAATCGCCAGATATATGGGTAAAAATCGATTAATAGCAGAAACCGGTGCAGGTCAGCATGGTGTTGCAACAGCAACTGCAGCCGCTAAATTGGGATTTGAATGCGAAATCTATATGGGAACTGTAGATATTGAAAGGCAAAAGCCCAATGTTTTTAGAATGAAGCTGCTTGGTGCTAATGTTATCCCTGTTAGTTCTGGAAGCAAAACACTAAAAGATGCAATTAATGAAGCACTTCGCGATTGGACTACTAATGTAGAAACTACGTATTATTTACTTGGATCAGTATTGGGTCCACATCCTTATCCTGATATGGTTGCATACTTTCAGGAAGTAATCGGTAAAGAAGTAAAGCAGCAGATTTTAGACAAGGAAGGTAGATTACCAAATGTTATTGTTGCATGTGTTGGCGGTGGGAGCAATGCTATCGGAATTTTCAGAGAATTTTTAAACGATAAAGAAGTGAATTTAACTGGGGTAGAAGCGGGAGGATTGGGCATTGAATCAGGAAAACACGCAGCAAGATTTTCTGATAAAAGATTGGGACGGTTAGGCATTATTCATGGAACATTAACTTATGTTTTGCAAGATAAGTATGGTCAAATTTATAACACACACTCAATTTCTGCTGGATTGGACTATTGTGCAGTTGGCCCAGAACATTCCTGGTTACATGATATGAAAAGGGTAGAGTACACTTATGTTACTGATGATGAGTGTCTTAAAGCTTTTAAAATATTATCTGAAAAAGAGGGAATAATACCTGCTCTTGAGTCCGCACATGCTGTTGCTTATGCTATTAAAATTGCCAAAAATTTAAATGATGATGACATCATTGTTATAAATTTATCAGGCAGGGGTGATAAAGATATTTTTGAAGTTGCTAAAAAAATAAAAGTGGCAATATGAATTACCAAGAAACATTTGCTAATCTTAGAAAGAAGAATGAAAAGGCATTAATCCCATTTGTGGTAGATGGTGACCCCGATTACGATACAAGTCTTGAAATTATTAAAACCATTATTAAAAGTGGTGCTGATATCCTGGAACTTGGATTCCCTTTTTCAGACCCCATTGCAGATGGAGCTACAATTCAGCTAGCTGACAAAAGGGCATTAAACAAAGGTATGAATACTGATAAATGTTTCCAGTTAATCAGAGATATTAGAAGGTTTTCTCAAATCCCCATTGGATTGCTTATCTATGCAAACCTTGTTTACCAGCGCGGCATCAACGACTTTTATCAAGAAGCCAATGAATCGGGCGTCAATTCTGTTTTAATTGCAGATTTACCTGTTGAGGAATCGGAAATTTTCGCGGAAGCAGCGAGGGAAAATTATGTTAATACCGTTTTTATTGTCAGTCCTTTAACTGAGGGCAATCGGCTCAAAACAATTCTTAGTAAGATTACCGGTTTTGTTTATCTTGTTTCCAGGCTTGGAGTAACTGGAGCAAGAGATGACTTACAGACATCCACGATAGGATTAGTTAAAAGAGTTAGACGAGAAACTGAACTACCTATTTGTGTTGGCTTTGGGATATCAAAGCCGGAGCATGTTGAAGCGATATCATCAGCCGGCGCAGATGGGGTGATTGTTGGAAGTGCTATAGTTAAAATAATTGAGAGGAATATAGATAGCGAATTCAAGATGCTAATGGAACTGAGAGATTATATTGAGGAAATGAAGGTCGCAACTAGAGATAGCATGAAATAAAATCAATGAGTCAGCCCAAATTAGTCATTGGTCATTGGTCAGTTGTCAAAGGTTAAGGTTTACACTGCTAAATAATAAAAATTTCCCAAAGGGATTCCTTCGGAATAGTGAAATTGTACCTGTTAAATAACAAGAACCTAAAGAGGTTGAGTTTCATCCTGTTAGATAATGAATATTTAACGGGGTTGAAGTCAATAAATGGTAGCCGCAGACTTTAGTTTTCGGTAAAATGCTTAGGCTACCTAACTTTAGGTTTTAATAATTAGGATTTGTTTAGAATAATGTCTAACTGACTTAACTAAATCTTGAAAGGCAGAGATTCTAAAACAGATCAAGCAACAACCTACTTACTGGCATCAAAATTGCATATCCTTTTTACTGAATAATGTCTTCGCAAGTTTTTAGTTTTCAGACACATAAGTTCACTATAACATGATATAAAAAGATTATAGATATTTTTTACCTTTTACTAATGCTCGCTTTCTTTAATCTCTCGATAGCTTCTGTTAATCTTTTTTCGTTGACGCTTAATGCAATTCTTATATATCCTTCCCCGTACTCTTCATAACCGACGCCAGGAGTTACAATTATCCCTGTTTTCTTTAATAACAAGTCTGCAAACTCTATAGATGACATATTGTTTATAGTAGGAACCCAGATATAAAAAGTTGCTTTAGTTGGTTTTAAGTTCCATCCTAGTTCATTTAAACCTTTAATAATAATATCCCGCCTCTGAGTCTTTAATTATCAACTCAGGGGTCATTATACCTGCAAGGGTTTCTACAGCAAACTTACTTTTAGTAATCAGACCGTTTATATAGGCATACTTACTAAAACATCTAATACCATTTCCACACATTTCTGCTTCGCTGCCATCTGCATTAAATATTCTCATTCTTAGGTCAGCTTTTGAAGAATGAAATATGAGAATTAATCCATCGGCACCTATGCCAAATCTTCGTTTACATAATTTCTTAGATAAAGAAGAAAAGAATTGTGAATTATCTGGTGATTCATTACATAGGTTAATTAAAATGAAATCATTCCCTATCCCATGCATCTTTACAAAATCTATCTGCATAACGGCCACCTACTTCTCTATTTTTGGGATTTAGAAAATATTTAGATGATTTTCTATTAAAGTGCCTAAAGTGAAAAGTGCCTGATGAACAATGACCAATCAACAATATACAATATACAATTTATATATTTTAAAAATATCAACTTTTGTCGATCGAAGATTCCTTTGGAAAGACATCTCTTTGAGACATGCTTCGTTGTGGCCGAAAGGCCATGGGAGTTATTTATGCTCTACTAAATTTAATTGACTTAATGTTTTTTCAAGAAATTCTCTCCCTTTGGGAGTTATCTGACACATTGGTAACCTAAATTCCTCCTTAATCATTCCCCTCATAGCCATAGCCGTCTTTATAGGTATCGGATTTGTTTCAATAAAAGCTGCTCGCACAAATGACAGTAGTTTATAATGGATCTTCCGGGCTTTTTCAAAGTCGCTATCCAATCCATATTTTACCATCTCAACTACTTCTTTTGGAAATAGATTACTAACGACTGATATTACGCCTACACCACCTAAACTAAGTAATGGTAATGTTAATCCATCATCACCGCTGTAAACTAAAAAGTCAGATGGCAATTTTTGAATTACGTCCATCATTTGAGAAATATTGCCAGAAGCCTCTTTTACTCCAACAACATTACAGCACTCATCGCAAATTTTTTTCAATAGATGGGTTTCAATATTTTTACCTGTCCTGCTCTGAATATTGTAAACAATGATAGGAATATCAACAGCATCGTTTACAGCTTTGAAATGAAGAAATATTCCGTCGTCAGTGGGTTTGTTGTAATAAGGTGTTACTATTAAAAGAATATCAGCGCCCCATTCTTTTGCTTTTCTGGATTCCTCGATTGTCTTCAATGTCGAATTTGTTCCTGTCCCAACAATTACCTCAACTCTTTTATTGGCAATTTTTACAACGGTTTTGACTATTTTTTCCTCTTCTTCTTCACTGAGAGTAGGAGTTTCTCCTGTCGTTCCCAGGGCTAATAATCCTGTTATTCCGTTATTGATTTGAAATTCTACATTCTTTTTTAATGAATCATAATCAACTTCACCATTATTGAATGGTGTTACTAAAGCAGTAAATACTCCTTTTTTCATATTATCCTCCTGCGAAAAGATTTTTTATAAAATCATCTACACTAAATAATCCTTTTTTACCCTCCAACCATTTGGCAGCAAGAACAGCACCAATTGCAAAACCTTTTCTCGATCTTGCTGTGTGTTTAATCTCAATAGTATCTGCTTCACTGTCAAAATTAACAATATGTGTTCCTGGAATATAGCCTCCTCTTACACTTGCAATGTGAAGTTCATCAGGCATAATCTTTCTGTTGAGTTTGTTATAAACAACCTTTGATTTTATATCTATGTTCTTTAAAATAATATCTCCAATGGTTTTCGCCGTCCCACTTGGGCTATCTATTTTTCTCTTATGATGAAGCTCATAGCATAAAATATCGTACTCTTCTATTTTATTCATCATTTTGCAAGTTTCATCAAGTATTCTGAAAAAAATATTAACTCCAATCGAAAAGTTTGATGAGTAAATAAAACCAATAGAGGTATCATCAATAATTTTTTTAACTTTATCAAAATCATTATACCATCCAGTCGTCCCCTCTACCATATTAATTCCCAATTTTGAAATTTCCTTAATATTATTCACTACGGCATCTGGTACAGTAAAATCAATACAAACATCCACATTCTTTAGGGACTCTATATTTATTTGGCTAAACTTTGCATTTGTACTATTTGGGTCAATTATTGAAATTACATTTAGGCCTTCATTTTTAGCGACCATTTCAACCTCGTGTCCCATTTTTCCATATCCTATTATCGCAATGTTCATATTTACTCCCAAAAACTTCTATGTAAACTCTTTACGCATTTCTCTAAAACATTATCTTTAACAACAAATCCGATACCTATTTTTGATGCCCCTTGTGAAATCATTTCAATATTCACATTTTGTTCTGCTAATGTTCGGAATATTTCAGCAGATATTCCACCATTATATTTTAAGCCTTTCCCTACCACGCAGATTATTGCCATATTCCTTTCTATACTTACTTTAGAAAAATCCTCCAACTCTCTTTTAATCTCGTTAAGTTGTCCTTCTGATTCATAGTTATCAATTGTTAATGATACACTAATTTCTGACGTCGAAAGCATGTCAACTGAGATACAATATTTGTCAAAAATTGTAAATAACTTTTTCAAAAAACCGTGTGAATATAACATTTTAGATGATACCACATTAAAAAGTACTATGTTTCTTTTAAAAGTAATAGCCTTTATTCCTTCTTCATTGTTTATACTGTCAAAAATAGTTGTTCCCTTACATGTTGGCTCACAAATATTAAGTATTTTTACCGGGATGTGTTTTTCTACAGCCGGTTCTATAGCTTTTGGATGTAAAACCTTGGCGCCAAAAAAGGCAAGCTCTGCCGCCTCTTCAAAAGATATTCTATCTAAACATTTCGCTTCTTTAATTAACTTTGGATCCGCAGTCATTAAACCACTTACATCTTTCCAAATTTGTATTTCTTCTGCGTTCAATGCACTCGCTAATAAAGAGGCTGTAAAATCACTCCCATCCCTTCCTAATGTCGTTATTACCCCATTTTTATCTTTCCCTATAAATCCTGTTACAATCGGTATTTCATGAATATTCAAAAGATTTGCTCTAACTACTTCTAAAGATTTTCGTACCACATTAGCAGAGCCAAAATTTGAATCTGTCATTAATCCAATATCCCATGAATTGAAAGACTTTGCTTTTACACCATGATTGTTTAAATATGATGAGATTATTTTGCAGGACATTCTCTCACCAAAAGACATTATATAATCCAAAGTTCGCTTAGTTAATTCTCTTAATAATGAAATTCCATTTAAGCATTTATTTAAATCTTCAAGCTCCTTATCGACAAGGTCTTCCGATAAATCTAATTCACGAAGAAGTTCCTTATGTTTTTTAACAATATTCTCGTATTGAGAAAATTTATCTTCAACAGCCTCATTTGCCGATTCTATTAGCATATTCGTAATCCCATTGACAGCAGATACAACTACTATCGGATTTTTCGAAATATTCTGCTTCACTATGGTTTTCAAGTTTTGAATGTTTGCAGCGTTTCCTATCGAAGCCCCACCAAATTTCATTACTATCATTTTACTTTCCCTCTTTCTATCCTTTTATAAATATAAGTATTTTAACAAACATTTCTCATTTCATATTATATGATTCTTTTTAATATTAAACCATTCATCTCTATCAAAAGTAAGTAGTATGTAGTATGTAGTAAGGATTGAAAAGTAAAAAGGTAAAAGGAAGAGGGCACAAGTGTTATTCTTTTTCATCATTCAATAATCCATTACTCACCTTTGCTCCTCTGCTCACTTTCTCACTTTCACCCCTGCTCACTTTCTCACTTTCACCTCTGCTCTTCATCATATAAGTTACGTCCTGAACTCCGTCATACTGTCTGGCATTCATCCATTCTTTCACTTGAGGATTTTATCTTGTTTATTATCATAGTCTTACAAAATGAGAAATGTTTATATTTTAATATTATCTAAGAAGTCAAATTTTCTAATGGAAAAATTCCTATTATACCTACACGTTCTCTAAAAATAACCAAAGCCCCCATTATTTCTTTTACTCCTCCTATTTCATCCAGAACACTCTCTATATCCTCTTCTCGTTTGACCTTATTGCAAAACGAAGTCGCATATGCATCCGCTAATGCAGGGTCCTTACAAATTATCACAACTGCATCCGCTTTTCCAAAACTTAGAGAATGTCCAACTGTACCAGAGGATGTACATATTCCAATTGGTGAATGTTCCGGGTCAACTCTGATACCGACTTTTTCAGAAAGTGGTGAGGCACCAGCGAAAACAGAAATTATAACAGATTCTCTTGTATTTAAATATATATCACCGCCATTCTCTACCATAATATCATTCAATTTAAATTCAGTTTCAATTGATTTACCAACCTGATAAGCAAAGGCACCGGCAACCGATGCCATAGGTCCTACTCCCGCTTTTTCTGCAGCTTTAAACATTTTTCTAACTATTTGCGGTTTTGAATTCTTAACAATATAAGGGGACAAAGATTCTAAAAAAGCCCCGTCTTTCTTCAAATAATCTTCGGTTTGTTTTCTTAAATATTTAATTTGTGCCAATGCAAAATCTCTAATTTCATGTTTAAAAGCATCTCTACCAACACCTATCCAGAGGTCTGTTTCTTTAAAGTTAACAGTAAAAGATTTAAATATACCATCCTCTAAATTTTTTCGATATAACCTGGGCTCGAACAAACTTGCTCCTTTTAGCTCTCACAAAAATCAATCTTGATTAATCTTAAAGGACATGCATCAATGCATAATTCACAGGCAATGCATTTCTCGGGATTAAACAAAAGTTCCCAACTATTCCTATCCATTTCTAATGCGCCTGAAAAACAAACCGCCGTACACGCACCACAATGTACACACTCTTCTCTATTTAAACGTATCTTGCGACTGAGCGGAAAAATTGTTATGCCTTCTTTACTAATAAATTCCATCCCTTTTTCAAAATCTACTTCTTCTGCTTCAACTTCAATTAAAAGACGTCCTTCTTTTCCCGCTGTAAACTCGGCTTTTAAAATGTTTATTTTAAAATTATAATCTTTTATAAGAAAATAAGTAATTGGCTTACCGGAACTCTCCTGGGGAAAGTTTAATATAAATCGTCCTTTCATCTTATTCGCCCTCCGTTATATGCAAACCTTTAAAAGCAGTGTTTTTTGGTAGATGCTGAACAGGTTCCGTAATTAAAAATTCACCTTTTTGTATCCATTGCTTTAATATTTCAGCAATTTCTCTTGCCTTATACATACTCGACAAAGGAGCAGTCCTTATTCGATTTTCTTTCAATCTAATTTCACCGGATTTAAGGTCTTTATAATTCACTGTGGCAATTATAGGTCGTTTCAATTCCGGCTTTCCATAATCAAGGAGTGTTGTTTTTATCTCTTCATCTTTAACTGAAACATATTTCGCCATCTCCTCATCCAAAATTGGTATCGGTATTCCAACACCTACAAAAAGGCTCACACCATATCCTTTAAAAACAGCAGGCTTTATAAATTTTGTGCTCATCTGTTTTAAATCACCTATAAGACTTAACGTTGCTGCAGGTCCTACTGGCACTCCATTTTCACTTCTCTTAACAGAAGTATCGAATTGTGTTCCATTCCAGGCAACAAAACCCACAGTACCTCCTAAGAAGATTTTTGTACCAATTCCTACAGTTCTTAATTCTGGGTCATTTATTAAAGGGCTTAATTCACCGGAAGTCGAATACGTAGCATTACGGAAATTCGGAAGTAAAATTCCCATATATGTATAAAGTGTCCTATTTGTAGAATTTGTTGCAGCGGAATAATTCTGGTATGCATTCCTTGGATTAAACAAAAAACATTCATTCAAGTTTTCTTTATTTATGTAAGTTTCGATTTCTTTCCTCGGATAACAATCTGTCCTTTTGCCAATTGCTTTGAGTTTTATCTCTTTGCCTGAAATTATATCCTCAATAACATGAGCACCACCGTATTCCTCCCCATTTATTTCTGAAAGTTCCGTCGCACCAATGTAAGCATCAACAGCAGCAATACCTGTATAAGCTGGTACATCATTTAGCCATACCTTACTCATCTTAATCGGTGGGTCTGAATGACCAAAATTGATAAATGCACCAGATGAACACATTGGACCAAAGGTTGCAGTTGTAACGACATCAACTCTTTTTGCTGTCTCTTTGATTCCCTGCTCTGCTGCCATTTTTGACACTTCTTCTGCCGTAAGAATTACCGCTTTACCTTTCTTAATTTTATCATTGATTTCTTCATAACTTTTCTTGACACTCATAACTAAATCATCCTTCTAAAAATTAAATGTATTCTATACAGGTAGAATATACATCTGCCTCACTTAATTCTGTGAATTCATTTTCTATCATCCATTCATCATTATAAATTGTACTGAGGTAGCGACTACCCGAATCAGGTAAAACGGCTGAGAGTATCTGAAGTTCCGAGCGTAGCGGGAAATTTGGGTCGAGGGGGCGAAGCAACGCAGCCATATACACTCTGTTAGGCGAAGTCTCATAGCCTATTCACTTGGGCATCAAAGCAAAGAACTTGATAAAGATCATGGTGGACACTTTGCGCATATTGACCTGAATAGCGTAGTACTCAAGTAACGATCACCTCGGTCAGGCAGAATCACAACGATTGTGCCAGAATCCATCTTGTTTGCTATACGTAAGGCACCTGCTACTGCTGCACCACTTGACATGCCAACAAATAGCCCTTCTTTTGTAGCAAGTAGTCTTGTTATTTCAAAGGCGTCACCATCCTCAACGATAATTTTTTCATCCAACTCTTTTGAATTATAGATCTTTGGAACAATGGATTCCTTCATGTTTTTGAGTCCCTGTATTGTGTGCCCTTCCGTAGGCTCAACCCCAACGATTCTGACTCCTGGCTTTTTCCCTTTCAGATATCTGCTCACCCCCATCAGTGTTCCTGTTGTCCCCATACCAGCAACAAATACGTCAATTTCTCCTTTAGTTTGAGAAAATATTTCAGGCCCAGTTGTCTCATAGTGAGCAAGAAAATTATTCTCATTCTCGAATTGATTGGGCATGTAATACTTATCTGGTTCCTCGTTGAAAATCTGATGTGCTTTTCTGATAGCCCCATCGGTGCCTTCTTTTGCAGGGTTAAGCACAACCTCAGCACCAAAGGCTTCAAGTATCTGCCGTCTCTCCATACTGACGCACTCCGGCATAAAAAGTTTTACCTGATATCCTTTCGCAGCCCCTATCATTGCTAACGCAATTCCAGTATTTCCTGATGTTGGCTCAACTATTATTTTCCCCTTGGTTAGTTCACCTGATTCTTCAGCTTTTTTTATCATATAATAAGCAGGACGATCTTTGACAGAACCTCCTGGATTACATCCTTCAAGTTTTCCAAAAATCCTTACCTCAGGCCTTTTCCCATTCAGATTAATCAGTTCTACAAGTGGTGTATTTCCGATTGTTTCAAGTACGTCTAAATTATAATTCATAAATATCTCCAAAATAAGTTTTTCTTAGCGCATTTTTTCAACTAACTGTAATTCATTCTCTTAATAACTTATTATCATAGATTCCAGGTATAAGCTATAATTTTTCTATAACCGTTTACATTTATCATTCTAAACCTACTGGAATGTTGTGCCATAGGCATCCCTTTGGGAGAATAATGGGCAAAAAATCGGAATGGGTTATTTCTAAGATGACCTTTTCCAATTATAACCATCATTCCTCCGAAAGAATCTTTCGGTCAGGCACCCAACTGACTGGCGGAATCTACCACTCAACTATTTCTCTTCTCCTCTGCTCACTTTCTCATCTTACCATCGGTTAGGCGCCCGACTGACAGCATGCTCACTTTCCACCTTGCTCAGCCTCAGCCTTTTACTTCTTACTTTCTACTTTTACCTTTTTACTTCTCACTTTCTCCTCTGCTCCAATACTCCAATACTCCAACACTCCAGTATTTCATTACTCCAGCAGTCCATGAACGTTTACTTTTTTCTTTTGCATTCTCATTTTGATTGATTTTCTGTGGCCTTCCAGACCTTCAGCCTTTGCGAGTGTTTCTGCAGTTGGACCAATTGTTGCCAATCCTTCTTCTGTGACATTTAATGTATTCTGCAATTTGAGAAAGTTAAAAACACCTAACGCTCCGGAATAACGTGCTGTTGTATTTGTCGGCAAAGTATGATTTAAACCGCTACTGTAATCTCCAAGTACTTCTGCTGAATTTTCACCGATAAAAAGGGAACCGTAATTTTTCAACTGGTTAATTATTGTCCCTGGTTTTTCCACCTGCAATTCAAGGTGCTCTGGTGCTTTTCTATTAGCAATTGCAACAGCTTCATTAATATTATCTACTAAAATTATCATTCCATTTTTTTCAAGGGATATTTGTGCAATGTTTTTTGTCAAGAGTCCATTCAGATACCGAGGAATCACTTTTCTAACATTATTTGCAAATTTTTCTGATGTTGTTACTAAAATTGGTTGTGCATCAATGTCATGTTCCGCTTGAGCAAGTAGATCCATAGCTATTATTTCAGGATTTGCCATATCGTCAGCAATAATTAAGATTTCCGTAGGACCTGCGATAAAATCGATTCCCACAACACCAAATACTTCCTTTTTAGCTTGTGTAACATATTTGTTTCCCGGTCCCACAATTTTGTCTACTTGAGCGACAGTGTCAGTTCCATAAGCCATAGCTGCAATTGCCTGAACACCACCTATCTGGTAAATATCATTCACACCAACTATATCCGCTGCGACCAATATGGATGGATGAATAGAACCTTGATATGTCGGAGGCGAACAAACAGAAACTATTTCAACTCCAGCAATTTTAGCAGGTATCACACACATAATGAGAGTGGATAGTAGCGGAAAGTTACCACCTGGCACATAAACGCCAACTTTCTGAATAGGTATAACTTTCTGCCCGCAAAATACTCCGGGAGCTAATTCTACTTCAAAATCTCGGAACTGGTTTAGTTGTAAATCCGCAAATTTTCTAATATTCTCAGATGATTTTTCTATAGCAGAAATTAACTCTTTACTGACATATTGATAAGCGCCTTTTATTTCAGAAACATCCAGTTTTATTTCTTCTATATCAACGCTATCAAATTGGCGAGTGTATTCTTTTATTGCTTTATCACCTTTCTGACGGACATTTCGAATAATATCTTTAACCGATGAAAATTCTTCTAACTCTTTATAGGAAAAAAAATCCTCTTTTCCCAAGGGGATCCTTTCGGATAAATCTTTTCCTCTAATAATTTTCATTTTTTTCTTCTCCGACGAAGTTCAAACATCACATCTTCAATTCTAACTCCATTTTTTGCAAGCAATACTATGAGGAAATATAATATATCAGCTGTTTCCCATATTATTTCATCCTTTGTATTGCATTCTACTACTTCCCGGGCTTCTTCTAATATCTTTTCCATCAATAAACTATCTGATAACTTTGCAGTGTAGGAATTGGGAGAGGGATTTTCTATTCGATCTTTCAGTACCATGTAAAGCTCATCAAGACTAAATATTTTATCTCCAAAACAGGAATATGAACCGGTGTGGCAAGCCACTCCTTTTTGCTTCACCACAGCAAGTAAAGTATCCCTATCGCAATCAGCACGGATTTGTAAAAGCTCTTGAGTGTTGCCGGAAGTTTCCCCTTTCCTCCAGAGTTTTTGACGAGATCTGGAAAAATACCACATTTGGTTTGTATCAAATACTTTTTCAAGAGATGCTTTGTTACTATAAGCAAGCATTAGAACTTGACCCGTTTCATCTATAGTTATTGTTGGGATAAGATCGTTTTTCCAATTTAACGATTCAATAAAAGCTTCCGAAAGATTGATCTTTCCTGTATAAAGAGCCATCCCCAATTGTACATCTACCCCAAGTTCAGCTAATATTCTTATCTCTTCTAAGGTGCTTACCCCACCAGCAACCGTAATTTTATTCTTAGTGGAATTAACTAACTCTTTAACTATATCCATATTAATACCATTTAGAGTCCCCTCCTGCTCTACACAAGTAAATAAGAACTCAGAAGCATATTTTTCAATTTGAGATACAGTATCTAACAGATTTAGCCCAGTCTTATGTTGCCATCCTTTTGTTACTATTTCTCTATGAAATGCATCAATGGCAATGATAACATGTTCCATTCCGATTTCATCCACCATCTCTTTCAAGAAACGATGATTCACATGGTCATCTTTAAATGCCTTTGATCCAATGATAATCTTTTTTGCGCCCAGAGAAATTATCTCCTTTGCCTTTTTTATACTCCTAATACCACCTCCAACCCGACATTCAGCAACTTTAAGAATCCGCTTTATCACTTCGTCATTATTTCCCTTACCTAATACAACATCCAGGTCTATTACTGCAATTTCACCATATTTATTAAATTCCATTGCCAATTGTATTGGGTTTTCTTTTTCTAAAATTTTTTCTTTTCCTTGCCGTAGTTGTACAGCTTTTCCGTTCATTAAATCAATTGAAGCAATTACCATCGCACTACCACTCCATTTTCTTGTAAATATTTCTTTATGTCATAAATTGTATATTCAGCATAATGCAAGAGTGAAGCAAGCAAAACCGCATCTGCTTTTCCATCTATAATTGCTTTTAGCATGTGATCAAGTTTACCAGCGCCTCCGGAAGCAATAACAGGAATTTTAACACTTAGGGAAACTTTTCGAATTAACTCTATATCATAACCAGTTTTAGTACCATCCATATCAATTGAGTTTAAGAGAATTTCTCCGGCACCTAATTGTTCCCCTTTTTTTGCCCATTTTATCACATCAAGTCCGGAGTTATTTCTTCCACCATACGTATATGCACACCAGCTTTTCCCATGCCGTTTTGCATCAATTGATAGAACAATACACTGTGACCCAAATATAGAAGCACCATCATAAATAAGTCTGGGATTTAATATTGCTGAGGTACAAATTGCTACTTTATCAGCACCACAGTGAAATACGTTTCGCATATCTTCAACTGTCCTAATTCCACCGCCAACTGTCAGAGGAATAAAAACCTCTCTTGAAACCTGCTTCACAACATCTATAATTGTTTTCCGACTTTCATAGGAAGCACCAATGTCGAGAAAAACAATTTCATCAGCATTTTGTTCATTATAAAATTTCGCTAGCTCAACTGGATCTCCAGCATTTTTAATATTATTAAACTTTACACCCTTGACTACATTGCCTCCATATACATCAAGACAGGGTATAATTCTTGTTGCTAACATAAAGTAACCCAGTTTTTAAGTAAATTAAGACCAACCTCTGCACTCTTCTCAGGATGAAATTGTACAGCAATTATATTACCTTTTTGTATAATTGAGGGGTACCACCTGCCATATTCAGTGAGACCAACAACTATTTCTTCCTCGTAATCATTTACATAATAGCTGTGAAGAAAATAGAAGAATGATCCATCTTTAATCCCGGAAATCAGCGGTGAATCCTTCTTAAAATAAACTTGATTCCAACCTATTTGAGGAACCTTTTCATTCTGAAATCGAATAACTCTCCCCGATAAAAAACTTAACCCTCTCTCATTTGATGATTCATCACTCTCTTCAAAAAGCATTTGCAATCCTAAGCAGATTCCCAGAAAAGGTTTATCCGCATTTAACCATTCCAGAGTAGTTTTAAAAATGCCTTTCTTCTTTAACTTTGCGATAGCCTCTTTAAATGCACCAACACCGGGCATAATAATCTTTTCAGTATCCTTAAAATCTTCTTTTTTATGAATTATTCTACTCTCTACTTCAAGATAATCTAGAGCCTTTTTTATTGATAATAAATTACCAGCACCATAATCGATAATTCCAATCATAATACCCCTTTAGTACTGGGAATTTCGCCATATACTCTATTATCAATCTCACATGCAGTTTTCATTGCCTTTGCAAATGATTTAAATACTGCTTCGATTTTATGATGATCTGACCTTCCATAATGAATCACAATATGTAAATTTGCGCCTAAAGATGTTGTAAACCCTAAAAAGAAATCTTCTATCAATTCTGTTGATAAATCCCCCACTTTCTTATTTCTAAATTTTACATTCCATTTAAGAAATGGTCTGCCAGAAATATCAATTGCGACACTCGCCAGGGATTCGTCCATAGGAAAAACAAAGAACCCGGCACGCTTGATACCTTTTTTATCTCCCAATGCTTTTTTTATCACTTCACCTAAAGCAATTCCCGTATCTTCAACGGTATGGTGTTGATCAACATGAATATCACCTGTTATATTAGCTTCCAGGTCAAATATTGCATGTTTGGCAAACGTTTCTAACATATGATTTAAAAAACCAATTTCAGATGTGATATTACTTTTCCCTGAACCATCTACATTGACCCCCATTTGAATAGATGTCTCTTTGGTTTCTCTTTTAATACTCGCTGTTCTCATTCCAACACCTTAGTAATTTCATTCACATTTTCCAGAATATGTTTTGCACCAAATTTTCCCAAAGTTTTAGCAGCTTCTTCTCCATTTGTATGCGGTGGTATCACACCAATCGGTGTAACACATGCATTTATGGCAGCTTTGATATCATCAACGTTATCCCCCAGGAAAACAGCTCGCTTTGCCTGCAATTTTTTAAGTGCTAAATCTATTCCATAAGGAGCGGGCTTATCTTTACCGCCTACATCTTCCATTGTAATTAACACATCAAAATCCTTATCAAAACCTGCTTTTTTTAAAGCATATTCTGCTTCTATACGAGGTCGCCCTGTGACTATACCAAGTTTATAATTTTGCTTGAGTTTATTTATAGTGCTTTTTTCTAAAAGCCACTTTTCATTCTCGATAAAACCATTAAAATTATTGCCTAAATAATATTGCTGGAAGATCTGGATTATCTCATTACGTGATACAGATATTCTTAGATTTTTTAGAATCGCTTCTGTAATATCCCAATCGTTATTATACCCCCCCCTATTTTTGTAAGCCTCAATATCCTTGAAAGTTATCTCTTTATTTGAAAAGTTCTCTACAGTTTTCTTTATAGCTAATCGATATGAATTAGAAACATCGACTAACACACCATCCATATCAAACAGGATTACTTCTGGCAGTATTATATTCTTTAGTGCTTCAAGAAAGAGTTGATTTTCTCTATGCGTACCGACTGTTATTCGCAAATAGCCATTCATCAAGGGAAGGTCACTAATATTTTTAACCAGAATATTCTGTTCTAACAATTTTTGATAAATTTTATCAACTAATTTTCCGACATTTACCAATATGAAATTTGTTTTAGTAAGTCGAGCTTCAAAACCAGGCTGTGTTAATTCCCCCACCAGAAATTCTTTTTCCAATATTATATTCTGGATTACACCTTCTACATAGCGTTTATCTTCTAATGCAGCAATGCCAGCAGCAACAGCAATTGCATTAACAGAATATGGAGATTTTACCTTTTTCAAATTATTAATATTCTGAACATCTGATAGTAAAATGCCAAGACGCAATCCGGCTAATCCATATATTTTTGAAAATGTTTGGATTACGATAAGATTTTTAAACTCTTTGATTAAATCCACATAAGTTTTATTAGCAAAATGATAGTAGGTCTCATCCAATAGAACAATTGCGTCACCAGCTTTATCCAGAATTTTAAGCAAATCCCCTTTCTCAATAGATGTCCCGGTAGGACTTGCTGGATTAATTATAACAATTAACTTTGTATCTGAAGTTACAGATTTCAACAGTTGATTTGTCGGAAAAGAAAAGTCTTTATTATAAAATACGGATACAATTTCAGAATCCATCATTTTTGCAAAAATTTCATACATTGAATAGATGGGAACCGGCAGTAGAACTTCATCGTTATTTTCTACATAAGTTTCAAATACTATCCTTATAGCTTCATCTGCACCATTTGTCAATAAAATATTTTCTGGAGGAATTTTAAATTGTTGTGCAAGTCGCTCTATCAATTCTGAATATTCAGGGTAAACACCCACAGGTTCAGGTTGAAAATTTCGAATTGCCTCAATCACTTTAGGGGAACATCCTCTTGTATTTTCATTAAGGTCTAATCTAATCTTCTCTATTCTTGAAAAAGGTGTGATCTTATAAGGAGCTAATTCATCCAGACATTTCCTATTTTTCACTACACTAACACCTTTCTAAGTTCATATTCCAAAATATCAGTTGCTCCTAATTTTTTCAATTTGGGAATCAATTTAGTAGATTCTTGTTTTTTGACAGCAACTTTAACAGCATAACCCTGTTCACCATAGAGCTCTGCAACAGTTGGGGAACGCATACAGGGCAAAATTCTAACAATTTGGTCAAATTTTTTTAATGGGATATTCATCTCCAGCATTACATGATCCCTTGCATCCAGAATAGATTGGAACAACATTTTTAATTCTGATACCTTATTACGTTTCCAGCTATCATTTAAGGCGTTTTTATTAGCAATAAACCTTGTTGAAGACTCCAATATCGCTGCTACCACTTTAAGTCCATGCGCTGCCAAAGTTCTTCCGGTAGAAATATTATCAACAATCATATCGGCATCTTCTGGTGGAAAGACCTCGGTTGCACCAAATGTTCGCAAAAACACATAGTCAAATTTTTCTTTTTCAAGAAAAGAACATGTAATACTTTCATATTCAGATGCCACAACAATTTTTCTCCTATGGAGGTCTTCGATTTCAAATTTCTCAGGTATAGCTGCAACTATTTTTACAGGGTCGAATTTCATATCCATAATTTCAGCTACATTAGCTCCAGTTTCTACAATCCAATCAAAACCACTAAAACCAACATCATGACGTCCCAATTCCAATAGTCTGGGTATATTCTGAGTCTTCATTATTTTAACTTCTATCTCTTTATTATCATTTACTGCTGGCCTATAAAAACGATCATCTACATTTATTCCCAATCCGGCAGAGTTAAGTAATTTTATAACATTATCGTAGATTCTTCCCTTTGGGATTACAATCTTTAATTTATTCATCATTTTACTCCATATATTTTTTGAGAGAGCTAAAATTTCAAATAATTGTCTTTGAACTTTTCAACATAATTTATTTCCCATATTAACTAATAAAGTTTACTCTATAATTGTTGATTGTTAGTAAACATCTTCATTCTTGAAATTAACAATATCAATTCTTCTAAACTAAAAGAGCCTTTCCATTTGGAAAGGCTCTTTATAATAATGTTTTCACTTATATTTTGAGATTAACTATAAAAAGCCTTTCCATATATGAACCCACATACAATGATGCATCGGAATATCTAAAGACTTTAATATATCGATACGCTTAATAGATATGTAATCCCTCACTCTTATCATTTACTCCCTTTTAGTTTGATCTCATTAATAACAATTTACTTCTTAAAAAAATGATACCCTTATTTATTTCAACTTTTTGCAAATTTGTATCAACTCTATAATTTTGAAGTTGCACCCAATCTCCTAAAAAGTGCAGTGAAAAGTAGAAAAAAATTTCTATTTTGTCAAGAAAATTTTTCTACAATCTTAAAAAATAAATAAATAATAATGAGTCCACTTAAAAAAGGTCTATAGCCAATATGGACATATAAAAGATACAAATATAAAATTCCACATAATATATGTTTTTAATAATCATAAAATTAGTTGATAAATATCTTGGAAAATCAAGGAATAACTGTTATCTTATTACATTGATAATTATGAGGATATAATATGTTTAAAGAGAACAATAAACATCGTCAAAAGCAGTTATTAGTAAAGTTAAGATATTTTTTAAGGTACATCACAGTTTTTAGGAAAATCCTAAAATAGACCTCAATTCTCAGAAAATAGTTTCTTAAGTGGACTAATAAATAAATAATTGCAAAGATAATTAGGAAACAACCTACTAGTTTGCATGTCGAACCAGACAGTTAGGCGCTACATTTTAAGAAATTCTCTTACAGAAGATCACGAGCATCTGATAGGTTCACCTATTCATATATTTAATCATCTTCTTTTTGTCTAATCAGTACATCCAGAGGACTAAGAACAGCATCTATATTCTTTTCCATAACATGGGTATAAATTTCGGTGGTTTTTACATTTGAATGACCCATTAACTCCTGAACGACGCGTATATTGACGCCATTTTCAAGCAAATGAGTAGCAAAGCAATGGCGGAATGTATGACATCCAACTCTCTTCATAACACCAGCATGATTGACTGCTCTCTTTACGGCTTTCTGAAGACCGGATTCCAGCACATGATGTCGGCGAAGTGCTCCGGTTCGTGGATCTGTGCTTAGTTTTTTGGATGGAAACACGTACTGCCAGATAAACTCTCTGGCAGCATTAGGGTATTTCTTTGCCAGAGCGTTTGGAAGGTAAACCCTGCCGTATCCTTGCGATAAATCCTGATTGTGCAATTCTTTAACCCTGGAAAGATGAATTCGTAAGTCCTGCTGAATGGATTTTGGAAATACCGTAATACGATCCTTACCGCCTTTTCCGGCACGCACATAAATTTTTGAGCCTTCAAAATCCAAATCCTTAACTCGTAAACGGACACATTCCATTAACCGCAACCCGCATCCATATAATAATTGTGCCATTAGTAAGTGAGTTCCCTGCATTTGATTTAAAACTTGTTTGACTTCCGACTGAGTCATTACAACCGGCACCTGGCGATGACGTTTGGCTTTTACCAGTTCAATCTCTTCTTCGATAGGAATGTCAAGAACATCACGGTAGAGAAAAATAATAGCATTCAGAGCTTGCCGCTGAGTAGATGCAGAGACATCTCCCTGTACAGCTAAATAACTAAGGAACGTTTCAATCTCGGATTTACCCATTTCACGTGGATGCTTTTTACACCCAAAAAATTTTATATAACGCAATATCCACTCACTATATGTTTTTTCTGTACGAAATGCATAGTGATGATAGCGCAGAACCTGGCGGACTTGGTCCATCAGTTTTAATTTCGGGTCCGGTTTAAATTTTTTATTTGCTTCCATAATTTTTCCTTGCTTTACATACTATATAAATATATATTAAAAATATGGATTTTCAATTAAAATATTTCCACATTTCCGCCAATATTGAAGTAATATGCGGAATATTTTGACTGCTATAAGGGTGATATAATGGAAATATTTCCATATATTGACAATGTTGGGTTGCTCACCATCCTTCAAATTCTGGTAATCTATCAAATTCCTTTTTCGTCATTGCGCTTTCGCAGGCAACAGGTTTCTCATCTTCTGGGTATTCTTTGTCCATAACATTGAATTCTTCTCTCAGATAATCATCTCGTTCGTTTTGATTATCAAACCAAATGGTTGAGCCATCCATTGTATATCCATAGACTTTCATAATTTCTCCTTTCGCAACCCAACAATCCACTTCACCTGACGGTTAGAGCTGTTCGTTTTATTTGATTTTTCTGATTTTATCATAGCCTTTATTTTCTAATCCACCCGCAGGTGAGCTACGTCCGTTAGGTTTTAGGAGATATAATAAATGGATACTAATGATTTAAAGGAGCAAATTAAACGCCTTGTTGATGAAGCAAGTGTGATAGCTCCTTCAATAAGTCGTTTCGAACAAGATAATGATTATGGCAAAGTCACTGATGGAATTTTTGATTTTGACGCTTTCGTTAGTTGGAAAATGGAAGCTAAAGCAATACTAAATCTACTTTCAAATTCCAATTCAGATCTTTTTTCTGATTTATATAAGGAATATCTTTCAATTGAGGAAGAATCTAAACAATGGCATAGTAAATCTATTTTTGTACATAGGGTACGACAACTCCTAGTAGGTTCTTTTTCTTTGATTGATTCCCCACTAGTCAATATTTACACTCAATCAGGTGCTAGCAACATAACAGATAATACTGAAGTAATTTGGTCTAAAATTAAAAACGATTTCGGTGTTAGTAAACATTCTTTTGGAAATAAAATAAAATTCGTGGAAGATGAATTTAAAAGAAAAATAATTTTTAGAGATATTGAACATTCTTATACTTTAGCAGTTAATGACTTTTCGAAGCCAGCCGTTATATTGGCTGGTAGTGTTATAGAAGAATTGTTAAGATTATATTTAATTTATAATAAAATCCATATATCTAATGATACATTTAATGAATATATTAAAATATGTGAGAATCAAGGTCTTCTAAAAGCAGGTATTTCAAAATTATCGTATTCTGTAAGACATTTTAGGAATCTTGTGCATATGAAATATGAATTAAGTATGAAACATACAATTTCAAAGGCTGCTGCTATGAATGCTGTATCATCGATTTTTATTATAGCAAATGATTTTTAAATTTGTCACATAACCCGACCATCCACGGGACGGTGCCCTACCCAGCGATTGCTACTGGGGGGCTGTGCAATCCGTAACCTAACGTCGTCCACACGTGATGGACAACATTAGTCTCTAGGAAAAGGTTGTAAATGATTGACTATATTTGGTACCAGATGTTACCAGAAAGATTTAGACCTCACAATGTAGATCCAAATCGTATACATTTATTAGATGACTTACGTAAAAGCTGGTCATTGACAGATGAGGTTTTTTTTGAAATTCTAATACAGTCTGATTGGGCAACAAAAAGGTTGCAGAAGCGACTTTACGAAGATGCAAAAAGGGATAATCCAATATTATCAGATAGACAAATATTTAAAGAAATTATAATGTCTCGAACAAGCTCTCGTATTCCTTTTGGTCTTGATATTAGTGAAGAAGAAGTAAATAATGCTCTTAATAGTATAAGAAACATAAATGAACTAATTGAATTCATTATGAGTCAAGAGAAGGCTATTGAACCTCCAGATCAATATAAAATGCGAAGTAAAATGAATACCAAAATTTCTAAGATTATGGAATCTCAAGAGGCTCCTCAAGAAATTAAAACTGATCTTGTTACTCGTGTTATAAATATGTTAAGGCTTATGTCAGCGTATTTTAAATTAAGAGGATAATATTAGACGTACTACAAATATGACTTAAATTTAATAGGTAAGAAAAAGAACCTAACAATCGCTTGCACATAACGGCGAAAGCTGTTCGATGATTTTAGGATTTCAGAGTTTGGTAAGCATTATTGAAAAATGAAAGGTTTATTGACTTAATTTCGCCGTATGTGAAGCGTAGTCCGTTAGCGTAATAAATGATAATGAAGAATGGTAATAATGGGAATCAGAGTTTCACCAATTTGTTAATAAAGATTTAATTTAAGTTTTGTTTTAAATGGTTTTCTTCTATAAAACAGGAGGTTAAAGATGAAATATATTTTATGTATATTTTACATTTTATTAAGTGTTTCATTTGCATTTTCTCAAACATATTATATGAATGTAAATCTCAAAGATGGAAACAAAGAGACATACGAAATTGGAAATATTCAGAAAATTGACTTTAACGATATAACGAATATTGACGACGCTCAAAAATTGCAGCACATAATAAAGTCATTTAAACTACTACAAAATTATCCCAATCCATTTAATCCTTCAACGACAATTGAATATCAAATTCCTAGATCTGGCAAAGTAGAAATTAGTATTTTTAATATGAATGGTCGTTTGGTAAAGAAAATTGTTAATCAGAATCAGAATGAGGGTTCTTATAAAGTAGTATGGAATGGAAAAAACCAAACAGGGGGAAAGGTTGCAAGTGGTCTTTATTTGTATACTGTTAAATTTGAAAATTCAATATCTTCCAAAAAAATGTTACTTTTAAAATGAAAGGAATTTAAAAATGAAAAACATATTAACAATAATTTTTAGCGTATTTTTATTAATTGGAACATCTTATTCTCAGACAATTAATATTCATACAAATGACGGTAGCGAACAAACTTTTAATCTTTCTGAAATTGACAGCATTACATTTACATTAACAAATGGAACGTTTGATACAGGAACAGTAACAGACATAGACGGCAATGTATACCAGACGGTACAAATAGGCGACCAGTTGTGGATGGCGGAAAACCTGAAAGTAACACATTACCGTAACGGTGATGCTATAACGAATGTTACTGATGCCACAGAATGGAGTAATTTGAGTACCGGCGCTTACTGTAATTATGATAACGACGCTAATAATACAGCCACTTATGGCCGGCTCTACAACTGGTATGCAGTAAATGACAGCCGCAATATAGCCCCCGAAGGCTGGCATGTACCCACGGACGAAGAATGGAAGCAACTGGAACTATACCTTGGTCAGACTGACGCTGATGATATGGGCTGGCGTGGCACAGATGAAGGAGGTAAACTCAAAGAATCTGGCACAGTCCATTGGAACAGTCCAAACACTGGCGCAACCAACGAAATTGGTTTTTCCGCGCTGCCTGGTGGCGACCGTAATGACTACGATGGTCCCTATTACGATATGGGTACCACCGCCTACTTCTGGTCATCTACGGAGTACGAGGACGATAGTACCCACGCATGGGTCCGGACCTTGCACTTCCAAAATTCAGGAGTCCACCGGGGCTACAGTAGTAAGCAGGCCGGGTTTTCAGTGCGTTTGGTAAGGGATTAGACTATTCGACTATTTGTCTATTTGACTATTTGGGGTATGGGGTAAAGCCCCATCGAAAATAATTTGTGAAAAATGGCAAAATACGATGAATTACCAGTTTATAAAGCAAGTAAAATTCATGTTATAGTGAGGACAAAAACGCTAACCATTTCATTCACCTAACTGCGAGAGCTGTTTGATGATTTTGAATATTTCCGATTTCTATTACATGTTTGTTCGGTTGTTGGATATGTGCATTAACTCTCGCAGTAGGTGATGATTGGCCGTTAGGTGTATAAAGTGAATAAAGAAGATACATTAACAGCTGATAATTTATTGGATGGGGCAAGGATGTATGCGGCTGCTGCTGATGCAGTGAATAATAAATTACCAAATTCTCTTCATGTCTTAAGTCATTTAATGGCAACTAGTATTGAACTGGCATTAAAAGCATATTTAAGAAAGAACGGATATTCAGAAAGACAATTAAAAAGTTTAGGACACAACTTAAAAGTATTACTTGATAAAGCTTGTACGCTTGGATTTGAATATACTGGTAGTAGAAATTTTGTATTATATGTCTCTGGATATATTTATAAACAACGTCTATTTGTATATCCTGAAAATTGTAATTTAAATACAATTTTGCCAAAGAGACTTAGGCAAATGGTTGATGAAATAATACGCGAAGTTTATATTCTATTGTATGGTGAAGAGGAATATAATAATAGTTCCAATAAACAAGGATTATTTGTTGACTCATCATATCCAGATGATTTGGACGCAAGTAATTGGTCAAAAACCACCTAACGAATCTGCTTCGCACCTGACGCCATATAAATAAAACAACGATAAGCGGAAAATATTTTTATTCGGCGTCAGAGTGCAAGCAGGGGTTGGACTAAGCCATCTATCTGGAATTTGCACGGCTTTGAATTATTCTGATAATCCCGCACGAGCGGGATAAACAGGTGGAATATTCAGTTTATTGCAGCAGTGTTACTCATAAACATTGTCTTTACATCGGACATCTTGATAAATCCTGATAATAATTGGCTTGATATTCACGGAATTCCGAATTTTACATAGACTGTTCCAATGCCGCAATTTGCGGTTTAATTTCAATAGACACCTTTCTGTATTGACAGCAGCGCTGATAGCGGCGGCGCCCTTTTTCTAAGTGTTGTATCAAATAATACCATTTCTTTACCGCAGTTTGGGCATTTAAAGATGAATTCCCTTCTGGTATTATCTTTTCTTACATGTGTTTTGCAATTGAGTAAAAGACGCAGAATATTAAATTGAACCCTATTCTTTGGATGTAAGAATCCAAAATAGCGAATTTTCTGGAAGCCTTTCGGAAAAACGTGTTGTAGAAAGCGCCGGATAAATTCAATTGCCGGAAGTGTCATTGTTTTAATTTTACCGGACTCAGAATCTTTGTATCGGAAAATAACAAAACCATTTCTACAGGATAAAATATTAGAATTTGAGATAGCAATCCGGTAAACATATGGAGCGAGATATTTTAAAGCATTTTCACCATTTCCAACTGACTCAATATGAACAACCCAGTCCTGTTGCCAGACTTCAGCAGGCACAAATTCAAACAAACCGGCTTTTTTCATTGCATCCCTGAATTTTGCCCTAAAGATAATGGAGAGCGGTTCGACCCGCATGAGGAAGCCATCTTTGGATAAAGAGATTTTTTGACTGTTATCTGAGATTGCGATGCCGGGAATAATAAGGTGAATGTGAGGATGGAATGTTAAAATACGAGACCATGTCTGTAGAACACCCATCATCCCAATTTTTCCACCAATAAAGCGTTTATCCAGGGCTAATTTTTTCAGACTGTCGGCAGAAGATTGGAACAGGATGTTGTAGCATTCTTTCTGATGGCTGCGAACGACGGGTCTTAATTTTTCAGGGAGCGTAAAAGTTGCCATGAAGTATTCGACAGGCAGCAGTTTTTCAGTCTGTTTTTCCAGCCATTCTTCACATCTTTCATTCTGACATTGGGGACAATTTCTATTTTTGCAGGAATGATAGTTGTAATGATATTCCCGGCAGTTTTCACAGTACCACGTATGTCCTCCGAGGAGTTTGGTACGGCATACCAGGATATCACGCATTGCCTTTTTGTGGCTTGGAAGCATTTTATCGCAGTATCTGAAGAAATATTCAGCGCCATACAGTTGAAATATATCAGCAAGAGTAGTCAAAGATCAGCCATTACTTTATTAATAAGGCGAACGGGATTAACAAGAGATTTGTTAATAAGACTGGTGTAAATCATAGTAGTTCGCGGATCCGAATGACCGAGATATTCCTGAACAAAACGAAATTCCACCCCTGCTTCTAAAAGATGAACGGCATAGGCGTGTCTAAGATGGCGAACAGATACGGGTTTAGTAATTCTGGTTTTTTGGAGGGCATCGCGAAAGGCGTTCTGGATACTGGCTTTAGGCATGGGTTTATCAGTCTCAGGCATGTGAATCTGACCTCTGCCGGGAGCGGGAAAGAGCAAATGTGGGTTTTTATGAGTCTGCCAATGTTGTCTTAAGATTTGAAGAGCTCTTTTCGGAAGTGGAATAAATCGGTCTTTATTGCCCTTGCCGTGATGAATATGGACAAACATCCTGTCCGAATCAATATCGGCTACTTGCAGATTAGTGCCTTCCTGAAGTCTGAGTCCCAGGGAATAAATAGCGGTTAAACAGGCTCGATGGTAATCCATTCTGGTATTGTTTAGAATGGCCCTGACTTCTTTAAGGCTGAGGATCGGCGGTAAATTCTTTTCTTTAGGAGGACGGACTAATTTGAATGTAGTCCATTCCTTTTTAAGGGTTTTCTCGAAAAAGAATTTGATACCACACAGGGAAATGGTTGAAGCGACCCGGGACCATTTGCGAATGTTCTTGTTGTAGAGGAAATATTGACGCAGTTCTTCTTCGGTGATCTGATCCGGTGATTTGTGATAATGCTCGGCTAACTGACGAACGGCACGGACGTAAGCATCGACGGTGCGCGTTGAGTAACCATGCAGTTGAAGATCTTCGATGAAATGTTTTCTAAGAAATGTCATGATATACCTCCTTATTTTTATTTAGCGTTTCAACACTAAATTAGTATATTAAAGGAGATATTTTTATAGTTAGAGCAATTGGGGATTTTAGGTAGAATTTATGTAATAGGAGGGTTCTGCCCGGCAGCTGCCGGGCTTAGTTCAACAATTGGCTGGAGATAACGAGGTGAGCTGTTCGATGAATTTGAGATTTTCAAACTTACAAAAGGACTTTGAGAGTTGAAAGATTATCGCTCTGAATCACCTCGTATCTCAGCCTTGACCGTTAGGTTTATAGAAAGGATGATATGAACATTAGTGAACTAAAAAAGAATATCATGAGACTTGTCGATCATGCAAGTGTAATTGCACCATCAATTGTGAATTTTGAAAGGGATGGCACCTATGGTAATGTAAATGATAGAGAGCTTATATGGGATAGTCTTACAGGTTGGGAAATGGAGGCGAAATCTGTATTACTTCAGCTATCAAAAATAAATCCAAATTTTTATTCTGATCTTTATAATGAATATTTAGAGATAAAAGAGGCATCAAAAAAATTTCATAGTAAGTCAATTGCTGTTCATAAAATTCGTCAGCTATTAGTTGGAGCATATAAATTAATTGAATCCCCTCTATCTCATATTTCCTTTTCAGATAGTGAAAATTCTCAAAGAGAACATGCTAATAAAGAGATAGCCTTAGATACTCAAAAATTATTTGTTTCCGTAACGGATAACCAAAATAAGGAGAAAAAAAATTATTGGGAATATATTAAAAAAGACTTTGATGTTTCAAAAAGAACCTTTGGTAAAAGAGTTAATTTCATAGATAATAAATTTATTAGACAAGTAATATTTAGAGATATTGAACATGCCTATACTTTATGTAAAAGTGGCTATTACAAACCATCCGTATTGTTGGCCGGGGGCGTCATTGAGGAGTTGTTAAGGCAATATCTTCAGTTTAAAAATGTTAAACCACAAAAAGATACGTTTGATGAATATATAAAGGCATGTGAACAATATGGTCTTCTTAAATCCGCTATCCGCCAGCTATCAGATTCTGTTCGTCAATTCAGAAATCTTGTTCATATCGTTAAAGAGAAATCCCCCAAATATTCAATATCTAGAGCAACAGCATGGGGAGCGGTTTCCATAATATTTACGATTAGCAATGACTTTTAAATCTAAACAACAAAACCTAACCATAGTCTGGAGGTAACGAGGTGATTTATAGAAAGGAAAGTCAAGAACATAATTCACCATAGCCCCAAGTTTTTGACTTTAGGGTGACGCCATCATCGTCGAATCTTTTCTCAAGCCGCACTGCTCTTGCGAGAACAATTGAACCAAGG
>Ga0315547_1000419_pt1 | contig 43742 bp, 45 predicted proteins | sample SalMarSW160240MG_2_FD_202542 | JGI IMG/M metagenome (GOLD analysis project Ga0315547, IMG submission 202542) | Salt marsh sediment microbial communities from the Plum Island Ecosystem LTER, Massachusetts, United States - Salt Marsh Sediment SW1601-240 ...
ATTTTGAAACAGCCGAGATTGCCATTCGAGCCAGCCTCACTGGACATCTTGTTTTTAGCACTCTCCATACCAACGATGCTCCGGGAGCCTTGACCAGACTTATTGATATGGGAGCAGCTCCTTATTTGGTAGCTTCAGGCATTATCGGAGTGTTGGCTCAGAGGCTGGTTCGACAAATATGCCCCCAATGCAAAGAACCTTATACCGAGAATAGAGAAACGCTGGCCAGATTGGGCTTGTCTACCAAGAATGAATTGAAGCTTTACCGAGGAAGGGGTTGTGCTTATTGTGGAGGGACGGGCTATTATGGACGAGTGGGCATATTTGAATTGTTGACTATGGACAATAAAATCAAGGAGCTGGTGATGAGCCAAACTCCAACCAATGTCTTAAAAGAAGCCGCCCGGGAAGCAGGAATGAAGACCCTGCGGGAGGATGGATTAGAAAAAGCGCTTCAGGGAATTACCACTATCGCTGAAGTAATGCGAGCGAGCAGGGAAGAATAAGAACGGGGGGTCAAAAATCAAGACCTGACCCCAAAGTTATTATACAATATACGAAAAAGGAAAGGGGGGGAAGAAAATGAGGCTTATTAAAGGAAGACAGCTAAAGGGAAAAAAGGGGTTCACCCTGATGGAGCTGATGGTAGTGATGCTCATTCTAGGGCTCATTGCTGCCTATGGTGTCCCCAGGTATCTCTCCAGTATTCGAACAGCTAAACTGGGGCAGGTCATTGCCAACTACGATGCGGTAAGAGCCGAAGTCTCCGCCGGCCTCTATGCTCCAGGTTCAACTAGTGCTTCAGTGGAAACTGTAGTTGTTGCCAACTCTAATGCTGATCTTACCAATCCTTTCGGTGGAGTTGCTGTAGTCGCTAATACCGCTACACCCACTGCCGGACAGATTCAGATTGACGGAGCCACTGCCGGCACGGTAACAGTTACCGCCTATGATGATGCAGATCCAGCAGTAGCAATGACTTATACCACGGACATAGACGATCCTAAGGACTAGTAATTCGTTTCCAGGGTAACATTAGATTTTGTCCTGTCATTGCGCGCAAGGTCACTCGCTTGTCATTGCGAGGGATGAAATCCCGAAGCAATCTCAGTTTTTGAGATCGCCACGTCGCTATCGCTCCTCGCAATACAGTGGTATACGTCCTTTAGTGAATACTTACATTGCTAGCGATGACAACCAAGGAGGCGTAATACGAGATACGCAATACGCAATACGCAATACGAGGAAGGGGCAGCGGCTATTATCCTAGTGATGGTGGTGATAATAGCCCTGCTGACCCTGATAGGGGGGCTAGTTCTACTTACCTCCACTGGCTACAAAAGCTACCATTTTAGCAAAGATCGGGCCCAGGCTCTCTATCTGGCAGAAGTCGGAATAAGCAGTGCTATCCGGGAAATCAAAGACAATGAAGATCATGATGAGGATGGAGTAGTGGGGTCGATTTCTGATGCCACTTTAGCCTATTCAGACCTTTCTCTGGCAGGCTCGTATTCGGTGGAATGGGTTCTAGATGGCTCCTCTTACACTCTTACCTCCACCGGCATTGTCAACAAGGGCAGTGAGAACGAGGTCGAGAGGACCGTGCAAGTGACCGTGCAAGTGACCGTGGAATCTGAAAGCACAGCATTCAATATGTCTGCCTTTGCTGGAAGTGATAACGAAAATGGCATCACGATAGCCAGGGGCGTTACCATAGATAGTTATGACTCTGAGGGAACAGGACAATTGTATGTCGAAGCAAAAGCAGGAAATAATGGACATATTGGGACAAATTCAATATCTACTTCTCCTAAGGCGGTAGATATCGGCAGGAACAGCCATATTAGCGGTAACGTTTATATTGGTCAAGGAGGCGACCCCGATGAAGCTATTAACAACAGAGGCCTCGTGTATGGCCAACTGTTAAGTCTTGATGAAAATAAAAACCTTCCTGAGGTTGCTCCCCCTTCACCTTCTGATTTTGGTTTATCCTCTGAAGACTCTAAAGGATCACTGGTAGTAAAAAAAGAAAAAGAGGTATCCATCAACGGGTGGTACGATTCTATAACCGTTAAAACAGATGGTCATTTAACATTTAATCCTGATGTTACTTTTATTTATGTCGATGGAGATATGTCAATTAAAAAGGAAACAACTGTTACTATAGCCACGGATATGACTCTTTATGTAGCAGGTAAATTTGAGATTAAGAATGCAATATTAACTATCCAGGATAATCATAAACTAACTGTGTATGCAGGAGGAGAAATCGCATTAGACCCGAAGGACAATAGTTATATAAATAATGCAAGTAAGAATCCTTTAAACCTTGTTATTTATGGTCTTGATGCCTGCACTAAAATAACAATTAAAAAGCACGAAGGTTTTTATGGAGCCGTATACGCCCCAAAGGCTTTGATAGACATAAAAAATGTAGATATGTATGGCTCAATTGTAGGAGACGCAATCAACATTGCAAGTAATGCATCTATTCACTGCGATGAAGCATTAGCCAGCGTAGCTGTTCCCGGTAGCTCTGGTGGAGATAGTGGTAGCTTGGTCTGCAAGAACTGGAAAGAGCTTTAGGAGACATAGTTTTGCTACCCGGATTCCAGGGAGCTGGTTTGGCGAAGATTAGTCTTGTGCTAGCTGGGAGGGACTAACGGAATAAATGATTATTTTGAGAAAATCAGCAGTTCAAGAAGAAAAAGGCCTAACCTTATTGGAAGTCATGGTAGCCGTCTTTATCCTGGCCGTGGTTTTGACTCCCATGATTGCCTACTTTGGCAGGAATTTGAATAAGATAGCTGAGCTGCGGAATGCCTCTATAGCTCTCAATTTAGCAAAAGAAGGGATGGAGAAGGTAAGGAGTTTAAGATTTATCCTGGGCAGTGTTTATGTCACAGCTCCCGGAGAAAGTTCATTTACTGACGGTAGCACTGCTTCCACCGCTCAGGATTTGAAGCTCAGAGTTCAGCAGATGGGCTCAGAGGATTTGACTGTCAACATCAATGGGGGAACGGCAACCGGCACCATCGTTGCTGGAGCTACCGCAGGAGCCATAATTTTGTGTGAAGGAGTACAGGTAGCCGATGTAACTTCAGTAACCATTACAGGAGGTAATTCCAAGGATAGATTTGATATCATCTATGAATACCCAGATGACCAGACCGATGATGAGACCTGGCGGACTGAATATACTTTCGTTTCCGATACTGCTCCTTTAGAGGTTCAGGTGAAAGTTTTCAAGGAATCAGCCGCTAAAGCTACAACAGAACTGGTTAGTTTGGTGGAAACCTTATACTAGCGGATAGCGAGTTTATAATTAGAGGATTAACGATGAGCAGATACGAACTTAGTTCTAAATTCTTTAACAGCACGATGAAGAGAAGAGAGTGAGGATGTAGCAAAGATTTTGCGGTTGCAATTTAACTAGCGATCAGATGGCGTGATGGTTCTTTGATAGGTTGGGACAATTTAAAGTCAGCCAAAAGAGGTAAGACAAAAGCTTTCCTTTCTTTTACGGCTCGTTGTTCAAAATGCAGTATGGTAAAACCGAGAATTTGTTTTGTCTTGGGATGAAGCCGTACATAAACTTCGTCATCAACTTCTAAAGAGATAGCTTTTTGGGGGTTACCCAAGGAAATATTGAGCTCATCAGCCTCTTTATTATAGGAGCAGCGTATTACCTTTTCCATAATAATTCACCACCTTTCTTAAGGTTGTATACAAGAAAACTGGTTTTAATATAACCTATTTTCTTGTGCTCTTTGCAATCTACCACAGCCATAATATAAAAGTGACCATATTTAGGGTGAAGGTAGCCCTTAAAATAGAGTCGAGAATTTTTAGAAATTTTACTCTTAAAGATATATTCTGGCTCTTTAATTGTATCACGCAGTTCATTATAGAATGATTCCATCTCCGGGTGTTCTTTAAGAATGTGGTTTATCCAACATTTTTTAGTCAGGGTAATAGTATTACTTAATGGATCTTTAACTCGGATCACTTCTTTTTTGTTTTATAGACAATTGATTAATTGACATTATTATCACCTCTAAGTTTACCATATTAGGAAGGAAGCGTCAACGTGGGGGAGCACGAACGTGTGACGCACGACGAAAATGGAGCAAGGTGATGCTGTACGCTAAGCATTCTGCGAGCAACGAGCAACGAGTGACGAGCAACGAATCAGGTGTAACTCTAATCGAGCTAATATTAGGTTTGGTAATTTTTGCTATCATTGTTCCAGGGATAATTTTGATACTTAGCAAGGGAATGGAAACTTTCTTTTTTGAAAGGGAGGAGCTGGCGGTGCAAAGCGATATAAGAAGTGTAATGGACCGCATGAGTGATAAACTAAGGCAGGCCACCAGCGTTACTACGGCTAAAAAAACAAACATAGTCTTTGAGCCTGACAGCCGCAGGTATTACTATAGGAACAAAAATGTATATGATGGAGAGGGAAATCAACTTAACAGCCAGGGAATCGAAGTCATCGATTTTTCTTTTTCTTATTACGGAGACGATATGGTAAATCCCCTCTCTCCCGTGGTTGCTAGCGAGGTAAAAGCAGTGGGGATAAGAATGGAGTTCAAAGCCAATGATAACCCAGCCCTGGAACTAGAAAGCTGGGTGTTGATGAGGAATTTACTCTAGTAGCGGTGCGATTTATCGCACATTATCGTGGCATAAATGCCACCGCTACAAATGAATGCTGATAGCTATAGGAAGTACGATATATGAACAATGAACAAAATAGGGGATGAGCAAAGCGTTACTAAACGCTAGAAATAAAATGGCTGTATATACCTATGAGATTTGCGATGAAGCCGGCCAGGTGAGAAAAGGGACCCTGGAGGCAGAAACTTCCGAGGTAGCCGCCTCCCGGTTAAAAAGCTCGGGCGATCATATTATCTCCTTAAGGGAGGGAAAGAAACCTTTAAAGGAAGGAAAGAAGCCTTTGAAGGAAGATGAACAACCTTTGGTTTCACCGCTATCTCAGCCAATTCGTCTCCCCTGGCTAAAAACGGTAAAATCCAGGGATTTGGTGATATTTAATCGGCAACTGGCTACTATGATAAGCTCGGGTCTTCCCCTTATTGATAACTTAAGAGTCTTATCAGAACAAACAGAAAGCAGGGAACTGGGTGAAACTTTAAGGAAAGTAGAGGCAGATATTAGCTCAGGAAGTAGCTTTTCTAAGGCTCTAGCTAAATTTCCTAAAGTTTTCTCCCATCTTTATGTAAGCATGGTCCAGGCAGGAGAAACAGGGGGAGTAGGGGGGGTACTGGATGAGGTCTTGAATAGATTAGCCTTGTTCTTAGAAAAAGAGGAGAAGATAAAAAGAGATATTAAGGCCGCCACCCTCTATCCAAAATTGTTGATAGGTGTAGTCATCGGGGGAGTTGTCTTTATGTTTATGTTTGTCCTTCCCCAATTTCTCACTATGTTCACCGAGATGGGGAGTGCGCTTCCTCTTTCCACCAGGATTTTAATAGCGCTGATGAGCTTTACCAGTGGCTATAAATATCTGATTGCCAGCATAGCTCTCATTTCAATATTGGCCTTCCTGGGATATAAAAAAAGCGAGAAAGGCAAATTCTATTACGATTTATTACAAATGAAATTACCCGTGATTGGAAGGCTGGTTCGTAAGATAGTTATCTCCCGCTGCTGCCGCACTCTTGGACTTCTCTATGGCTGCGGGGTGCCCCTTCTGGAGACACTGGAGACGGTAGAGGAAGTAGCTGGTAACGAGGTAGTAGCCAGGGCCCTATCCGAGGTGAGGCGAAATGTAGAAGAGGGGACAGGTATTGCTAAGCCTCTGAAGGAAACCGGAGTCTTTCCTCCCATGGCAGTTTATATGATAAAAGTAGGAGAGGAAACCGGTAAATTGGGTTTAATGCTGGAAAAAATAGCTGATTTCTATGATGAGGAGATAGAATCATCGGTTAAAGGTCTTTCTTCCGCACTCGAACCTCTACTTTTGGTAGTGATGGCTCTGGCTGTGGGCTTCATTGTGGTTTCCATATATTTTCCCATGTTTGACATGATCAATACCATTAAAATTAAGTGAGAAGGTGGAGAATAATGTCCTTTTTTTGCAGTTCTAAAAAGGTCAGCGTTGGACTGGACATTGAAAATGATTCAGTAAAGATGGTCAAGTTAAGACATACCCGGCAAGGTCCTAAATTGATGGGATTCGCTGTTGCCGGGGTGTCACCAGCTAATAAAGACTCAGATGAGACCGAGAGAAGCAAAATCTCCTCTGCCATAGAAAAGATTTTAGCTGAAGAAAAAATAAAAGGGAAAAGAATTATTTCTTCTATTTGGGGTCCCTTAGTCTATATTCAACTCACCAGGTTCCCCTCCTTACCAGGGGGAAAGCTCAGAGAGGCTGTGAAATGGATGATCAAAGAAAATGCCCCCTTTGATTTGAAGGAGACCACTCTTGATTACTTCATATTAGATAGGGTCATGGATAATGGAGCTCAAAAATTGGAGATGGTAGTCGCACTGGCCAAAAATAAAGTAGTTCAGGAAAAGACGGATTTACTCAAAAGGGTGAGGCTCAAGTCAGTAGCTATCGATGTGGTACCTCTGGCTCTCTTAAATTCATTTAAGGTAAATAATGAGCGGAAAAAAGATGAGATTATTGCTCTGGTTGATGTTGAGTCGAGAACCACTCACCTGGCTATGGCTAAGAATGCTAAGCTCGAATTTAGCCGGGAGATCGCTTTTGGCAATGATACCATTACCGAAGGTCTCAAAGGCAGGCTAAATTTATCGGATATGGAAAGCACCCGAAAAATGAGAGAAAGGTACGGAATCCTCGATGAAGACTCTGATGAAGGAACTGAAAAAAGCACTGATGAATCAACGGAGAAAGGCAAAGTTAATATCAAAAAAGAAAAAGAGAAAGCGCAGAAAGTTTCCCAGATAATCAAGATACAACTAGGAAAACTGATAAGTGAGCTGCGACTTTCCTTTAACTCCTATCGAGCTCAATCCCTGGAAGATAGAATAGATAGAATAGTCTTAAGTGGAAGTCTGGCTCAACTTAACAATCTGGATAAATTTTTGACCACTAACCTGGAAATTCCGGTGGAGACGGCAAATCCGCTGGACAAAATTCCGCTTGACTCTCAGTTTAAAAAGAAAAGATACCAGAAATCCCAGCTTCTCTCCCCCAGTCTCAACATCGCCACTGGTTTAGCCCTGGGGAAAGGAGAAGGTATCAATCTTTCTCCGGCTAAGGAAAAACGAGCCCGGTTAGCTCATCGAACCAGGGTGATTTCTCTTCTTTCTCTTTACTTTGTCACTTTTTTTCTCCTCCTGGTCACCGGATATAATTTCTTGAACCAAAGGGCGGCTGTCTATAAAGAGGAGCTTCAATCCAAGAAAGCTAAGATCGCTCTCTTACAGCCAAAGCTCGACAGGCTTGAAACTCTTATGAGTGCTCTAAAAAGGGAGAATCGTCGACATATCAGTATTATACAGCTAAGAGAGAGTTCCATTCCCTGGATGCAGGTCCTGACTCAGTTTAGTGAGGCTATTCCCGAGAAGGCCTGGCTGAGGGAGCTTTCTCTTGGGACAAACCCAACCGACACTAACCAGAAGGAAAATTCCTCCATCCTGGTGATTAAGGGAAGTATAAGGTGGGAAAAACTGGTGGCTCAGCTTTCCCTGATGGAATTCATAAGCCAACTGGAAAAATCCCCTTATCTTAATGATGTCCATTTACAATCCACTGATAGAAATACCCGTCTTGGACAAGAGGTGATTGACTTTACCGTAGCCGCTCGCCTTCTGAGAAAAGAGGAGATTATGTCATCCACTCATTAGTCACGCAAGAGAGTATGAAGGAGCGGGAGAGATGAAATTTGGCCCATTAGATACAGGTAAGACGGTATTGCTTGTCGGCATCTTTTCCTTATCCATATTAGCTGGATTTTGTTGGTTTGGCTACCAACCTAAAATCCAGACTACAGAGAAGTTAAAGAAAGAGATAGGAATCCTGGAGAGACAAATCAGGCAAGCAGAGGCGAGCGTCAGAAATCTAGAAGAGTTAGAGGAAAGATACCAGCAAAAACAGGTTGCAATGAGTTTGATGGAGGAAGCATTGCCTTACCGAGAGGAAACCACCACCTTACTGAGAGAGCTGCTTATTAGAAGCCAGGGACTGGATATCGAATTTCTTGACCTGGGTAAGCCAGTATCTATTCTGGCAGCACTGGAGACTGGAAAGGTCAAAAAGGTAACCCTGAGCCTGAAACTAAGATCCCCTTTTTTGAAATTTGTTGAATACTTAAACCGGCTGGAAAATCTTCACCGGTTGATTAATGTTACCAGTCTTGAGGTTCGGGCAAGGGAGGATATTGCACCCATGGTAGATATTGATTTGGCGCTGGAGGCATATGCGTGGGAAGAAGTTGAATAACTCAATTCTTAAGGATTAATGGGATCTGCATAGTCGGCTTATACTGGGTATTATTAAACGAACTACCTCTCAAAAAATAGGAGCGGCTGCATGAAGAAAAAAACATTACGTCTTGTAGTTCTCGATGAAAGTAGCGATGGTGCCCAATTAGCGGCAAAGGAGCTGGAGGAGGAAGTGAGGGAGCGAAAGAAGATAGAGCAAGAAATAGAAGCTTTTTCTCGCTTCCCTTCTGAGAATCCCAACCCTGTTCTTCGTATTACTGCCGACGGAACAATTCTTTACACCAATGATATCGGTAGGGAAATTTTCGGCGTCCAGGTAGGCAAGAGAATACCTGACCGCTACCTGCCAATTCTTGAGAAAGCGATTGCTTCCAGGCAATATGCAAGCTTTGAAGAAAAAATTGGCGAACGATATTTTTCCAGTGTAATGAAGTCAATTCCAGGAACAGATTACGATTATCTTAAGGACATAATATACGAACTCTTTTATGAACAAAAACAGCCTGGACAAATACCTGAAACATAAGGAAGGGTTTCCTTTAAATATGCTACCAGGGACTTTTGTTTGAGGAGATAAAAGAAGATGGCGCCGGAAACAATTCTTTTAGTTGACGATGAGCCCCATGTACTGGAGCTACTTTCTGCGACTTTAGAGGATGGAGAGTATAGGATTTTGCAGGCGAAGAATGGGAAGGAAGCTCTTAGCCAATTTGAGAAAGAGAAACCTCAGGTAGTGCTGCTCGATATCAGAATGCCTGATATGGATGGACTGGAAGTCCTACATCAAATAAAGGAGAGTAATCAAACTAGTAGTGTCATTATGATGAGCGCCTATGGAGCTATGAAAACCGTTCTGGAAGCAATGAAGCGAGGTGCTTACGACTATCTTACTAAACCGGTTGATTTAGAGAGGGTGGAAGTACTTGTTAAAAGAGCTTTAGAAGCTCAAAAGTTGGCTCAAGAAATAGCATCCCTGCGCTCAAAGGTGGAAGAGAAATACCAATTAGAGAATATTATTGGCAAGCATCCCAGCATGTTCGAGGTCTATAAGATGATAGGAAGAGTAATGGATAATAAAGCTACCGTATTGATATTTGGGGAAACAGGAACCGGTAAAGAAGTCGTTGCCCGGGCCATCCACTTCAATGGTTCCCTCAAGGATGAGCCATTCATAGCTATAGACTGTGCCAGTATACCTTCTGACCTTTTAGAGAGTGAGCTATTTGGACACGAAAAGGGAGCTTTCACTGGAGCCATTGCTCAAAAAATGGGTAAATTTGAACTAGCTAGCAAAGGTACTTTGTTTTTGGATGAGATAGGCAATTTAACCCTAGCCACTCAGTTAAAGCTCTTACGATTCCTGCAAGAGAAAAAAATTGAAAGGGTAGGAGGAACCAGGTCTATTGAACTGGATGTAAGAATTATCACTGCTACCAACCTGGATTTAGAAAAGGCGGTCAAGGAAGGTTCCTTCAGTGAGGGTCTATATTATCGATTAAACGTAATTACCATACCTCTTCCCCCTTTAAGAGAACGCCGGGATGACATTCCTCTTTTAGTGGAGCATTTCCTGCAAAAGTTTAAGCCAGAGTCTAAGAAAAAAGTAAAGTTTGTTCCTCAGGAGACCATGGACCTTTTAATGAGGTATGACTGGCCAGGCAATGTGAGAGAGCTAGAAAATGTTGTGGAAAGATCCATAGTTATGGGAAAGACTGAAGCCATTTTGATTGAGGACCTACCCTTGAGAATACAAGAACAAAGAGTGGTCTTTGAACCAGAGCTGGAGATTTCGTCTGAAGAGCTCCCTTCTGAGCAGAGAGTAGAGAACTTGAAGAGACTAATAGTTGATGCCCTGGAAAAGACAAATTGGATTCAGACTAAGGCAGCCGAGCTTTTAGGTACCAGCCGCAGCATTTTGAAATATAAGATGAAAAAATACAGTATAAAAAAAGGTGTGTTGGAAACTCCCTCCAGAGTTAATCTTCAAAAAGACTACAGGGGTCAAACTAGAGAAAAAAATATCAAGATAGAATAACATTTAAGGGGCGAGGCTCTTTTTGAGATAACCCTCAAGAGTAACACCAAGATAAAACAGGTGGTTGAGCGTCTGCTTAAAAAAGAGGAGTAGTCTAGAATTCTATCGGGGTATTCTTTCAGAAGCAGGAGGGATCTTCAAATCGAACCGCCACTCACTCACCGAACGCCTGGAAACAGAAATGCCGTAATCTTCCTTTAACTTTTTTCTAATTTCTCCATCACTGTATGGTTTTTTAATGATTTTATTTTGTAGGTTAATCTTTTCTTGCTCAATAATCTCTCTGATAAGTTCTTTTCTGAGCTGTTTCTTAGTGGGGAAGAAAGTCTTGAGTGACGTTTCTCTTCCTTGAGGAATGCGAATGGCCTTTCCACTAATAGCTCTGCTTATCAGGCTCGCTTCTACTCCTATTTTCTCGGCCAGAGATGCTTGAGTGAGAAACTTCAGATCCTTAAGGTTTCCAGACTGGAAAAAGTTATACTGCGCTTCGATTATGTTTTGAATTACCTGATAGATGGTGGTTTTTCTAGAGTTTACCAACCTTAGCTTGTCAAAAAGGATCTTGATTTCTTTTAACTCATCCTGGTTAAACTCTCCTGTCTTTTTTATTTCCTCAAATGTAGCTTATGAACTCACCCATCATTTTATCGATGAATACCAGGAAGAAGTTATAGCTAGTCTTCCTCAAGTTATTACCCAGCGAAACACAACCAATCTTCCACTGGGGGATTTTATCATCCAACACGAGGAAGAAATTGCTATGGAGCTTCCTCAGATTATTATTCGTAAAAACCTGGCAAGTTTTGCTCTGCAGGGAATATAAAAATAAAGAATAGAAGAAAGGATAAAATGATGTTAGAAAAAGAAAGTACTGGAGATAAAGTGAAGAGGAAAAAGGTGAAAAAGGCTCTGGGGGAACTCATCCTGTAAATATTCAGTGGAATACGTTCCTTTCTGTCATTGAGAGGAGTTCTGAAAGCCTTCAGGACGACGTGGCAATCTCTGATGAAGAATGTGCTTCGCTTAATGACGTGGTTCACTAAATATTTACCCCTCATAAGCCAGCCCTTTGGTGTGATCCTTGACAATTTATAAAGATTGTTTTATAATTACCTCGGAAAAAGTAAAGGAGCATTTAATGATTTCTAACTTAGGACGAGAAGATGGCTAAACTTATAGATAGAGAAATTATTCCCCGAATTATGGACAAGATAGACTCTCCCGAAATCCTCTTGCTTGTTGGGGCAAGGCAGGTAGGCAAAACTTCAGCTATGCACCTTATTATGAATAGACTTAGAGAACGGGTGAATCCTCAAAATATTCATTTTTTTGATTTGGAGGATTTCCGTATCTTAGATTTGGTCAATAAGGGACCGGCGGTGTTTATCCATTTTTTGCATTCCGAGTATCAAATCTCTAATATGAAGCAGTATCTATTTCTTGATGAAATCCAATATGCAGATAATCCTTCCAATTTCCTAAAACTTATCCACGACCATCATCCACAATTCAAAGTAGTAGCTTCGGGTTCATCAACACTATCTATCCGACAGAAATTTAAAAACTCTCTTGCTGGTCGCAAGAGAGTTTTCCAAATACACACTCTAAGTTTTAAAGAGTTCCTTATTTTCAGAAATCAGCATAAACTGACAGAATTGCTCCTCCCTTCAATTTTTGTCGATATAAAAACCATACAGGCAATCAATTGGGACCGTATACGATTTCATGCTGATGAGCTTAGTGGTATGTTCGAGGAGTTTGCCCTATATGGAGGATACCCAGCGGTTGTTTTAAATCATGATAAAAATGATAAGGTGGAGCTGCTTCTGGAGATAGTTAATTCTTATGTTCGTAAGGACATTAAGGATCTATCGCGCATTGACAATATAACCGGCTTTAACAGATTAATCCAACTATGTGCAACGCAATGCAGCAAGCTTGTTAATGTAGCAGAATTATCTTCAGCTTTAGGGATCAGCAAACAAACCATTGGAAAATACCTGTTTTTGTTGGAGAACACTTTTATTATAACATTGCTCCTACCTTATTTCACCAATAAGCGTAAAGAAATAACGAAGATGCCTAAAATTTATATGCAAGATACAGGCCTGCGAAATAGCATACTGAGTGACTTCGCTCCATTAGGTTCCAGAGCTGACAAAGGAGAAATTGTGGAAAATGTGGTACTCTCTCAACTTATAAAAACCAAATCCTCCTTGACCAATATTTTTTTCTGGCGGTCACTTTCAAAAGCTGAGGTGGATTTTGTGGTGAAGGAGGATTTTCTGATGCCGCTGGAGATAAAGTACCGCAGTTTTCAAAACCCAAGTATTTCCAGGAGTATGAGAAGTTTTTTCCAAACCTATGAACCTCCTTATGCATTGGTGATTACAAAGGACTTTGTCGATAGCAAAAAGTATGATAATGTTTTGGTTTACTTTATTCCTTCCTGGCTTGTTGGTTAATTAATAAATAGGAGATTTTTAGTTTGGGCAAAGGATTAAAGCTTATTCTTGGACTAGTACTCCTATTCTTTAAGAAGGAAGAATCCCAATTTTAAAGAATTAGGTGTTGAATGCGTGATTTACTTAATCTTATATTTTATAGCTAGTCGCTGGTTAGCAGTATCCACCACGAAATCGAATGATTTTGAAAGGAGATAGTCTAAAAGTCAAGTAAAATTCCAGAGTTAAGGCCAGACTTTTTTCCATAGTTAAACTCCTCTGTCGATTGCCATCCAAAATTGGCCCGCCTTAGTGAAGAACAAAAAGTAGAATGGAAGAAAGAATAGAATGATGCGAGGAAAAGCGGTAAATTAAGCACCGAGACCAATTTCTTCGAGGATGACTTTCTTAAATGTGGCTTTATTACCAAAACGTTTGAGGCAATCAAGAATTTCGATACCGGCAAGTTTACCCTTGGCATCATAATCAGCGGCAATTCCATCCCCTCTACTTTTTACCAACCGACTATCTTAACAAGTTGCTTTATCTTCGGCAAAGAATGCTCTGGCAATAATCTCTTGACCTACCACCTACTCACCTACGCGAAAATTTGACAATCTTCAATTTTGTGTTATGATGTGAGGATATTTTGTGACCGGCAAGAAGTTAGTAATTGCCTGATGTAAGCCTGATTTGAGAGGTCGGATAATGGGATGGCTGGAGAGAACCTATAATAAGATAAAGAGAGGAAAGAAGACCATAGATATCCCTGATGGCTTGTGGACGAGATGCACGGGTTGTGGGCAGACTATCTATAATAAGAACCTAAAAGAAAATTTGAAGGTTTGCCCAAAATGTGGTTATCATTTTTACCTGGGAGCAAAAGAGAGAATTGAGATTACTCTGGATAAGGATAGCTTTGTAGAATATGATTCAAAGGTTAATTCGGATAATCCTCTTAATTTTCCTGGCTATAAGGAAAAGCTGGTTAAAGGAGAAGAGAAGACGGGTTTAGATGAAGCAGCTATTATCGGAGAGGGGGAAATAGGGGGAAAACCTATAGTTGTTGGAGTGACTGATTTTGGCTTTATGGGTGGAAGCATGGGTTCTGTAGTAGGAGAGAGAATAACTATCACTGCAGAAAAGGCTATAGACAAAAGGCGTCCTCTGCTTATTATCTCTGGGTCAGGAGGAGGAGCGAGAATGCAAGAAGGAGTGATTTCTCTTATGCAGATGGCAAAAACCAGTGCTGCTATAGCTGAGCTGAAGAAGCAGGGACTTCTCTATATTTCTCTTCTCACTCATCCCACCATGGGAGGAGTGATGGCAAGCTTTGCTTCTCGGGGAGACATCATTATAGCAGAGCCAGGAGCACTTTTGGGTTTTGCTGGACCCCGAGTAATAAAGCAGACTATAAAACAGCAAATTCCTGAAGGCTTTCAGAAGTCAGAGTTCTTACTAAAACATGGAATAATAGATATGGTAGTGGAAAGAGGTAAAATCAGGTCGACTTTAATTAAAATTCTTGACTTCGCTCTTGCTTAGGAGTATAAGCGTCTATATATATGTACCCAAGGGTATTTCTTAGATAGTTCGTAGTTATGAGTTCATGGTTCATCGATAAATATAGCGCATAGCGTTTAGCGGATAGCGTATAGTAAAAAACAAAAAATTCAAAAACTATAGGGAATAAGAAAAGAACGAACGGTGAACCAGTTGACTAGGGGGATAGCAGGTCAATGAACAATGAACTACGAACAATGAACACAAGAGGGGAAAGTATCTCCCTCATTTTAATCCTCTCCCCCCAAGGGGAGAGGGAAGGGGTGAGGGGAGGTGAACAACGAAATAAAAGGAGGATGTAAGGGATGGAAAAACCGGTTGTTGATGCAGAATTATGCACGGGATGCGAGATTTGTGTTGATGAATGTCCAAAAAATTGCTTGGAACTTGTGGATGATATCGCCAATTTGGTTAGACCAGAGGATTGCGATGGATGCGGAGATTGTGCCGAGGGTTGTCCCTCAGAGGCCATTACGATGGAGGAAGAATAATCTATTGTAGGCCAGGCGAAATTTAGTTGACCGATTTGAAGCCTGGCCTGGTTTTATGAAAGTGTGAGAATTTACATCTACACCGAAGGATATTCTTCAAAACCCGTTGCTCGTTGCTGGTCGCTAGTTGCTTGTATTCCCTCCTTGAGAGAGAAAAAGAAAGAAGTACGTAAATCGTATTGCTTTGTAGGTTTTAAGGTTTTTTCTTACGAGATACCAGCGACGAGCAACTAGCAACGATATACAGCGGCAGAGAGGATCGTCCTGAGGTGTTTTTCTCAAGGAAAAGGAGTGGAAAGAAGAAGAATAAGCCAAGAGGTAAAAGTTGGCAAGGTAAAAATCGGCGCGGGTGCTCCCATAGTAGTCCAGGGTATGACCAAGACAAATACAGAGGATATCCTAGCTACAGTTGGGCAGATAAGAGAACTTACTCAAGCTGGCGCTCAGATAGTAAGAATAGCTCTACCAACTATAAAGGCAGCCAAGGTTTTATATCGGATTAAGCAGGAAGTAGAAGTGCCTCTGGTAGCTGATATTCATTTTAACTATCGGATAGCCCTGGCGGCTATGGAGCAGGGAGTGGATAAAGTAAGAATTAACCCTGGCAATATGGGAGAAAGAGGCATATTAAGTGTAGCAAATAGAGCTAAAGATAAAGGAATTCCTCTTCGCATTGGTGTAAATTCAGGGTCTCTGGAAAAGAGTCTTTTAGATAATAATCTAGCCGAAAGAAGAGTATCCAGAATTAAGGCTCAGAGTCATCGACAGATAATGGCTGATGCAATGGTGGAGAGTGCTTTACGCACAACAGCTCTTCTAGAAGAAGAGGGATTCAGAGATATAGTTATCTCTCTTAAGGCGGCTGATGTTCTTACCACTATTCTTGCCTACCAGATTATTTCAGATAAGACTCCTTACCCACTTCATCTGGGAGTAACAGCTACCGGTCCTTGCTCCCAGAGTATTATCAAGTCATCCATAGGCATAGGAGCTCTTCTTGCTCAGGGGATTGGAGATACAATCAGAGTTTCTTTAACCGGGAGTCCTTTAGAGGAAATAAAGCTCGGTTATGAAATTTTACAGTCACTTGATCTATTCAAAGAAAAGCCTATTTTGATTTCTTGCCCCACCTGCGGAAGATGCAAGGTGGATCTGGAGTCTATTGTTCACGAAGTTCAGCTCGGGATAGAGAAGGCTAAAATTCCTCTAATAATAGCAATAATGGGCTGTGAAGTTAATGGTCCAGGAGAGGCAAAACAGGCAGATATTGGCGTAGCCTGCACAAGAAAAGGGGGAGTTCTTTTTAAGAAAGGTAAAATAGTGGGGAAAGTGGAAGAGCGAGATATAGCAAAGGTTCTTTTAGAAGAAGTAGAAAAACTAAGCACAAATAGCGGATAGCGTTTAGCGGGTAGCGTATAGTAAAAAAAAGAAGTTCTAGTTGGTTAATGGTGAGGATCAGGTGTTGATATGATATATATGTCTTTATCGCAGAGACATCTAAATCTACCTACAATATATCATACTGCGTATTGTGTCGTGTGGATTTTTTTGGCAGACAGGTGGGTGTTAGAATTTAGGGTTTTCTATACGCTATACGCTATACGCTATATTTGGATACGGGGTAATGATGACTAAGTATATCTTTGTGACAGGAGGAGTTCTTTCTTCTCTGGGGAAAGGAATAGCCTCAGCTTCTATCGGGACTCTTCTTAAGAGTCGGGGTTTAAAAATAAGTATGCTAAAGTTCGATCCTTATATCAACGTAGACCCTGGTACTATGAGCCCTTATCAGCACGGGGAAGTATTTGTAACCAAAGACGGAGCAGAGACAGACTTAGACCTGGGCCACTACGAAAGATTTGTGGGAATAGACCTTTCCTCACATAATAATGTTACCACGGGGCAGATATATAGTACTGTTATCGAAAAGGAAAGAAAAGGAGAATATCTAGGGAAGACTATTCAGGTAGTTCCTCATATTACCGAAGAGATACAGAAGAGAATAAGAAAGGTAGCCCGCAAGGACAAGGCGGAGGTAGTTATTACAGAAATAGGAGGAACAGTAGGTGACATTGAATCCCTTCCCTTTCTGGAAGCTATAAGACAATTCCGCCTGCGCCAGAAAAGAGAAAATACATTATTTATTCATCTTACTCTTCTTCCCTATATTTCTTCTTCCGCAGAACTTAAGACTAAACCTACTCAGCACAGCGTAGCTAGATTAAGGGAGATAGGTATTCAGCCTGACTTAGTCCTCTGCCGCACACAGATTCCTTTGACTGATGAGGCAAGGGACAAGATTTCTCTCTTCTGTAATGTAAGAAAAGAGGATGTTATTCAGGCTATAGAGGTAGAGAATATTTATGAAGTCCCCTTAAGGTTTGATGAGGAAGGGTTAACCAAGAATATTATAGATAAATTGGATTTATCTATCTCTCGGGGAGATTTGTCTGCCTGGAGGAAATGGGTAGAGGAAGTGAACAATTGTAAAAAAGAGGTGGCCGTTGGTGTAGTAGGCAAGTACGTGAAGATGAAGGATACCTATAAGAGTATCAATGAGGCTTTTGTTCATGCAGGAGCAGCTAATAAGTCAAGAGTCAAGCCTTTGTGGCTGGAGGCGGAAGAGGTAGAAAAAAATCCCGATGAATACCTGAGATCTGTGCAAGGCATACTCGTTCCCGGCGGATTTGGACAGCGAGGGCTGGAGGGAAAAGTAGAAGCTATTCAATATGCCAGGCAGAAGAAAATACCTTTTTTAGGAATATGTTTGGGGATGCATTGTGCTACTGTTGAGTTTACCCGGAATGTAGCTAAATTAGAGGGAGCTAATACTACTGAGTTCAATCCCAAAACTCCTTATCCGGTGATAGACCTTTTGCCAGAGCAAAAGAAGATTAAAGACAAAGGGGGCACCATGCGATTAGGCACTTATCCCTGTCGTCTAGAGAAAAGTAGTCTTAGCTATCAGGCTTACGGAAAATCCATAATTTATGAGCGCCACCGCCATAGATATGAATTTAATAATGAATATCGCCAGGTTCTTGCTCAGAAAGGATTGAAGGCAACCGGTATTTTCCCAGAGAAAAATCTGGTGGAAATAATAGAGATTCCTGAGCATCCCTGGTTTGTGGCGGTTCAATTTCATCCAGAATTCCAATCTCGACCGGGCTCTCCTCATCCATTATTCAGAGATTTTATTAAGGCAGCTATGAAATGAAGTTTATCCTACTTTTCTTAAGTGCTGCCTTGGTTAATAATTTTGTTTTGAGGTACTTTCTTGGTATTTGTCCTTTCTTAGGCGTTACTGGAAGGGTAGAGTCTGCTGTGGCTATGGGTTTAGCTACTACTTTCGTTATGACTATCACCTCCATTCTTATCTGGTTGATAAACCACTTTATTCTGGTTCAGTTTAATTTACCTTTTTTGCAGTATGTAGTGGCTATTTTAGTTATTGCTTCATTGGTGCAACTAATAGAGATGTTTATCCGTAAAGCCAGCCCCGCTCTTTATCGGTCTCTGGGAATTTATTTGCCCCTTATTACTACCAATTGCGCTATTTTCTTTGTGGCTTTACTTATCCCCCTTAGAGGTTATAGCTTTATAGAGAGCATTGTCTTTGGTTTTGGAGCAGGGCTAGGATTTACTCTGGTTATGCTGGTGATGGCTGGAATCAGAGAACAATTGGATTTTGCCGATGTTCCTGAGCCCTTGCAGGGAGCAGCCATAACTTTAATTACTGCTGGGTTATTGTCTTTGTCTTTTATGGGTTTCACGGGGCTTATCACTGCCTAAATGAACATAATCTTAATTTCTATTTTGAGTGTAGGAGGATTGGCGGCTATTTTCGCCGTCTTTTTGTCTATTGCTCATCAAAAACTTAAGGTAGAAGAGGACACCAGGGTAGAACAGGTCATAGGGCAATTACCTGGTGTCAATTGTGGTGCTTGTGGGTTTGCCAGTTGTCGTGCTCTGGCAGAGGGAATTGTGGGAAAAAATGCCTCAGTCAACTCCTGTGTAGCAGGAGGAAACGATACAGCTCAGAAAATAGCAGAAATTTTGGGTATAGACTCTGAAGTAAGTGAGAAAGAGGTAGCTTTTCTCCAGTGTGGAGCTCTCTCAGGAGAAAGGAAGAAAAAGGCAAGCTATGTGGGGGTTGAGAGTTGTCAGGCAGCAGACATAATAATGGGAGGAGAGCTGGCTTGTGATTATGGTTGTTTTGGTTACGGTGACTGCCAGGCTGCTTGTCCTTTTGATGCTATCTCTATTAAGGAGGGGCTGCCTCAAATAGATATTGCTCGCTGTACTGGTTGCGGAAATTGTGTAGAGGCTTGTCCAAGAAATTTGATTTCACTACAGGTTTTAGATGGAGAGGTTCACTACCGAGTAGTTTGTTCTTCTTTAGATAAGGGGAAGAAAGCTCGTTTTGCCTGTGAAAGGGCTTGTATAGCCTGCAATATATGTGTTAAAGTCTGTCCTTTTGACGCCTGTGAAATGAAAGATAATCTGGCTGTTATCGATCAAAGGAATTGCCAGAGATGCGGAGTGTGTGCTCAAAGGTGTCCTACTCAGGCGATAAGAGAAACGGAATATTAGCGTATAGCGGGTAGCGTTGAGCGTATACAAAAAACCAAGACTCTAGAGCGCGTCGAGTATTTTTTGGGATTGCTTCGGCTTTGCCTTGCAATGACAAACCGGTAATACTGCTCTTCTCTGTCATTGCGAGCCTGCTGAAGGCAGGCGTGGCAATCTCTTAACTAAACATTTGCTAATAAAAAAAGGTAGCTGTCTCTCTTTTTTCCCTCTCACCTCGGGGGAGAGGGATGGGGTGAGGGGAAATTTATGAAGATTGCCATTACTGGTAAGGGTGGAGTAGGAAAGACTACTCTGGCTGCTGGGTTAGCTATCTTCTTTTCGCAGCAAGGGGAAAAAGTTTTCGCTATAGATGCTGACCCTGATGCCAATCTTGCTCTTAGTCTCGGATTTCCTGAGCCTTCACAGATAAAACCTTTAATTGAGATGAAACAGTTGATAGGAGAGAGAACAGGTACCAAATCGGGAGGCCTTAATCCTTATTTTAAGCTGAATCCCAGAGTGGATGATATTCCGGAAAAATACTTTACTCACTATAGAAGGATAAATCTTGCTGTAATGGGAACGGTCAGAGGAGGGGGATTGGGCTGCACCTGTCCAGAAAATGCCTTTCTCAAGGCTCTTTTGGGGCATCTGATTTTAGAACGTCGGGAAATAGTTATTTTGGATATGGAAGCAGGCATAGAACATCTGGGAAGAGGAACAGCCAGGGGAGTAGATAAAATGATTATTGTGGTAGAGCCTGGAACTCGCAGTATAGAGACAGCTTTTCGCATTAAGGCTCTGGCAGGAGAGATTGGCATAAAGAATATAGCAGTGGTAGGAAACAAAATTCGTCATAATTCTAATGAGGAATTTTTAAGAGTTCATATGCCTGATTTTGATTTTCTGGGATTTATTCACTATGATGAGAAAATTCTGGAAGCAGACTTGGATAATACCTCGCCTCTTGAGCTTAACACAGAGCTAATGGAAGAGGTGGAAATAATCGCCGAGAAAATGTAAACGGTATTTCGTGAATCGTTGTTCGTCTTTGAAAGAGGACAGCAAAAATAAAAAGTTATAATTTGGGAGCTTCATTTAGAGTCACGCATAAACGAAGTAATATGGTTATTTTGAGATATGCCACATTGCAAGTTTGAAAGGAGGATATGAAATATGAGTTTAATGAATGAGTATATCAACAGAAAATTAAGTAGTTCTGGATTGGAATCTGAGTTGTTGAAGTTAATATCGGAATACAACAGATTGAGAGATACTTATTTGTTTGTATACGCCACCGCAATTGGGAAACCAATTCCTGCTATTCCATTAGAGCAAGGAGACTTTTACATAATTCGTGATTTATTGGCAAGGAGAAAAGACTTTCAGAAAGTTGATGTGTATATCGAAACGCCGGGAGGCAGTGGCGAAACAGCAGAAGAAATAGTCAAGTTCTTACGCAATAATTTTGATACAGTTTCCTTTATAGTATCTGGGGAGGCTAAGAGCGCAGGTACAATTATTGTTTTATCAGGTGACGAAATTTTAATGACTGAAACTGGGAGCTTGGGACCAATTGACGCGCAGATGAAAATTGGACGTTCTGTAATATCAGCGTATGACTACATGGAATGGGTTGAAGAGAAAAGGAAAGAAGCAGAAACACAAGGCAGGTTAAATCCATTTGACGCTACAATGGTAGCACAAATTACTCCAGGAGAGTTGGGTAGTGTATTTCATGCACTTGAATATGCTAAAGAGTTAGTAGTTGAATGGTTGACAAATTATAAATTCAAAAAATGGATTGTTACTGAAACTCGTAAAATTCCTGTAACTCAAGAAATGAAAAGGAAACGAGCAGACGAGATTGCAGAGGAGTTAGCAAACCATTCTAAATGGAGATTACATGGAAGGTCAATAAAAATTGATGATTTGGAGGGAATTGGATTAAAGATCACGAAAGTAGATAAAGACCTAAAACTGGCTGAGATTGTATATAGAATCCAAACAGTTTGTAGGCTGGTTTTTGAAACTACCACCTCTTTTAAGATATTTGCAACTCAGGATAACAAAATATTTAGACAAGCTGTTCCTGTTGGAGCCCCCATAAGAATTCCCAAAATGCAAGTACCTGATGCAGTCGAGATTGAACAAAAATGTCCAAAATGTGGCATTGTCCATAAGATGTATGCAAAATTTACATCTAATCCCCAGATCGATGTAGACTTCAAAAATAAAGGATTTATACCTTTTCCAAAAGATGCTAAAATTGTTTGTAACTGTGGCTTTGAAATAGACTTATTAGGCATTAAGAACCAAATTGAAATACAAACAGGAAGAAAAATTGTTGCTCAATAAGGAGGAAAAATCGATGGAAACAAAGAGGAGAGAATTAAGACAAAAAGAAGAGAAGGCGTTGTTAACCTTTTTAAAACAAACCCGGGAAGGAAAGTACGCAAAAGTGGATGAAAGTTCCCTGCCTTATTCCAGAATTAAAGAACAAAGAGAAGAACCTCATTATGAAGATGAATATTATTATAGCGTTAGATAAGATAGCAGGTAGTAAGGTTGCAACATCACCTAACACAGCGTAAAAGTTTTGCTACCGCTCACCCAGATTTTTGCTTCGCAAAAACTTCTTTTATGCTGGGAACGTCAGGCGAAACAGTGATTCAACATAGCGTAGAGGGCGATAATATGAGGACAATACAAGTACAAATGAAATCCCCAGAGGAAATCTTGCATCTATTTAATGCAAAAAAAATAGATAACGATTGGTCTTTTGTAGGATACAAACCATCAGATACGGGGAAATGGACGCACAGTTACCATCGCTATCCTGCTAAGTTCATTCCACAATTGGTCGAAAGATTGATTGACGAATATATCTTTAGCGAAGAAGCTCACATAAATGATCCATTCATGGGATGTGGGACTACTATTGTTACTGCGATATCGAAGGGATTTGAAGCAAGTGGAACAGATATTAATAAAATTGCCCATTTGATAACTAAAGCGAAATCAATGCCGATAAAACCTAGCTATGTCGATAGGAAAATAAAACAGTTTTTCTCATCACTGGAATTTTTGAATGGATCACAAAGACTATTATTCGACGAAAGGATTGAACCTTTAATTCCTCAAAAACATATTGACAGGATTAATTACTGGTTTACTGAGGAAAATAAAAATGAACTGGGTAAAATATTAAGGGTGATTTACAATGAAGAAGATGAAACTATTAAGGATTTTCTCCTTGTTGCTTTCAGCCATATTTTAAAAAATTGTTCTATATGGTTACAGAGAAGTACAAAACCAACAAGAGACTTAAAGAAAATGCCGATAAAACCTTATGATGCTTTGCGAAAACATTTAAAGAAAATGCAGAAAGGGAATGATGCTTTTTATAATGTTGTTCCTACGAAAGCAAAAGAAAATTTAAGTAAGTATTTAAACATTAAGATTGATGACGCTAGGAAACAGCCTGTACCTGACGATAGCGTTGATTTAATCGTAAGCTCAAGCCCTTATGTTACCAGTTATGAGTATGCGGATTTACATCAATTATCAACGATTTGGCTTGATTTGGCAGATGATTTAATAGAGTATAAAAAAGAGTTTATTGGAACATCATACAAAAAGTACGAGAATAAAAAGTTAAGAAGTAAAATTGCTATGGATATAGTTATCCAGATGTCTGAAGAAAGTAAAAAGATGGCAAAGGAAATCGAAGCATTTTTTATTGATATGGAGGAAGTATTTGATGAAAGTTTCAGGATTCTAAAACCCGGGAGCAGATGTTGTTATGTCATAGGTGATACCAGATTAAAAGGGATAGATATACTTAATGCTGAGGTCTTTGCCGAAAGTCTGCAGTATTCGGGTCTTAAATTTGATAGGATTATAAAAAGAGAAATTCCGTTAAAGATACTTCCGCAAAAGAGAGATGAAAAAACAGGTAGATTCGCTAATAACAGTGATGCAAATTCGGAAGCTTATCCTATCGAATATATTATAATCGGCTTGAAGGAGTAATAAATATGGATTTTAAAGGTTTGAAAAATCTCTATTTGGAGAAAAAAAAGAGAAATCCAAATGACTTTAATTTCGTAAGTGAAATGTTCTCTGAGATTAAAGAAAAGTATAAAAATGAAGCTGCGGCAAAAGGCAAGGATCCCAATCAGGCATGGAACAGCTGGAGTGGACATAATTTGCAAAAATTGATAACTTTCATTGTTGAGGATTTTGTCCTAAGTCTAAATGAGAATATTAGTATAACAAGTGATAATGATATATCGAGGAAAAAGCTTAGCAAGGAACTGGATAGAGTCCGTAGAAATGTACAGGTATTCTATAACAAATATTCAGTAGTACCGGATGCCGACATTATAGTTTATGATAAAAATAACTGTTCTGTAAGAATGATTATCTCATGTAAAGCCAGCTTAAGGGAAAGGGTTGCACAAGCTGCTTATTGGAAACTAAAGTTGAAAACAAGCCAAATAACAAAAAACATAAAAATAGTGCTTGTTTCTACCGATAATGATAAGATATTTACTTACAAAAATAAAGATATAACGAAAAGTAGAATAATTGCTGAGTATGAATTGGATGGTTCATATATATTTAGAAACATTGAAGAAAGCAAAAAGGTAAAAAACTTTAATCAGATATTTCAGGATTTAAGATCATTGTTATCAAAAATATGAAGAAATAATACAGGAGAAAATAATAGATAGAAAACAAACTGAACGAGAATTCAAAAAGATAAACAATGAACTTAGAAACAATAGACCTAATTTCATCCCATATCCATTCAATATTATCAAAAAAAGAGAGTTTTTACTCTTTGCGCAAGTCCATTTAAACAATATTGTGGATGCCAAGTTCAAGGGAGATAAGTGGGGGGAAAGATTTGAAACTGAGATGTATGATAAAGTAATGGCAATTTATTATAATTGGAATTAAAATGAGCAAAAACTATCCAAAATTTGAAACAACAACATTATGGGACTTTCCAACCCAAAATTATGGGGATAGACCGCATGGAGATAATAAATATCGTGGCGTAACTCCAGCCTTTATCCTCTGGAATCTTATCCAGAGATATACGAAAGAAGGAGATTTAGTAGTTGACCCTATGTGTGGAAGCGGAACTACTATTGATGTTTGTAAAGAAGAGAACCGAAAGGTCCTGGGTTTTGATATAGTTTCTTACAGGAAAGATATAAAAGAAGCAGATGCCAGAAATTTACCTTTAAACAATGAAATGACGGATTTTGTCTTTATCGATTCTCCTTATTCAGACAATATAAAATATAATGATCATCCTGACAATATTGGTAATATTTCTTGTGAGAATGCAAAATTTTTTGAGGAATTAGAGAAAGTCGCAAAAGAAGCATATCGGATTTTAAAAATAGGAAAATACATAGCATGGTTAATCGGTGACCAAGCAAAAAAGAAAAAATTTGTGCCCGTGGGTTTCAAGCTCTATTCCGTAATTGAGAAATACTTTAAGCCTGTCGATGTTGTCTGTGTGACTAGACACCACCAAACATCAAATACACCCTTATGGCATGAGAGAGCAAGAAAATATAATTTCTATCTGAGAGGTTTCAAATACTTAATAATAATGCGGAAAGTGAATAAATAGGGCTTTGTTTTCGACTGTTTACTGTCAGGAACTGTTCGGGCTAAAAGAGGCAGAACTTAGCGATGAGAATTGGAGATTGGTTAATGAGTTTATTCGCCAAAAATCACGAGATTCATCCTGGTATGACCACGTGACAAAGGATTTATGTAAACTGGAGACTAGAATCTGAACTCGTATCTCGAGTTAAGCAGAATATTCGTTTAAAAGGGCTAAACTGGGATGAAAGTGCGCGATCTCATTAAGATGATCGAAGCTGATGGTTGGTATTTAGTTACAACAAAAGGTAGTCACCGACAGTACAAACATCTTACTAAATCTGGAAGGGTGACCATTGCTGGTCACTCTAATCACGATTTAGCTCTGGGGACACTAAACAGTATCTTGAAACAAGCGAAGTTGAAGGAGCTAGAATAGTTATGCATCGCTTTCTTGTTATTATTGAAAAAGCAAATGGGAACTACTCAGCATATTCACCTGACTTGCCTGGTTGCATAGCAACGGGCGAAACCCGCGAAGAAGCTGAGAAAAATATGCATAAAGCAATTGAAATGCATGTACAGGGGCTAATTGAAGACAAACTACCTGTGCCTGAATCACAAGCTTTTTCTGAATATATGGTGGTTAAGTGAACATTCTGTTACCTCGGCTGACATACTATATGCCATTATACCGCATAGGCAAAAGATTATGAAAAAACAGGATAATCTTGAAGTATCTTTTCGGCGAGCAGCTGGAGAAACTAGAATGGGCGACAAAGAGACTGGGAGGGATAGAGGTTCCTTTTGGCGATGTGGGTATGAAGATTTCCTTCTTGCCTAAAGTCCAAATATCCTTTATTATATGGAAAGGCGATGACGAATTTCCGCCGCAAGCGAAAATTCTCTTTAATTCACACATAGCTTCTTATCTTTCTACGGAAGGAGTAGTTATAGCCAGCCAGATGATATTTGGTAAATTAAAGGATCTAAGGAGTTGACTTATGAAAGAAAAACCAAAAACTGAAAGTGTTGTTTTTAAGTACACTAAAGCTAGTGATTATCGAGTGATTGCTGTGAATGGCGCATATGGAGGACCAGTGTCCACAGGTGAAATTAAGGTGGATTTTTATGTGGAGTCTATGGAAAGTCCCAATTTAGAGAGATTTGAAGTAGAAGAAGGAAAATTAGGTAAAGTGATAACCCGTGTACCGGGTGAAACCAATTGGATTCGGGAGCTACAAATTGGCTTATTGCTTTCAAGGGACGTTGCAGAAAACATCGGGAAATGGTTATTGGAGAAAGTTCAAAAAGTCGACGAACAAAGAGCAAAAATGGCACAGAGAATTATACCCAAGCAGAAGGAAAATTGAGATGCAGAATACAGATATTTTGAGAAAAACATATATGTGTACGGCAGATGGTTCTACTGATGGCGTAGGGCCATCTAAAATAAAAGCTGATGATTCGAAGTTTCCTAAATATATAAACCTCGAAGATGTGCCTGGGCCGGAGAAAAAAAAGAGCACTTATAATATGGTATTTGAAGCTGGCATCTTTGTGTTTTCCGCAGTTGATACGGGTGGAGAGTTTTTTCAAGATTTGGTTTATAGACCAAGAAATAGATATGCTGCTAAGACGAGTCTTAGACTACGAAGGCGACTGGACCGGAATGAATTTTTGCGTCGAACTTACGATTTATCTATCGCAGAAATAGAGAGAATATTGCAAACGCGGGCAAAGAATTATCAAATTATGGGCTATGTTTGGGAAGACCAAGAGACAGAAGACTGGGAAGAGAATGTAGTTGAGGTTAAGACAGAATTTGAGGATTTTGAGGAAAAGGAAGATTTATGGGATGTTTTGGGATCCATATTAGAAAACACTCAACAGGGTGTGGCTAAAACATATGGTAGGGAAATTGATGAGGATAAAAGACCTTTTATTTTGCATCTATCTAAGATGTAATAAATACAGGTGTGAGGAAAATGCCTGTACATTATAATGAATTTCTGGACTGCGCTAAGCAATTTCTTGAGGGAAATAACCGCACAGAAATGGAGTTAAGAAACTCCAGTAGTAGGGTCTATTATTACCTATTTCACAAAATTAGAGAAAGATTTAGAGGGCACTCCGAAGCCCGTTTTAGAAATGGGACAGGTGACCACGAAGAGGCTCGCAAGTTTCTAGTGAGAATTGGTGAATTAATATTGGCGGATAGATTTCATTATTGCAAAGCGAAGCGGCAAAAGGCGGATTACGATATTAACGAATCTCTTACTGAAACTGAAGCAGAAGACCAAATAAGTGAAGTGGAGGGTATCGGAAGAAAAATAGACGAGTTTTAAGGTACGTAAAATCCAACCTCCGAAAATTCCCAATTTGTAGCTTATTTCTTCATTCAAGAGACGACCTCGCCCCAGAATTCAAGCGAGAGCTTCTTGTGGAACCACTACCGTATGTTAGGGGTGCTTCCGTTTTCTTTTTTTAACAGGAAGTAGGTAATACGATTATGAAAAAACAGAATAATCTTGAGGTATCTTTTCGGCGAGCATTGAAGGAATTGGCTAAAAAAGATATTCAGCGCCAATGCCAACTAGCAGGTGCAGATTATAAAATCATTCGGGCTGGAGAGGTCCTAATTAGCCTCTTGCTTATGAATAGAGTCTATGAAATTTCCTATCCTGAGGGTGAGGTGACATGCCGAGATAATCCTCGGAACGTTGGCCTTATGGAGAAAGCTATTCTTTTACGCTACCTGAATAATGCTAGGGAAGCTAATGGTGAAGAGAGGCTGGTAGGCTTTAGTGAGCTTCCCTCTGGTAGTTTCTATAATCCTGCTTTTTCTGAGAGAGTGGTTAAGCCATTTATTGATTTCTTCGGTAGAGAACCAGAGAAATTAAAATGGGCTGCAAAGAGGCTAGGAGGAGTAGAGGTTCCTTTTGGTGATGTGGGTGTGAAGATTCCCTTCTTGCCTAAAGTCAAAATATCTTTTATTATTTGGAGAGGCGATGATGAATTTCCTCCCAGTGGGAAAATCCTCTTTAATTCCAACATAAGTTCTTATCTTTCTACGGAAGGAGTAGTTATCGCCAGCGAAATGCTATTTAATGAATTAAAAAAGAGCGCTCTTATGAAGAGAGATTTTTTCTTGCGCAATACGCATCACGCACGACGCAATACGATATACGAACGAACGAGATACGAGTTAAAAGGAGACTAAATATGTCTAAAGCTGAGGAAAGATCAGTAGATCCAGCCAGTCAAAAGATGCTGAAAAGAGCAAATGAAGAAGATATTATGGTTGCCTGGGATAGATTAGAGTCTATGCAGCCCCAGTGCGGGTTTGGTCAGTTGGGTATCTGTTGTCGAAACTGTGCTATGGGCCCTTGCAGAATTGACCCTTTTTCTGAGGAAGAACAGACCGGAGTATGTGGAGCGAGTGCTGATACCATTGTAGCCAGAAATTTTATTAGAATGATTGCTGGGGGAGCTGCGGCTCATTCTGACCATGGTCGGGATATTACTCATGCTTTGCTTCTGGCTTCTCAGGGAAAAGCAGTTGCCTATGCTATGAAGGATGAAGTAAAATTAAAGGCTTTAGCTTCCGAGTATGAAATTAAAATTGATGGAAGAGAAAAAAATGAGATTGCCGAAGAATTAGCGGAAAAAATTCTCGCTGAGTTTGGTCGTCAACATGGTGAGCTCAGAATGCCCCTTAGAGCACCCGAGAAAAGAGTTAAAATTTGGAAAGAGTTGGGAATTATGCCAAGAGGCATTGATAGAGAAATTGTAGAAACTATGCATAGAACCCATATTGGAGTGGATAACGACTACAAAAATATTCTCATGCATGGTTTTAGAACTGCTCTGTCTGATGGATGGGGTGGCTCTATGGTTGCTACTGATTTTTCTGATATATTATTTAAAACCCCTGAGCCTATATTAGCAAGAGCAAATTTAGGCACTCTTTCTCCAGATGAGGTTAATGTGGTAGTTCATGGTCATGAACCTACTCTTTCCGATGTAGTAGTAGATGTAGTAAGGGACCCGGAGCTTGTTGAGCTTGCCAAAAAAAATGGAGCTAAAGGAATTAATCTTGCCGGAATGTGCTGTACAGCAAACGAGATTTTGATGCGTCATGGAATTCCAGTAGCCGGAAATTTCTTGCAGCAGGAACTTGCTATTCTCACCGGAGCAGTAGATTTAATGATGGTGGATGTTCAGTGTATAATGCCTGCTTTATCCAGTGTAGCAACTGCTTTTCACACTAAACTGGTAACAACTTCTCCTAAAAATAAAGCACCTGGCGTTACTCATATTGAGTTTAAAGAGGAAAAAGCTTATGAGATAGCTAAAAAAATAATTAAGATGGCTATTGAGAATTTTCCTAATCGAAATGGGCAGGATGTTCAGATTCCTGAAGAGAACCAGGAGCTAGTAGCTGGATTTAGTGCGGAGAACGTTTATAATTTTTTGGGAGGAACCTATCGTGCCACTTACCGACCTTTAAATGATGCTATTATTCAAGGAAGAATCAGAGGTCTGGCTGGAGTGGTGGGATGTAATAACCCCAAGATTAAACATAACTTTGGTCATATAGAGATGAGCAAAGAATTAATCAAAAACGATGTTCTGGTAGTAGTAACCGGATGCACGGCTATTGCTGATGCTGAAGCGGGACTACTCACACCTGAGGCTGCTTTTAAGTATGCAGGAAAAGGCCTTCAGGAGATATGTGAGACTGTAGGAATTCCTCCTATTCTGCATGTTGGTTCCTGTGTTGACAACAGCCGAATTTTAATGGCTCTTACCAATGTGGTTAATGAAGGTGGATTAGGAGAGGATATAAGCGATCTTCCGGCAGCAGGAGCAGCCCCTGAGTGGATGAGTGAAAAGGCTGTATCTATAGCATCTTATTTCGCAGCATCGGGTGTGTTCACTGTGCTCGGTGTTCCCTTTCCAATATTGGGGAGTAAGAATGTAACTAATTTTCTTTGTAATGATATGGAAGATATTCTGGGTGGAAAATTTGCTTTTGAGGCGGATCCCATAAAGGCCGCCCACTTGATGATAGAGCATATAAATAAAAAACGTAAGGCTTTGAAGCTTAAACCGATGATGTATGAATAAATAGCTGTAAGCTATAAGCAGTAAACAACGGTTGGATTTATAAAAAAATGCCAGAATACCCCTCAGCTTGCTGTGGGGTCGTTCACTCGACTATAATTGTGTGATAAAAACAATATTTTCCTCTCCCCTGTGGGGAGAGGATTAAGGTGAGGGGGAACTAAATGAATTATCTCATTATGATAGATACAGAAAAATGCCTGGGCTGCAAAAGCTGTGAACTGGCATGTGCCGTGGAACATTCCAACTCCAAAGAATTATTTACCGCTATTGGAGAAGAGCCTCTTCCCCAGTATAGAGTAACTGTTGAATCAGTGGGAGAAATTGTCCTGCCCTTGCAATGTAGGCATTGCGAGGATGCTCCCTGTGTTACTGTGTGTCCTACTCATGCTCTGGAGAAACCATCTCCAGATAGTCCAGTGAATATAAAGGAAGATCTTTGTATAGGTTGCAAATGGTGTATCCTGGTCTGTCCCTTTGGAGTTATTAAGCTAAGAAGAGATGGAAAGGCGATAATTAAATGTGACCTCTGTCAGCAAAGAACAGGAGAGGGAAGAGAGCCTGCGTGTGTGGAGGCTTGCCCTACAGGAGCACTGAGATTTGTGGAAATTGAAAAAATTGCTAAACAAAAAAGAGGAGAATTTCTGGTAAGTTTGGGTAAAAGTGAAGAACAAATTAGGAGGGTGAAACATAATGAGTCCACAAATTCTGGAGAAAGTAGATAATATAATAGATAAATACAATAAAGATAGTAGTGTGTTGATCGGGATGCTTCAGGATATTCAACAAGAATGCAAATATCTACCCAAGGAAGCTCTACTTCACTTAAAGAATAAACTAAGGGTGCCTTTGCCTCAGATTTATGCAGTAGCTACTTTTTATAAGGCTTTCAGTTTAAGACCGCGAGGCAAACACTTTATTCAAGTGTGTCTGGGCACAGCCTGTCATGTGCGAGGAGCACCGAAAATTTTAGAGGAAATAGAAAGGAAATTAAGTATTAAATCGGGAGAAACTACCGAAGATCTTAATTTTACTTTAGAAACAGTTAATTGCTTAGGAGCTTGTGCTTTAGGTCCTCTGATGGTAGTTGACGGGAAATATTTTGGAAAAATGACCCCAGGCAAGGCAGGAAAAATTCTTAAAAGATACAGGAATAAGTAGAGATGGAAAAAATCAAGACACTAGAGGAGTTAGAGAATTTTCGAGATTCTTTTGTGAAAAAACGTGATCCAAATAAGGCGCGCATTGCTATATGCGGGGGTACAGCATGTCGAGCTCATGCTTGGGAGGAACTCATCAGAGCCTTTGAGGCGGAAATTGAGAAACAGGAGTTAAAAGAAAAGGTGGATATTAGCATAACAGGTTGTCATGGTTTTTGCGAGCGAGGGCCTCTGGTGGTGATTCATCCACAGAGAGTCTTTTATCAGCAGGTGAAGGAAAGTGATGTGGCAGAAATTATTTCCGAGACCGTGTTAAACAATAGAATCGTCGAGCGTTTACTTTACATAGATCCTGTAAAAGGTGAAAAAGCTATTTATGAGGATGAGGTGGACTTTTATAAAAAACAGCAACGATTGATATTCGGAAATAATGGGAAAATTGATCCTACAGATATTACTGATTACATTGCTATAGGAGGATATATCAGTCTGGGTAAAGTGCTTACTAGTATATCCCCGGAACAGGTAATTGAGGAGATAATCAAATCTGGCCTGCGGGGCAGGGGGGGAGGAGGATTTTCTACAGGAAGAAAGTGGCTGTACTGTCGTCAAGCTGAAGGAGATATAAAATATGTTATCTGTAATGCTGATGAGGGTGATCCTGGTGCTTATATGGATAGAAGCCTCTTAGAGGGGAATCCTCATTCTGTTCTGGAGGGAATGATTATTGGTGCTTACGCTATCGGAGCAAGAGAAGGTTACGTTTATGTCCGTAACGAGTATCCTCTTGCTGTAAAACATATAAAGATTGCTATTAAACAAGCAGAAAATCATGGTTTTCTTGGTGATGATATTCTCGGCTCAGGTTTTAGTTTTTCCGTAAAAATAAATCGAGGCGGAGGGGCTTTTGTATGTGGGGAATCTACTGCTCTGATGACTTCCTTAGAAGGTCGAGTAGGAGAGCCAAGGGCAAAGCATATTCATACTGTGGAAAGTGGTCTGTGGGAAAAACCCACCAATCTTAATAATGTTGAGACCTGGGCCAATGTTCCTTTGATTATTGCTAAGGGAGCTGATTGGTATGCAAAGATTGGAACCAAGAGCAGTAAGGGAACTAAGATTTTTTCTCTGGTAGGAAAGATAAATAACACTGGCCTGGTAGAGGTTCCTATGGGAATTACCTTGAGGGAAATTATCTATGATATTGGAGGGGGAATTCCTGGAGGGAAAAAATTCAAGGCTGTTCAGACAGGTGGTCCTTCCGGAGGCTGTGTACCCGAAAGTATGCTTGATTTACCGGTAGATTTTGAAGAACTTACCAGGGTTGGTTCAATGATGGGCTCAGGCGGTATGATTGTTGTGGATGAGGATACCTGTATGGTAGATGTGGCAAGGTATTTTCTCTCTTTCCTCCAGGATGAGTCCTGTGGAAAATGCACCTCCTGCCGGGAAGGGATAAAGAGGATGCTTGAGATTTTAACTCGTATCACTCAGGGAAAGGGAGAGAAAGGAGATATTGAGCTTCTGGAAGAATTATCCGAGGTAATTAAGGATACTTCTCTTTGCGCTCTGGGGCAAACTGCCCCCAATCCTGTTTTAACTACTATACGCTATTTTAGAGATGAATATGAAGCCCATATAAAAGACAAAAAGTGCCCGGCTAAAGTCTGCCGGGAATTAATTACCTATGCCATAGATGAGGAAAAATGCACAGGGTGTATGAGGTGTTTAAAAGAGTGTCCTCAGCAAGCTATAGTTGGAGAGAGAAAGAAGCCTCATCAGATCCTGCAGGAAAAGTGTATAAAATGTGGTATATGTTATGAGAGTTGCAGATTCGATGCGGTAAAGGTAGAATGAATGGTTAAATTAACCATAGACGGACAAGAGGTTGAGGTAGAGAAGGGACTGTCCGTACTTGAGGCAGCGAATAAAGTAGGGATTAAAATTCCCACTCTTTGCTATCATCCTGCGGTTAGTGCTTATGGGGCTTGTCGCATCTGTACAGTGGAGATAATTCGTAAAGGACGGTCTAGATTAACTACTGCCTGCACTTACCCTGTACAGGAGGGAATTGAAGTAAAAACAAACTCAGGGAAGGTTAAAAAAGCAAGAAAATTAATAATAGAGATGCTTCTTGCCCGCTGCCCTAATGTTAAGGTTATTCAGGATCTGGCAAAACAGATGGGAGTAGAGAAGGTAAGGTTTCCTCAAGAGAATGAGGATTGTATTCTGTGCGGGCTCTGTGTGAGAGTCTGCGAGGAGGTTGTAGGAGCATCTGCTATAAGCTTTGCTAATAGAGGAGTGGAGAGAAAAGTGGCTACTCCCTTTGAGATTCAATCAGATACCTGCATTGGATGTGGAGCTTGTGCCATGGTGTGTCCGACAGGGGCAATAAAAATAGAAGACATAGAAGATAAAAGAAAGATAGATAGATGGCACACAGAACTTGAGAGAGCTAAATGCAAGATGTGTGGGAAGTATTTTTTCCCTCAAGCAACAATTGATTATATAAAGAAGAAGGGTGCAGAAAAAGTAAAGGATCTTTTAGAACTTTGTCCCGATTGCAGAAAAGATACTTTGATAAATAAGCTTAATAAAGTAAAATACAAGGGTAGTCTTGTTAAACTACCATAATTTTTAAGGAGGAGGAAATATGTCCAGGATAATTGCTTCAGCGGCAATACGTGGAGCGCATAAATATGTAAAAGAAGCCAATGAAAAATTAAATAGGTTAATTGAGGAGAAAGGAGAAAAACAAGAGGTAGGTTTTCCTAATACTGCTTATTATTTACCTGTAATTTTAACTCTTACTGGGATAGAAGTGAAAACTTTATCCGATGCAAAGAGAGCTTTAGAACAGGCAAAGTCTCTTCTTTCTCCACTTGTCAGGAAGAAACTCTGGCTTCCCTATTTAGGAAATACGCTTGATGCGGGAATTGCTACCTTAATTGCTACTGAAATTATTGAGGCATTGAAGTATCTCACTGAGGATGAACCTAAGGGTATCTGGCTTGGCTTTACCGATGATGCTACCCTGCGGATGCAGGGAATAAAGTTGGTTGATGGAAGAATGCCTGGTTTTGCCGCCTGTGTGGGAGCTCTTCCCACAAATGAGCAGGCAGTTAAACTTGCCAGAGCTCTTCAGGAGAAGAGTATTTTAGTTTTTATGGCTTCAAGTTCTGATGGGAAGAGTATGGCTGAACAACTGGCTGAGGAAGGAATTGAAATGAACTGGGATAGTTTTCTTGTTCCCTACGGCAAGGATACATCAGCCGCTATCCATGCTTTAAATTTTGCCGTGAGAGCTGCCCTCACCTTTGGAGGAATGAAACCAGGAGACCTTGATGCTGCAAAAAAACTCCTGCTTTATAATAAGGAAAGAGTTCATGCTTTTGTTCTTGCTCTGGGAGTTGATCCTGAGGTAAATAGTAGTGGACAACTTATTACAGATGAAAAATATGCGGCGGCTGCTGGAGCAATCAATTTTGGTTTTCCTATCTTGTCCGACGTTGATATACCTCAGATTTTGCCTACAGGAATTTGCACCTATGAACATGTTGTTTCCGGTATTCCCCTGGATAAAATAGTTAGCAAAGCTATTGAAGTAAGAGGACTTGAGATAAAAGTAACCGAGGTCCCTATTCCTCTTCCCTATGGAGCAGGATTTGAAGGAGAGAGGGTTAGAAAAGGACAGTTTCAGGTTGAGTTTGGTGGGAAGCGCAGCATAGCCTTCGAATTTTTAAGAGGAAAACCAATGGATGAGATAGAGGATGGTAGAATTGAGTTAATTGGCCCTGATGTTGACTCAGTTGAAGAAGGTGGAAATATGAGTTTGGGGATGTTGGTAGATGTTGCCGGAAGAAATTTTAGCGAGGATTTTGAGACTGTTATTGAGCGAAGAATTCATGAATTTGTCTCCTGTGTCAATGGTTTATTTCATATGGGCCAGAGGGCTATTGCCTGGATAAGAATAAGCAAAGAGGCTTACCAGAAAGGATTCAGGATGAAGCATTTTGGTGACCTATTAATAGCTAAGATTAAAGACGAGTATTCAAAAATTGTGGATAAGGTTCAGGTTACCCTTATTACTGATGAGGAGAAAATGAAGGAACCTCTGGAAGAGGCTAAAAAGATTTATTATGAAAGGGATGAGCGAATAGGTGGAATGACCGATGAGGATGTTGATACCTACTATAGCTGCATTTTATGTCAGTCTTATGCACCGGACCATGTATGCATTGTAACTCCTGAAAGATTGGGTCTTTGTGGTGCCTATACCTGGTTAGATTGTAAAGCATCGCATCAGTTAAATCCTCACGGGCCTAATGAACCAGTGAAGAAGGGTAAGTGTTTAGATCCGGTTAAGGGCCAATGGGAAGGAGTGAATGAGTATCTCAAGGTAAAATCCCACGGTAATCTGGAGAGGTTCAGCGCCTATTCTATGCTTGAGGACCCAATGACGAGCTGTGGTTGTTTTGAGTGCATTGTAGCAGTTTTACCGGAGACCAATGGGGTTATGATTGTTAACAGGGAGTTTACTGGAATGACCCCCATAGGAATGACCTTCAGTACTATGGCCGGTCAGGTAGGAGGAGGAATACAGACTCCTGGAATTATAGGGATTGGTAAGATTTATATTACCAGTAAAAAGTTCATTTCTGCTGATGGTGGTACAAAGAGGCTGGTTTGGATGCCTGCTGAACTCAGGGAGGAGATAAGAGAGAGATTAGAGAAAAGATTAGAAGAGCTCGGAGAGCCTGAGCTTATAGAAAAAATAGTTACAGAAAAGGATGCTACCACTTCAGAAGAGCTTCTAGGGGTTTTACAACAGAAAAATCATCCTGCTTTATCTATGTCACCTATGATTTAATATCGTGATGCGTCGTGTGTGATGCGTATTGCGCAACCCGACATACGATATACGCAATACGATATACGAAAATAAGGAGGAAATAAATGGCTTTAACTGGACTTCAGATTTATAAGCTTTTACCTAGAACCAACTGTGGAGATTGTAATTTTCCTACCTGTATGGCTTTTGCCATGCAGGTAGCAGCAAAGAAACTCTCTATAGATAAATGTCCCCATCTGAGCGAAGAGGCAAAAGCTCAACTTGCCGAGGCTTCGGCGCCACCAATGAAGCTTGTCTCAGTTGGTAGTGATGGGAATAAATTAGAGATAGGACAAGAGACAGTCCTTTTTCGGCATAAGGAAAAATTTTACCATCCAACAGGAGTGGCTATTTTAGTTGAAGATACCATAACAGATGACGAGTTGGATAAAGAAATAAGTTCTATAAATCAGCTTAAGTTCACCAGAGTAGGAGAGGAAATAGGGATAGATCTTATAGCTTTGCAACACAATTCAACTAGTGCTGGGGAGTATACTCATCTGGTGAAGAAAATTGCAGAGAAAACTACTTATCCCCTTATTTTCATCTGTGAGGACCCGTCTGTTATGGAACCTGCTCTAAAAGTTATCGGTAATAAAAGACCCTTAATTTACTGTGCTACCAGGGAGAATTTTGAAAAAATGGCGAGTCTTGCCAAGCAGTACAACTCCCCTCTTGCCGTTTATGCCGAGAGTCTGGAGGAGCTTGCCGATCTTACCCAAAACATAAAAAAAATGGGAGTGGATGAGCTTGTTCTTGATCCAGGGACAAGAAAAGCCGGAGATACGCTTGAATATTTAACTAAATTAAGAAGATTAGCGGTAGAGAAAGTTTTTCGCCCTTTAGGGTATCCTACTATAATGTTTACCAATGAAGAAGATTCTTTTCAGGAAATTATTCAGGCATCCACTTATATGTGTAAATACGCAAATATTGTGGTGGTAAAGGCCAAAAATGACTGGCAGATTCTGCCTTTGCTTACCGTAAGACAGAATATCTATACCGATCCGCAGGTGCCCAATGCTGTAGAGCCTAAGCTTAATGAGGTGGGAGCAGTGACCCCTGATTCTCCGGTGATTGTTACCACTAATTTTTCTCTTACCTATTTTACGGTCGAATCAGAGGTAGGAAATAGCAAAGTCCCTACCTATATTTCTGTGGTGGAAACTGAGGGTATGGGTGTCTTAAATGCCTATGCTGGAGATAAATGGTCTGCAGAAAAAATAGCCAAGACTTTGGACCAACAGAAAGTGAGAGAAAAAGTAAACCATAATACTATTATTATTCCTGGACTTGTTGCTGTTTTTAGGGCAGAGCTTATAGATGAGTTTGGCTGGGATATATTGGTTGGCCCGGAGGAGGCAGCCAGAATACCGAGCTTCCTTAAGAATGAGTGGAAACCAGGGAGCAAAAAATAAAAAGGCAGTTTAAGATGGGTAAAAAAATTGTTTGTACAGGAAGAGGCGGAACCGGCAAAACAACTTTTGTAGCTTTAATAGTTAAATACCTAAATTCATATCCCTTACTTGTTGACGCTGATTCTGATCAGAATCTTGCCGATGTGCTGGGGGTAGACTTACAGAAGGAGGGAGTAAGGACTATTTCTGATGTACTTTTTGATATTCAAGAGCACAAAGAAAGTAAGGAGCTAAGCTCTATGCCTATACCTCAGAGAATAGACTATTTACTTAATGCTTCTTGTTTATATGAGTCGGAAAAATTTGATATGGTCTCTATAGGAGTAAAGTGGACTAAAGGTTGTTATTGTATGCCGAACGAGATATTAAGGACTATGATTCCCAGGATGGCAGGTAACTATGAATATACGATTATAGACTCACCGGGTGGCCTGGAGCATCTTAACAGAAGAATATTGTCAGAAATAGATGATGTATTTGTTATATTAGATCCTTCCAGAAAAGCTTTACATAATGTAGAAAGAATGAGGAAAATTGCTTCTGAAATTGGAATCCATTTGAATAATATTTACCTTATAGCTAATCATAAATTTAAACAAATAGCAGAAGAATATATTAAAGGAATGGATGGAAAGTATTTAGGAAAAATAGAGTATGATTCTTGCCTGGAAGAGTATAGTTGGAACGGTAAGTCTTTACTTGAGCTTCCAGAGAGCTCATCAGCTTTTTCGTCTGTTAAAAAAATACTTGATAAAAGCGAAATAAAAAATTAAAGGAAATATTCTTAAAAGGAGAGATTAAGAAGGAGGATGTAATGGAAATTCCCGATGTTAAACAGAGCTGGACTAATCCAATAAATGAGGTGACTATAGGTGCTACCAAAGAAGAAGGAGGAACAAGGTCTCACACTGTTACTGTAGGGGGAGCTAACAGTTTGCCTTTTCTTTACTTTGAAGGAAGCATTCCTCACCTTCCGGTGGTAGCTATGGAGGTTTGGGATATCCCTCCCACAGATTGGCCTGAAGAATTGGGAAAGTATTTTTCTGATGTGTGGGATGATCCTGGAAGATGGGCAAAAAAGTGCGTGGATGAATTTGGAGCAGATCTTATCTGTTTAAGACTTCAAGGATGTGATCCTGATGGAAAAAACAAAGACAGCGATGAAGCTGCTCAGGCAGTTGAAAGAGTCTTGAAATCTGTAACCGTTCCCCTTATTATCTGGGGCTGTGATAACGATGAAAAGGACAATGAAGTATTTCCTGCCTGTTCTCAGGCTGCTGCAGGAGAAAAGTGTCTTCTAGGAACTATCACTGAGAATAATTACAAGACCTTAATAGCCTTATGTAAAGCTGATAAGCATAAATTAATTGCTGAGTCTCCTGTAGATATAAATATTGCCAAACAGGTTAATATTTTAGCTACTGATATAGGTTTAGCACCTGAAGATATTGTCATTTATCCTTCTACCGGAGCTTTAGGATATGGAATGGAATATGTGTATTCAATTATGGAGCGAGGACGTATGGCAGGGTTAATGGGGGACAAAATGTGGGCTATGCCTCTTTTAGCAGATATTGGAAGAGAGGTGTGGAAGGTAAAGGAAGCTATAGCACCAGAAGGGGAGGTCCCGGGATGGGGAAATCATATTCAAAGAGGTCCTCTCTGGGAGACAATAACCGCCCTAGTTTACCTTCAGGCTGGAGGAGATATTTTTATTATGTGGCATCCAAAGGCGGTGAAAGAGTTTAAAAAATACATTGACAGTTTAGTTAAGAAAAAGTGACTATTCATCGCATGGATCGCAGAGATAAATCAAAAGGGAAAACTTCAAGACAAATTTAGCGTATAGGAGAAACCAAAAATCGAGAAAGATATCGTATTGCGCACGACGCATCACAATTTACGATTCACTATTTTGACAAGGAGGAGGATAAGATGATCTTTGTGGGAGAGAGAATAAACGGTGGTTTTAAGGATATTCAAAGAGCTGTAAAGGAAAAAGATAAGTCAATTATTCAACACTGGGCAAGAGTTCAAACAAAAGCTGGAGCAAATTATTTAGATGTTAATATGGGAGCTGCTTCTAATAAGATAGATGATTTTGTGTGGATGATTGATACTGTTCAGGAAACAGTGGAAACACCAATTTCTATTGATACTAACAAACCAGCTTTTATAGAAAAAGCTATTAAAGCTTGTAAACATCCCCCTATAATTAACTCCACCACTGCTGATAAAGAAAAATTAGATCAGATTGTTCCATTGGTAGTAGAACATAATGCCTCTTTAATTGGGCTTTGCATGGATAAAAAGGGCTCTCCTCAGGATGTAAATCGTAGAGTAGAGCTTGCTGCTGTTATATTTAGCGAGCTTATAGAAAAGGGCTTACCTCCAGAAAGACTATTTCTCGATCCTGTAGTTATGCCTTTGAAGTTTCTTCAACCACAAGCCAACCATATTTTGGAGGCTATTAGCCAATTTAAACTTCTCTCTGAGCCTCCTCCTCACATAATCGTAGGATTAAGCAACATCTCTTCTAAAGCTAAGGAGATAGAACTTATTAATTGTATATTCCTGGTTATGTGCATTGAGGCAGGACTTGATGCAGCTATATGCGATGTTGCCGATGAGGAACTGGTAAACTCGGCTATAACTGCTGAGATTATATTAAATAAGCATATCTATTCAGATTCTTTCCTCAAGGCATACCATACGACTTCTTCTAGCCAAGGAATCTAAATCCCATCCCTACTCCCGGGACAAAGGAAACTAAGGCACCAATTATTAGGGAGATAACTATATTTATTATGATTACTACTACTGTGTAACCTAGAGCTTTCTCAGGAGGACATTCCATCATAATGGGAATAGCCAGGTAGAGGAGGTAAAGGCCATAGAGTCCAGCTATTACCACCAGTATACCCAGGGCAGGAAAAATATGTAGAATTCCTACTACTAGACTGGGAGTGGCAGAATAGACAGCTATTTTCAGGGCTTGAATTTCATTTTTTTCCCCTGAGAAGCTAGGTGCGAGAGCATTTATTATGATTCCCAGGATATAGATTCCTATCAGGGTTAATATGTACTGAAGCAGAGCACTGGAAAAAGAGTTAATGAAAGGAATACGAAATCTTCCCATTAGAGAGAAACGTATTCCCACGGCACTCATCCCAATAATAGAGGCTACGGCAGGAATGACAGCCAGGGGAGCTAAATAATTGAGAATAAGGTCTCGTGAAGTCACTGTCTCAGTCTTTATTACTCCGAAGGTATCCCGAGGTTTTAAAAGAACCTCTTTTGCCCTTTGGGCGATCTTTTTGACAACATCCATACCACCCACACTCTCCTTTTTGTCCATAGCCTTTTCCCTCCTTAATTATCCAGCATCAGAATTTCAAAAATTTCTTTGAATAACTATCAAACAAGTGTCGAAATATCTCAGGTTGTCCGTTCATATCAGATTGACCATAGCAAAAAAATAATTACTGTCAAATTTGCATTGCTTATGGCTTTCATGATGATGAGTACTTTATCCTCCCGCTGCTTCTTCTAAGGAAGCTTTAACTTTTTAAAATTTTGCTCATCAAGCATGAGTCTTTCCCCGTAATTGGGGACTAACTCAAGGTTAATATGCTTTACCTTCTTTACTGATTCTTCTGCAAGTCTTCTTCTTTCCCTGGGTAGAAGTATTTCCTTTGCTCCCTCGGCAGCAGCATTTCCCACCTGCACTATTCTTTTCAGTGGCACTGCCGGTACCAGTCCTATTCTCCTTGCATTTTTCTTATCAATGTAGGAACCAAAAGAACCTGCTAAATAGACTCGGTCTAAATCATTAGTGCTTATCCCTGTTTCCTCCAACAGCACCTTTATTCCAAGAGAGATAGCGGCTTTACTCCACATTAAACCATTCTCGCCTTTGATTGCATTTTGAGTTAGCTGAACTTTGTCTGTTATCTTGAATACCTTTTTATTCACAAGATATCCATTTTTATCCATTTCCTTAGCTTTGAGCAACTCTCCTAACAGGTCGATTATTCCCGAACCACAAATTCCCACAGGTTCTGTATTTCCTATAGTCTCTCATCCTATCTCTCCGCTATCTATACTTATTTTTTGAATTGCTCCCCTTAATGCAGGCATGGGTTCTAAAGCTGGACCTGCTGCACAGGAGGTGGCTATTATCCGGTGACCTTTTTTTAAGACTATCTCCCCATTTGTCCCGATATCTATGGCCATGGCTGTCAGGTTAGATTCATCGAATAACCCCGTGGACAAACAAACGCCTGTAGTATCTGCCCCTACATGAGATCCTATTAAAGAAGTACCATAAATATTGGCATCTTTATTTATCCTTAAGGAAAGATCCTGAGCCCTTTTATTTAAAAAAGTGGGACCTTGCCTCATCTCCGTTACTGATTTGAAGGGTTTAATTCCAATACTTTGCACATCTAAGCCAAAAAACATATCTCTCATGGTGCTATTACCAACTACCACCATTTCATAGACCTCATCTTTATCACAGGGCATCTTACTTATTTTTTCATTGATACAAGAAATTAGTTCTTCATAAAGAGCGGCTGGCTTTTCTCTATCATACATTATCCTGCTTATAACATCATTTCCATCGATTATTCTCTGAGGATTCTCAAAGGCCGAGGTAAAAATGAGTTTTCCACTCTCTAAATCCACCAAATGAAGCACAATGGTGGTAGTACCTATATCCGCAGCTATCCCATAAATGTGATTCCGATAACTGTCAATTTCCTTATCACCAAATAAAACTCTGTTACTTTTTTTTCTGGTTAAAGGGTTTAGTTTTACTTCCTTTTTTCCTTCCCCAGTAGAGATTTGTTCGAGACTGCCTTTATGTGATATCCTTATATGTATATCGGCGGAATCATTCTTGATAATAGCCTGGCAAGCTAATCTCTCATTCTCATTTAAGTCGTTCTCAAGTTCTGTTTTCTTGTTTAAAACCTCATATCCCTTCTCAATGACGATTCTGCACTCTTTGCATATCCCTCGTCCTCTACAGCTGGAGCTTATGGGTATCTTTAACTCCCTTGCATAGTCTAAGATATTTTTTTCCTTGAGAAGGTCTGCTTCCCTGTCGAACTGGGGAAAATGAATTTTATGTCTCATTTCTTTTACTCCTTGCTCATCTCTGGTCTCTTGCTAACTTTCCCTTTTAGACTTATCGGTCCGTGGATCTTTGGGTTTAACACCTCGCCTGCCTGTGGAGTGCAAAGGATAGGTGTTTCCTTCTTTCTTTCGTCCGCTGAAAAGTAGTAGGAGTGCAGAACATCGTAAAGTAAGACCATATCAATAGATTCATCTCGCAAGAGAGTTTTTAACTCCCCTGAGTAAACTTTCAATAATTTCGTAGTCTGGTTTTAGACCATCTTTTGCTAATAATCATTCCCTCGGTCTTATCCATCTATCTTAATTTCAATCTTTCCCGTTCTAACACCTTTTAAGGCAGATAGAGCTCCTTTGATAGTATTTCGAATAATTTTAGCGGCAAAAGGATTTAAAGCTAACATTTTTCCGTTTAATATGACCTGAGTAGTAGGCTTCAAAGAAACACACTCCTTTACGCTTTTTTTCCCCTGAACAATTTCCTTAGCGAGCCCGTAGCATGTTTTGTGCCCGCAGGATCCGCAATCAAGATTAGGTAGTTTAAAAGCTTTCTCTTCCACCAGATCAGCTATTTTTTCTATATCATTAAGGATACTGAAAACCAGCACTCCCAGCTTAATCTTTAAGGGAGAAATCGTAGCAGCACAAATCTCCAGTCCATCAAAGAGCCTTTCTGCTTCATGTGCATCTTTTAAACAAATAATTTTGGGAAAGGTTTTTTCTTTTTTAAATCCTTCCACAAGAAGAAAGTCAGCTTCCATATATGTGACTATATCCTCTAAACTTTTTCTGTGGTTAAAAAATATGGCTGACTCACCAGGCG
>Ga0315547_1000422_pt1 | contig 43575 bp, 46 predicted proteins | sample SalMarSW160240MG_2_FD_202542 | JGI IMG/M metagenome (GOLD analysis project Ga0315547, IMG submission 202542) | Salt marsh sediment microbial communities from the Plum Island Ecosystem LTER, Massachusetts, United States - Salt Marsh Sediment SW1601-240 ...
TTCAAGTTTCTGTCTCTTTGTTTTTCTTGCCATAATTTCTCCATGTTTTTTATAATATCTATTTACATAGGAAATATAGCAAAAAATATTATTAATGTAAAGATTTTATTGAAACTCTATACTAGTTGATAAATACGATAGTATACTAATTGTTTCATCGGGTTCTGCAGAAAAAGGTATGTCTTATTACATGATTAATGGTAATCGAGTTGATTTTAAAGATAATGCCATCGATCAAATGCCATTTGGTTTTATTAGTTCAGGGGTTACTCCAACTACAAATGGATGTTTGGTCCAGCATGGTGATTGGCATAGGAGAACAGTATATCCCCCAGAAAATTTTTGGAATTATGCAAGTATTAGTGGTATTGGAAATTGTTTCCCACTTTCTGAGCTACCAGGAGATAAATCCGGTAGTATTAGCGATTTAAAAATTGATAGTCAAAAGGATGCTTTCTATGATCTAATATCAGAGTTAAAAAAAGATACTTTAGAAGATGATAAGTAAATTGTCTTAATTTATCACGTCTCTAAAACCAACGCTGGCTGTTGTGTAAACTTGAACTTTTGTCGATTTTTAACTCCGACATTGCCAGGGACTTTCCAGCAGAAATTCGGGTTCAATCAATTAGGTATGATACACAGAAAAATTAAATCTTCATTACTATTATTAATAAACTGATGTACTTCATTGGGAATAACCAGAATCGCCATATCCTTTTTAATCTTTAATTCAGCATCAGCGTGCAAGCAGGGAACACTTGCGTGGAGATAACGGCTGGAGCTGCTCGACGGATTTGGATTTTGGGACTTTATCCAAAGTCATTCAAATAGTGATAGCGAAATGCTTTGAGAATCGCCGTATCTCACGCATTGCCCGTTATGTGTATAATCTACATTGAGTACACTGAATCATAGATAGGTATTTGTGTATAACTAAAATAGTATTAAATTCTTGTTATGAAGTATAACGATTTTTCTTGGGATTTTAAAAAAGCTGACACAAAGCAGTTAACCCACTGTTTTCACGCATATCCTGCGATGATGATTCCGCAAATTGCTCGAAGATTACTTTTAAAATACGGAACATATGCTAAAACTTTATTCGATCCTTACTGTGGAAGTGGAACCTCGCTTGTTGAAGCAAACGTGAAAGGTATAAATGCAGCTGGAACCGATTTAAATCCACTTGCCCGCTTGATCGCTGAGACTAAAACAACTCCTATAGATATTCAGACATTAAACCTTTACCTGAAAGATTTTAATAATTATACTTTTAATTTCCAATTCGGTATACAGAATTACGATTCAATAGTTCTTCCAAAATTCACAAACATAGATTATTGGTTTAATAATAGTGCGAAAAAAAAACTATCTATAATTAAAAATTATATAGATCACGTAGAACCACGTGAAATTAGAAAATATTTTCTTACTGCTTTTAGCGAAACTGTGCGAGAATCATCGCTTACAAAAAAAGGAGAATTCAAATTAGTTCGAATCCCTAAAGAAAAAATAAAGCAATATAATCCCGATAGCTTTAGAATAATGCTTTCTAAACTATTACGTAATAAAGCCGGACTCATAGATTTTATGAAAGTAAAACAGAATAACTCTATTTCAAAAATATATGATTTTAATACTGTAAACAATATTCCGACGGATATTATTCCGGATAACTCTATTGATATTGTAATAACATCACCGCCCTACGGTGATTCGCGTACGACTGTAGCTTATGGACAATATTCTAGACTTGCCAATCAATGGATGGGAATAAATGATGCTTCGAGTGTTGACAAAAATCTCATGGGCGGAACTTTATATACCTCTAATATTGCTTTTAATTCTAGCATCTTGCAAGAGACATTAGAAAAAATAGATAATATTGATACAAAGCGTCGATTAGAAGTCGAGTCCTTTTTTATAGATTATAATAACTCCATAAAAAATGTTTCAAAAACCATAAAAAAGAATGGATTCGCTTGTTATGTTGTAGGCAATAGAACTGTAAAAAATATAAACATTCCTATGGATTTAATTACCAAGGATTTTTTTGAGAATAATGGTTTTAAACATATTGAAACGGTAGTGCGGAACATACCAAATAAAAGAATGCCTTCTAAAAATTCACCTACGAATATACCAGGTAAGAAATCCTCTACAATGAAAAACGAATATATAGTAATTTGTGAGAAAAATTAGATGACATTAAAAGAGATTAAGAACTGTTTAGAACAACTTAGTAGAAAAGGTTTTGTGCCGACGAGGCGAAAGGGGCCAACGGGAGTTGGTCATACTCTTGAACAAGAACTAGGATTGACCGAGACCAATTTAGCAATACCAGATATTGGTGGAAGAGTAGAATTAAAGACTACTCGAAAAAATACAAATTCTATGGTAACTTTATTTACCTTTAATCGCGCTGTCTGGCAAGTACATCCAAAGGAAATTGTAGAAAAATTTGGATATCTTGATGAACAGAATCGATGTTCTCTTTACTCCACTGTTTTTCATGGCCAGCCCAACCCTCAAAATTTGAGTATTGAAATTGATAGAGAACAAAATAAAGTCCATCTATACCATACTTCAGGTATTCTACTTGGAACGTGGAGTATTTTTATAATTGTGGGAAAGTTTATTTCGAAACTTGAAAGGCTATTACTGGTATTAGCTGATACAAAACATAATGAAGATACGGGAAGTGAATCATTCCACTTTTCTGAAGCATATTTGTTGGAGAATCCTTCACCAGATAATTTTTTGGATGCTTTCGCTAATTCACAGATTGCGATTGATATTAGAATGCACCTAAGGGATTCTGGATCAGTAAGAAACCACGGTACTGGATTTCGAATTAAGGAAAATTATATTTCTTACTTATATGAGAGTAGAAAAAAGATTTTATAAAATAAAAATCAATTACTAATATCTCACATAACGAATCTGCTTCGCCTCAACGGAGGTCTCTGGCGAGACACCTGACGCCATATAAATAAAATAACGATAACCGAAAATCTTTTATTCGGCGTCAGAGTGTGCCAATCACGGAGGATTCTCCAAAGGAGTCCTATCTCGAAGAGATCCCTTTGGGACGTGACCTACGGAAAGGCATCTCTTCGAGGCAAGCAGGGGTTGAAACCATCGTTATACATATTGAATGTTTCACCGTGTTTTATTAACTCCGACTTTTTCAAGGGATTAACGGTGGAAAGTCAGGGGTTCAATCAGTTAGGAATTATACACAAAAACACTAAATCTTCATTACCGTTATTGATAAACTGATGTATTTCATTGGGAATAACAAGAATCGCCATATCCTTTTTAATCTTTAATTCAGTATCTTTAGTTCTTGCAATCCCTTCTCCGGCAAGAATATAGACTTCATGTTCATAATCATGAGTATGGTAAAATGTAAAACCACCCGGTTCAACAATGAAACGTCGCATTGTGAAATTCGGCGCACTGTCAGTAACAGAAATCAAATTTTGTTTTACAACTTTCTGTACACCTTTTCCTGTGACAATCTCTTTTTCGACATCGTTAATATTCTTGAAAATCATAATTTTCCTTCCTCTATAATGCTTAGTAATTTAGAAACGATATAATCACAAATAAACCACCCTTTATGCGTCAACCTGAAGTAATTACCATTAATATATCCATATTCTCCCTCAATTCTTTCCTCAAGATAATCCATCAACATTTTATATGCATCAATAAATTCCATTCCTGTTATTGATTCAAACCTTGATATTTCAATTCCAGTCTGTGTTCTTAACCCAAGTAATAGATATTCAGTTTTTTTATTTTCATCAGAAAGCTTTTCTGAACCTTCAATAGGTAACTTACCATTTTTCAAAATTTTTATATAAGCATTGACATCTCTGCAATTCCACCATCTACTCTCGCCATCGAAAGAATGTGCAGATGGTCCAAAGCCAAGATATTTCCCGCCACTCCAATAAATTGAATTATGAACAGCCAAGAAACCCGGTTTTACCCAATTGGAAATTTCGTAATGAATAAAATCTGCCTTCTCCAACATCTTATGCGCCAGATCATACATTAACCACTCCTGTTCTTCTTCGACAGGAGATACTACCCCCTTTGACCTTAAATCACTTAAAGGAGTCCCTTTTTCATAAATCAGATTATAGAGCGAAAGATGCTCGATATTGTAGGAGATTGCACTTTCAAGAGAATTTTTCCAGCTTTCAATTGTTTGTCCCGGAATCCCGAAAATCAGATCCAAATTCTTTTGTGAAATTCCTACACTCTTAACTTGTTCCAGAAGTTTAACAATATCCTCAACAGTATGAATTCGTCCAAGCGTTTTTAACTCGTTATCAATAAATGATTGACAACCAATGCTGATCCGGTTCACCCCGGCATTTTTAAAGGCATTCAATAATTCAATTGATGTACCGCCGGGATTTACCTCTACAGTAAATTCTCTGAGAGCAGCAAAGTCAAAATAGTTTTTCAGCGTATTAACAATTCGATTAAAATTTTCAATTCCGATAAGATTGGGGCTGCCTCCACCAATGTAAAGTGTATAAAGTTTCTTACTATTTGCGAACTTTTTTTTATTTAGATTAATTTCCGAAATAAGTGCATCAGTCCACTGATCTATTCTGTCAAGCCCCCAATCCTCTGATGCAAAATCACAGTATAAGCATTTACGTACACAAAATGGGAAATGTATATAAATACTTAAATAATTTGAATCAGGCATAAATCACGAAAAACACTGAGAGGATAATCTAAGGGGGTGTGATAGAATAAAGTTTTCATTCTCAGAGACCCGTCTGGCGATTGTAATTTATCATTTTGTCCCGAAACTTCGGGATGAATTTACAATTTAAATATGTTCAGGGGGTGAGAAAAAACTAATTACCATTTACTGAATTATATTCATAATGTTTTTAATGAACTTAGAATAATACAAAAATCCATTTAATTTCTTCTAACGCCCTAAAGGTTATATCATCACACCCCCTAAATGTAAATTTGAAAATCATTCTATCAATCAGTATTCAAAATCTATCCATTTTTAGATATTCTATATAAATCTGTAATTAAAATGGGCTAAGAAATTAAGAAACAATACGTCCAATTCTATTCCATCGTATCTTTTTGGTAACACGATATAATGGCATGGTTTTATCCCATGAAAGATAAATAACAAGTCCTTCACCAAGAACTAAATCAAATGGTACAAAGCCCCAAAACCTGCTGTCATAACTATTATCTCTATTATCTCCCATCATAAAATAGTGATCCTGCTCTACTATATAATAATCTGCTTCTTTGTTATCAATATACATCTTACCTCTTATAACATGGAAAGAGTGATGCCCAAGTCCAACAACATTTCTAATAATATCGGTATTTACCTTACCATAACAGAGTGTATCACCTTTTGCCGGTAAATAAACCGGTCCGTAATTATCTTTATTCCCCGCTTCTCTTGGAAATATCTCCGGAGCCTTCCAGGAAACTGGATATATCATATTGCTGATAAATTTAGAGTGTTTGGGATTTTTAAATATTTTCCCATCAACATGCAACACTTTATTTCTTACTTCGACGGTTTGTCCCGGTCCTGCTATACATCTTTTTACATAATTAAGATGCGTGTCTTTAGGAAATTTAAAAATAACAACATCACCTTGTTTTGGCTTCTTAAAAGATGGAAGTCGAAACCATGGAATATGAAACCCAATTCTTGTCCAGGGAATACCAATCCAATCAGGTGTACGAGTTCCGTAAACGAACTTTTTCCCTAACATAAAATCACCAATTAGTATCGTATTCTCCATTGAACCCGTAGGAATCTGATACGCTTCGATGATGGTAGCCTTCAATCCAAGTGCAATAAGTAAAACAATTCCCCAGGACTTAACTTCGTGCCAAAATTTGCTCTCTTCATTTTTCTTCTTTAATTTTTTCATATTCCTCTCTTAATTAAACTAATACAAATTTATTAACTTTTACTCTCACAACAAACAAAAGTTCACTTCCCGAAGGGATCCTTTCGGAAAAATCAAAATCGTAGCTGCGAACTGTCCAGTTCGCAATTGAACCGATAGGTTCAATAAAAACATTTGCCATATCTAAATAATCTCTCCCTCTTATTCTGTTTTCTGCGAAAACAATGTCGGACAGGACTGTCCGATACTACGCTAAAATCGTAGCTGCGAACTGTCCAGTTCGCAGTTGAACCGATAGGTTCAATAAAAACATTTGCCATATCTAAATAATCTCTCCCTCTTATTCTGTTTTCTGCGAAAACAATGTCGGACAGGACTGTCCGATACTACGCTAAAATCGTAGCTGCGAACTGTCCAGTTCGCACTTGAACCGATAGGTTCAATAAATACCTCTGCCATTTCTAAATAATCTCTCGCTCTTATTCTGTTTTCTGCAAAAACATATCGAACAGGACTGTTCGATACTACATTAAAATCGTAGCTGCGAACTGTCCAGTTCGCAATTGAACTGAAAGGTTCAATAAAAACCTTTGCCATATCTAAATAATCTCTCACTCTTATTCTGTTTTCTACAAAAACATATCGAAAAGGACTGTTTTCTACTACGCTAAAATCGTAGCTGCGAACTGTCCAGTTCGCACTTGAACCGATAGGTTCAATAAATACCTCTGCCATTTCTAAATAATCTCTCGCTCTTATTCTGTTTTCTGCAAAAACATATCGAACAGGACTGTTCGATACTACGAATGCTTATAAGGAAATAACGCTAGCTTCTACATAGTTGTATTGCCATTTTTCATGATCATTTACCAATCTTGCCTTAACTGGATTGTACAGAATATATCTCACAACTCGCAATAATTCCTCATAATCCCTGATATAATGATCATAGGACTCATGTTGCCAAAATTGTCCTTTGCGTTGAAGAATTTTGTTTGCTTGACTTGCAGTATATCCTTTATGTGCTTGCATAATTCTTGTTAGCGAAAAAGGTTTTCTTTCTTCTTTTAATAAAGGCTTAATCAGAATATGTACATGGTTTAGCATAATACAATAACATAACAATTTATAACGTATATCATTCCATTTAAATAAATTTTCTACTACAACGTTAGCAATTTGGGGATTTTTAAGCCATTGCGGACTCTTAACATAACCTGCTATAAATTGATCAACTATATCAAATATTTTTTTATTGTAATTTTCACATAATCGTGACTTATCCTTTTTAGACAATTTACTCTTTAATTTCAGCTTATATTCAAACTCTTGTCTACGGGTTTTTAGATTTTTATAGAAAACAGAAGGCAGGCTAAATGCTAACCTGTATGTTATGAAAAATACGGCATCAATTGGCTGTATATGTGGAAGATTTCTTTTATAAAAAAATCTGTATTCAGTTTTATTTGACATAATTCATGTATAAATTTACAATTAGAAAGCATTTATAACAAAATAAAAAACTCTTTACAAGCGACTCGTAGCTGCGAACTTTAAGGTTCAATAAAAACCTTTGCCATATCTAAATAATCTCTCCCTTTTATTCTGTTTTCTACAAAAACATATCGAAAAGGACTGTTTTCTACTACGCTAAAATCGTAGCTGCGAACTGTCCAGTTCGCAATTAAACTGAAAGGTTCAATAAAAACCTTTGCCATATCTAAATAATCTCTCCCCTCTGTTTTCTACGAAAACATATCGAACTAGACTGTTCGATACTACACAAAAATCGTAGCTGCGAACTGTCCAGTTCGCAATTGAACCGATAGGTTTAATAAAAACATTTGCCACATCTAAATAATTTCTCCCTCTTATTCTGTTTTCTACGAAAACATATCGAACAAGACTGTTCGATACTACGAGGTATTACAATTATTTTCGAATTCACCACCCTAATATGCAGCTGCTGCAGATTGACGCCTCTTGTCCGGTACACCAATATAATATCCATTCTCATAATCCACCTCAATTGCATTAACATCGCCAATCTTACCACGTTCGGAAATTGTATATCCTCTTCCTTCAAGACTATCTTTAATATCCTTTGAAAGTGAAAATTGCTCAATAAAAACCACATCGGGCAACCACTGATGATGAAATCGAGGCAAATCAACAGCCTTAATAAGATCCATATCAAAATCAATCAAGTTTATGATAACTTGCGCAACGGATGTAATAATTGTCGCTCCACCAGGAGTACCCAAAATCCACATAAGTGAATCATTTCTCGATACAATTGTTGGAGTCATTGAACTCAGCATTCTTTTATTTGGCTGGATAGCATTTGCTTCCGCACCAACCAGTCCGTAAATATTCGGATAACCGGGTTTAATTGAAAAATCATCCATCTCGTCATTTAGCAGAACACCCGTGCCTTCAGCGACAAAACATGAGCCGAAACTCGAATTGAGCGTAGTAGTATTTGATACAGCCATGCCATCTTTATCAACAATAGAAAAATGGGTTGTCTGCTCATTTTCTTGCATAATAGATACCTCAGGCACATGAGTTATCTCACTACTTGGCGTTGCTTTATCAAATCTTATATCTTTAGCCAACCTGATGGTTAACTCATCACTTATCAGATATTCTGTCGGTACTTTTACAAAATCCGGATCACCAAGAAAATACGCCCTGTTAGCATAAACTCGCCTTTCAGTCTCCACTAAAGCTCGTATAAACTTCGAGGAGTGAAATTCAAAATCACTCAAAGGAAAATGTTCAACTGTTTTTAAAATCTCAGCAAGGCAAATCCCTCCCGAACTCGGCGGCGGCATAGAAATAATGTCATACCCCCTGTATGAAAAATTTATCGGCTCACGCTCCACAGCTTCATAGTTTTTCATATCCTCCAATGAAATAATTCCACCATATTTTCGGATACTCTTAACAATCTTCTTAGCAGTCTGACCTGAATAAAAACCGTCACGCCCTTTTACCGATATATTTTTTAATGTTTTTGCCAAATCCAGAAAACACATATTTTCGCCAATTTCCAATACTTTACCTTCAGGAAAAAACATTTCCATTGAGGACGGAAACCGACTCATAATATCTTTATGTGAAAGCATCCCTCTTTTTGTATAATATGATACTGGAAAACCTCTTTCAGCAAGTTTAATCGCAGGCTCTATTAATTCATCCCAGCGAAGACTACCATATTTTTCCCATGCTAAATAATATCCCGCTACAGACCCGGGAACTCCAACAGACAAAACTCCTTCTGTGCTTAAGCCTTCAATTGGGTCACCTTTTTCGTCAAGATACATATCACGTGATGCACTACCAGGAGCTTTTTCTCTATAATCAATAGTCGTTGATTTACCATCAGGAAAACGGATTACCATAAATCCACCACCGCCAATATTTCCTGCTTCCGGAAAAACAACTGCCAAAGCAAACCCAACAGCAACTGCCCCATCAACAGCATTTCCACCCTGTTTTAAAACTTCTATTCCTACATCAGAGGCAATTTGTGAAGCAGATACCACAACACCATTTTTACCAACCTGAAATGACTGGCTAAAAAGCATAGATATTGATACAAAAAAAGAAATGATTAATCGAGTCATTTTCTCCTCACAGCCTAAAAGCATCTTTAATATGTTTAATCTTCATACAATTCTTAGTTATTGTAATCGCAATTACATCAAAACGGCAATCCATGTCAATTTCCTGATGCTGGGACAAGTATCCTTCCGCTATCATTCCAATTTGTTTCATCTTTCTCTCATCAACCCAACTTTCCGGAGGTCCAAAAACCGAATGTCTCTGTGTCTTCACTTCAACAAAGCATAATTGATCATCTTTTTTCGCGACTATGTCCAATTCGCCATACGCTCCTAACCTGAAATTTCTTTCGAGAATCCGATATCCATTTTTATATAAATAAAATGCAGCCGCATTTTCACCATATCTACCCAAATCCCGCATATTCTTAGTCTGCTTCACATTGAGTAGATGTTCTTTTACACGGGCAAATGTCTTACGGTGGATAGGACATGGTTTTAATTTAATAATAGCTTCCCTGTGCTCTTTTGTGCCGTACCCTTTATGTTTTGCGAATCCATAACCTGGGAAAACCGAATCATACTCCACCATTAAACGATCTCGATATATCTTCGCTACTATTGACGCAGCAGCAATTGAATAACATAATCTATCACCGCCTACAATTGCAGTCTGCGGATAAATTTTATCAGGAATAGGTCTTCCGTCAACAAGCAAGTGCTCGACTTTCAATTTTAATCGCCCGATAGCCTGCCGCATTGCTTTATATGTTGCATTCAGGATATTTATTCTATCTATTTCAAAAGGTTCAACTTGTCCAATACCTACCGCTTTTGCCTTTTTCATTATTTCAGTATATAATAATTCCCGCTTTTTCGGGCTTAATTTCTTCGAATCATTTATTCCCTCTATAATCTCATCATTTCCAAATACAACAGCCGCTGCTACTACCGGTCCCGCTAACGGTCCTCTTCCTGCTTCATCAATTCCAGCAATAACAGTCTTTCCCTGACTCCAAAGATGTTTTTCAAACTTAAGTGATACTTTACTAATATTCATCTATCTTAAATTTATGATTCTAAAATAACAAAGGATAGTAAACTTACTATCCTCTGTCATAACTTTAGAATTTACCGTAATCACCAAAATATTATAAAGTCTATAGAATCATAAACATTATACTTATACCTTTCTTATTCTACATCAAACGAAATGCCCTGAGCTAATGGCATTTCTTTGCCCCAATTAATTGTATTTGTTTGTCTTCTCATATAGGCTTTCCATGCATCGGAACCGGATTCTCTGCCTCCGCCAGTTTCCTTCTCACCACCGAATGCGCCACCTATTTCAGCACCTGAAGTACCAATATTTACATTTGCAATACCACAATCAGAACCTACATGCGAAAGGAATTGCTCCTGGTAGTACATAGATGATGTAAATACTGCAGAACTGAGCCCTTGAGGAACATCATTGTGAATTTCAATCGCTTCGTCAAAATCATCATACTCAATGATATAAAGAATAGGAGCAAATGTTTCTTCCTGAACTACTGGGAAATCATTTTTTACTTCCATGATTGTTGGTTCAACATAAAATCCGCTTTCCAGACCCTCTATTATTTTAATGTTCCCACCATAAAGAAGTTTTCCGCCGGATTTCTTCGCCTCCTCAATAGCATTCATCATCAATTCTACAGCCATTTTATCAATTACCGGTCCCATAAGAATACCGTCGTTTAGTGGATTACCAATCTTTACCTGTTGATACGCCTTCACAAGGCTGCTAATAAATTTCTCCTTAACCGATTTCTGGATAATTATTCTTCTAGTCGTTGTACATCTCTGCCCTGCCGTCCCAACAGAACTGAACAAGGTCGCTCTTACTGCCATATCCATATCCGCATCCTCTGCGACGATGATAGCATTGTTGCCGCCCAGTTCCAGAATGGTTCTTCCAAGCCGCTTACCAACAGCTTCGCCAATTCTTTTTCCCATTACAGTGCTACCTGTCATACTAATTAAAGGCACCCGTTTATCATTAATAAGTAGCTCCCCAACTTCAGAGCCTTTACCAATAACCAGGTTAAAAACACCCTTAATGTCGTATTTATCAACAACCGGTGCGATAATTTTCTGAACGGCAATCGCCGTAAGCGGTGTTTTAGAGCTGGGCTTCCAGATATTTACATCTCCACATATCGCTGCTATTAACGAATTCCACGACCAAACCGCTACGGGAAAGTTAAATGCAGTAATAATACCAACTAAGCCGTAAGGATGATACTGGTCATACATTCTATGTTTAGGGCGTTCACTGTGCATCGTTGAACCGTAAAGCATACGGCTTTGACCAACTGCAAAATCAGCAATATCGATCATTTCTTGAACTTCGCCCATACCTTCTGCTTTTATTTTACCCATCTCGAGCGTAACAAGCTTCCCGAGAGGGTCTTTGTATTTTCTTAAAACTTCTCCTATTTCTCTAATAACCTCTCCCCTTTTCGGAGCAGGTACCATTCTCCACTTTTTAAAAGCTTCTTGTGCTTTTCTTATTACTAAATCATAATCTTCTTTCGTTGCTTGAACAACTTTTGCAATCGGTTTTCCATCAATGGGTGAATAACTTACAAGTTCCTTACCTTTAGTTTTAATCCACCCGTCACTATTTCCGAGTGTTGCACCATAATTAATATCTTCAATACCAAGTTTTTCCAAGAAATCATAATACATCAATCATTCCCCTCTTTTTGACAACACAAAATAAAATATCTTTAATAAACGAACACATGCAAAAATTACAATATCGGTAAATTCCAAAAAAGAATTTTATTGAACAGAAAATTGTGCTATTCTTTCTTAAAATTAAAATGCACAATCAATGGTAAATGATCAGAAGCAACAATAGTGTTTTCATTCTTAATAACATCAACCGAAATAGGTGCCAAAAAGTCATTAGAAAAAATGTAATCAATCCTTACTTGAGGATTGTCGCTTGGAAATGTATATCCAGCCGGTTCAAGAAAGTATCCAATATCATAAAAATAATAAGAAAATTCATGAATTCTCTGAAATGACGGCTCCATATTCAAATCACCTGCAATTATTATGGGCTCCTCCGTACCCCAATCAAGAACAATATTTAAAAGTTCTTTCGCTTCTGATGCGCTCTCAAGAGAATCTACACCAAGATGAGTAGTATAGAAATGAACCCGTTTATCGGCTATTTTCACAATAACGTGCAGAACTCCTCTTCTTTCATGACTATTTTTATATTTGAAAATTTTATTCTCCGCAAATTCTATAGGAAAACGAGATAATATGGCATTGCCGTACCATCCACCCTGAAATTCAAGATTCCGGGCAAATGTAAAATCCATTCCCAGATCAGCAGCAATTTTACGAGTCTGATCATCACCAAAGGTTCTTTCAGTTTTGAAATCAACTTCATTTAAACAAACTAAATGCGGTGACTGCTCTTTAATAGCTCTCGCTATCCTGGAAAGACTGTAAATTCCATCCATTCCCTCACCGTGATGAATATTGTAAGTCATTACTTTGATATCATTTGGATAAACTATCCCTTTTAATTTCTCTCCAGGATTTTTCTTTATTACATATACACCAACAAAAATAATCACAACAATGAAGAATAAATTGATAAATCTCCTGAACAAAAGTCCTCTTTTAGCCATTATTTCACCACGATTGATTTTGTAAATTCATTAATGAGTTTGATTAAGAAAGGTTGAAACTTGAATTGTATTTTGCATAATACTAAAAATTCAGAAACTGTTAAAACAGTTATTATAGCTGTTAACTTCTTATTAACCCTCGACTTAAGTCGGGGGTTAATCTTAAACAATATTACTTTTTCAACCGTTTCAACGGTTTCTTTTTCTAATATATCACCTTTTTTTAGTGGACTCATTAATAATTAACTTTATACTCAATATTCATCAAATTAATTTCACTATAACTAAATTTTTAACACGGTAAAAGTCAAGTTATAATTAGGGATTATTAATAAATAAAAATAGTAGCATCAAACCGTTTGGTTAGCCATGCAAACTAGACAGTTTGCATCTACATAACAGAACATTTAACTCCATTAGATATATTTATTAGTTTTGGCATGAATTTACTCCTACCATTTAAAAAAAATTGTGGCAGGAGCTTACTCCTGCCACTTAAATTTACCTTTCCCCATTCAGGATTATTTGTTATAGACTTAGCACAAGGTTTGTATAATTCTGACAATCATTATTGTCTTGTTTCCATAAGAGTCATAAATTTTATATGTATAATTAATGGAGGTTCAGTGTGAAATATTTTTAGGTCAATTTTACTCATAATTTCGAAAAATAAAAAAAATTCTGCCCTTCCATTAAGAATAGCAGAACTATAAAATCTTTGAAAAGTGAAAAAGTAAAATTAAATAACAATTACTTATGCTCTATTCACCAAATTTTTTCAATTTCTCACACACTAGAAATTTATTGCCTTTGTCAAATCATGTCAATCTATATTTAAAAAATCATTAGAGCATTAGAAACAAAACATCTTTAAATAACCTTATCTAATAAAACCTAATGTGTAAAAAATATTAACTTCACTTCTTAAAATCAACCAAGGTTCCTTCAGTTTTTAATATCTTCTCAATTATTGCGGAAAGTTAACTTCAGGGTAATAATTTTTTTGGGTTTAACTTTTATAGAAAATTGATTTTCATTATCAATTTCTAAAAAATCTATAACTAACTCTTCTAATGAGAGAAGTTCTACGGAGCGAATAGGTAAATATGTGAAAATCTCACCATCAATCACATAATTAGTAGGATTAAAAAGCCTTAATACAATTCCCTCTCCGCTTTCTATATATTTAAGTGTCGAAAATATCAGATCATCAGGCGAAATTCTTAGAAACTCAATTTGCGTCGGCAGGTTACCAGCACTCTTTTTCTGCCAAAATACTTTTAATCCAATGTTGTGACTATAGGTTTCATTCATAATTTGCCCGCTTTCCCAGCGACCTAAATGTGGATAGAAACATAAATGATATCTACCTTTAATTGGATTGTTAATAGAACCGATATCACGAAATAGTGTAATTGCTGCTATTTGCTTTTTACCTTTTAAAATCTCATATTCAGTCAATCCGTCAGTTATTACTGTAAAATTATCATCATCATGAGAAATACCTACAAAATTGTTCATAAGGAAAGTTACAGGTTCTCTCCCTTTAACTGAGAATTTCTTAGTATTTCCTATTCTCCTACTAACTATATCAAATCGTCCTCCTGCATAAGAAAAATCTGTCTTGAAATCTATAGGGAAACAAATTTTTAATGTATGATTACTAGCTTTATTTACAAAACTAACAACCATATCTAAATATTTCGAAAACCTGTCTAATGATATTATAGATGAAACTTTAATAGTATCTAACTTTGAAGATCTCTCTTTTGTTTTTTTATTAATCTCTGAGGGTGTATTCCATATATAATTAATTTTATACGCTGCGCCATAGGGACCATTATACAGTAATTTTATTGAGGGTTTAAGTGCTTCAGTAGTTACAGCAGGTTGAATTTCATGCGTACCGTCGGTTTTCAAATTACTTTCATCTAAAAAATAGCCTATTCCAGAATATAATGCTCCTGTCTCCTTCGAAAAAACTTTGAAAGTGCCATTTTCATTTATATTAACTTTGAGATAATCATTCTCCAGGCAGTGTGATGCCGGGCTCAGCAACTTCTTCCGTTTCTCTTTTGTGGATAGAGCCGGAAAAACTTGAAAAGTCTTATACCCCATTGCAGGTAGATTCTTAAGTTCAACGAGACATCTATATTGCTTAATTTGGATATTTGTGCTGTGCTCAAATACCGGCTTAATTTCCTTCTTTTCAATAAGTTGAAAGGACAATTCTTTTCCGGATAATTCCTTTATTACAACTTCACCACAATCAATCTCTAAAGGAATATCCAATATCAATTCAAGAATCTTTGAACGTTTAAAGGGAAGCGTATTTAATATAACAAAATAAATTCCATCATCAGGAAAATCTTTAAGATCAATATTATTCAAAACATAATTAAAAGATTTGTTAAAAATATCCTTTGATAATTTAATAGATTGCTGAAGACTCTTTCGAATATCATTATAAAATTGATTGCCATTAAAATCACTAAAAACATCTAAAGATTGATTTTGAATATGTGATGCCCATGCCTCCTTTAATGTATATCTATCTTCAGAATTACCTAGAAGGTTAGCAACTATGCTCCATGGTTCTGCGAAAAATTTTAACCATACTTCAGCTTCAAAAATTCTCTGTTTAATATCTTGAAAAAATGATAGTGAACATCCATCTAGTAATAATGTTAAATCCTGAGAGCGACAATTATTAATTTCCTTCCGAACAACATTCAATTTTGTAAAATCAATCGAATCTTTTAATTCCCAGAGATAATCATAAAGACTACCTTGGATAACATCATCAGTAGTAAGATCATTAACCTTATCGATTAGATTAGGTGTTTCTTTGGGTAAATCATTATGATTACTTACTTCAACTAATAAAACATGCGGTGATGTAAAAAACTCTTTCTCTTTTTCAATAACATCTACAACGGATTCTATATCTTCCGAATAAAAATTGGGATTTAAATCAGGAAATATTAAATCCTTCTGAATCAAACCGCCCTCAGACCGCTTATCTTCATCATAATGGACACCATTACTCCTCATTGCATAAAACCCGGTTGATAAAACTTGAGTATTATCTGAGCCTTCCCAAATAAATTCAGGTGTTTTCGATTGTTTAGTATTACAAAGACAAGGAAAGACAACGGTATCTATATTAAATCCTGAATATATTTGAGGTGTTTGAGAATTTAATCCGCAAGCTAATGTTAAATAACCTATCTTCATAACGCCACCAAGGTCCCGACAAACTTGGTGCCCGAAAAGCAGATTTCTAACCTGTGTCTCTCCACTAGCTATAAGTTCATTTGGTAATACATACCATGGTCCAATAAACAGTTTACCTTCTTTTACGTATTTTACTACCTCATCTTTCCTATTGGGATATATCTTGAGGTAATCTTCAATAAATTTCGATTGTGCACCCAGATGCCAGGCTTTATAATGTTTATTTTTACTTAAAACATCTAAGATTTTATCAATCGCATCAAAAGATCTTTCACCTTTTCTACAAGGATATCCATCAAAAAGTTGATGAAATGAAACTATGTGTATAACTCTTTTCATTTACACAACAATAAAGATTTCAGCAAATATTTACAAAATTGCACTACCCAAAGTCAAATTGTCTAAATAAAATATAAGACTCTTTATACAAAATTGCTATAAATATTATTAAAATAAAAATGAGTTCACTAGTAAATTTACAAATTTATAACAGAATTAATGAACTTAGCCTCTATCAAGATTTTTAAAAGTTTCCCAATGGGAAAAAATTATGCCAGTAAAATTGCCACATAATTCAACTATTTTTCCAAATTCTTTTCTATTTGAAACTTCGAAACTTGGAAACATCTTATTCGGTTTAACATCCATCTTGTACTGATCTAATATATCTTCTACCCATAGCAAATTTTTCTTCTTAGTAATATGATGCAAAAGGGGAGAAACTAAACACCCCTCGTCAGTAAATGCCAACGGCAGTTGACCAGTCGTAAATGGAAGATCAATTAGAGATAGTGGTGGGAGAGAAACTATCACTCTTGATTTATATGCTAAAACTTCCTTTGTATCAATTAATAACTTCATAATCACTACAGTTCGCCATTCCAACCATTCAGGCATTCTCTCAATAATCTTTGATGTAGAATTAACAATTTCACCAACAACTGAAGAAAATTCTGCAACACAAAAAGGACAATAGCAAAACGGAGGTACCCTATTTTGAACATCAAGTTCTTCCTCTTCCCAAAAAAAGGGAAACCAAAAAAAATCAAGATAAAAATAGTCAGGCTGAGTAATTCTTGACATCTTTACTAATAACTTTTGATAATATTCCAAACCTGAAGGATTATTTGGACATATAGGATGATACCAGGATTCCGGATTATAAGCCACACCAGAAAAATTCACTGGTGGAGAAAAAGTTTCAACCGACCAAAGTTTGGAACTCTTAAAACATTGTAGAATAACTCCCGTTTTTAATCCGACCCCCTTTGCCAACTCTACCATTCTTGAAACAGGAAAGAATTCAGTCCTACGTGAATTTGATGCTGCCAAACTTTCCGGTATCATAGCCGGAAAAAAGACACCGTCAAATCCTGCTTTTTTGATATCTGATAAATCATTTGTAAAAGTTTTCCTTATATATATTTTCGGAAAGTATTTAATAAAAAGAGACACTATTGCTCCTAAAATTGAATTAATATACAAATTATCTTCAAGACATCCTCAAATTTTGAGTAATAAGATAAGGGGATTATTACTTTTGCACTTTTGCTTATAATTACTCCCCATGTTAAAAATTTCACCCGGTATTGATACTTTCCAATTTCAGCAAAACTTAACATTACTTCAACACAAATCGTACGGAGATAGAAAGTATCACTATTATACAATTAATAAAAATAAAATGTTTAAAATAGATTCCGAATAGCTATAATTCATTCAAATATCTGTTATTAAATAACTTTTTTTTATGTTATTTAATAACTTTAAGCTAAGTGAATAAATTAAATGCATTTTGTCGGAGCGGTGAGATTTGAACTCACGACCCCCTGAACCCCATTCAGGTGCGCTATCCGGACTGCGCCACGCTCCGAAAATCTTTTAGCTTCTCAACTAGAAATTTATTTATCAATTCTCCTTTCTTGCTTCCACCTTCAGGTGACTTTAAATATTTCTCTCGTCTCATTGCCTCACTTCTCGTTGAATATAATTCATAATAAATCAATTTGAAAAGCCTTCGATGTTTTGTCGACTTAACTAAACCACTGTTATGCCGAAATAACCTTTTCCCAATATCTGATGTATGACCGGTATATAATTTAACATCCTTTTCACTTCTTAGTATATAAACATAGAACATCTATTTAACATATCTTGTCTGGAGCGATCCATAGGATTGAAAATCCGTAGGACGATCCCCTGAACCCCATTTCCGTAGGACGCTATCCGGACTGCGCCACGCTCCGATTTTCAAATACCCTAATAATCTAAAACTTCCAAGGAAAGATGTACACGAAAAAGCGCTATTTATTTTCATCTATTCAACAATTCTAAAATTTCTTTCAAACCCTTCTTTATTTCTACAATCACCTTTATAAGATTGGCATTATCACTTTTATTATTATCCAAATTGCTGAACTTTTCATTCTTAATAAACTCTTGCAAATTCTCAGGTCTGACTTTCTTCAGTTTTTGTTTCGCTCCCTCAATAGTAAATTTTTTATCATACAATAGATATTTAATGTATCGAATATATTGAATATCTTTATCCCGATAAACCCGATTACCTGCACGATTCTTTGAAGGTGAAAGGCAAGAAAATTCCGATTCCCAATATCGCAAGACATACTGTTTTAAACCGGTCATTTCACTAACTTCACCGATAGAATAGTAAAGTTTCTTAATAGACTTTCCCATTTAACAACCTATTTTAGAAACCACTTAATCCATTACTTTAATAGTATAAACAGCTAAACCCGATATGTCAAGTAATTTTTAATCTATTTCAAAGAATTAACCAAGATTGTGGCATTAGAAAAAAAGTGAGTAACACTCTGCTTAAATATCTCTCTTTTTAATCCCCATCCCGTCGATAATTTCCTATCAATTGAATTCAAAGAATCACTAAAATATACTGCCAGTCTTGGTATTTCAAATATTTCCAATGTAGCTCTATAGGATTTGAAATTGCAAAACCCACATACTCCCTTGTAACCTTTACTAAGAGCAGTTTCAAGAATAGTCGAGTTAATTTTACCAAAAGGTGAAGCGAAAAATGACACTTTAATATTGAATTGATTTTCTAGATACTTTTTTGATTCCCCAATTTCACTTTCTAATTCTCTTTTTGTAAGCCCCTTTAAACTCCTGTGACTTACACCATGAGAACCAATTTCCCAACCAGCCTGAATAAGTATAGCAATCTCTTCACTATTAACATGCTTGAAGCTGATCCAGCCTAAATTAGCATCCCAAGTATTAAATTTTCCTATGTACGACGAAATTAAAAATATTGTTGCTGGTATATTATACTCTTGCAAAACTGGGAAAGCATAGTCAAAGATATCTTCATATCCATCGTCAAAGGTTATCGCTATAGCCAGGGGGTCATCGCTATATTTATATAGTAAATCAGTCAGAGTTACAAGTTTGTATCTCTTGCTGAATAAATGATCAATTTGCTTCTTAAACTGAGAAGGAGTTATGCGAGTTAAACCGAATTCAAATTTTTTATCTACTTTATGATAAACAAGTACACGATTTCTTTTGATAACATTATTAGCAATAACAATAATCCTTAATTATAAATGTTCAATTCGTATTATATATTCTCTACTATTTAGAACTATTGCGGAATAAAACTGTGTTTCTTATAAAATTCCGCAGTAAATTCAGCAAGTAAATTATACGATTTTATTAACTTATCATCATCAGGTAAAAATACAATTCTGAAGTGTCCTGTTCCCGGCTTCTCTCCAAAACCTTTACCATAAACGACCAATACACCAGTCTCTTTAAGAAGTTCAATTACATACTGTTCATCGTCTATACCTGCTGGTAATTGAATATTTGGGAATGCATAAAAAGCCCCTTCAGGCTTCACACATGAAATCCCAGGGATTTTATTAATCATCTTGTATGTTATATCTCTTCTCTTCTGTAACTTTGAAATAACTTTGTCTAAATGCTCATCATCCCCATCCAGCGCAGGTTTAACCATATATTGTTGAGGATGTGGTGCACAGAGTCTTGCACGTAGCATTTTATTTATAGCTTCTCTATAGTCAACCATATCTTTTTGTGGATCATGAAATATTGCCCATCCTACTCTCCAGCCTGGCATAATGTAATTTTTACTTAAACCACCAAAAGTAATGACTGGAACATCCTCCGCTAAAGACGCAACCGAAATATGTCTAAAACCATCATATAAAAGTTTATCATAAATCTCATCAGCAAATATTATCAAATTATTTTTCTTTGCAAATCTGATTATATTAAGAATGCTTTCCTTATTGTAATTTGCACCTGTGGGATTATTTGGATTTATAATAACAATTGCTTTTGTTCTTTTATTTACTCTCTTTTGCAGCTCCTCAAAGTCAATTTGCCATCCACTATCTTCATTTAAATAGTATTGATTTAATTCACCATGATAAACAGGAATCTGGCTGATATATAAAGGATAACCCGGTGTGGGCAGCATTATATTATCACCGGGATTAATTAATGCTGAAATTGCAATAGTAATTGCTTCCGATGCTCCAGTAGTTATTACAACATCATCAGACGTAATATTCTTAATGTGTTTTCTTTCTCTGGCATCTCTAGCTACCGCCTCTTTTGCCTCTAAAACCCCTAATGAATCACAATAAGTTGAAACATTTAAATCAGCGTTTGTATTGGATGCTAAAATTTTTTCCACAACAACTTTACGTAATTCAATAGGTGTCTCAAAATCATAAACCGGAGGATCTCCAATATTTAGATAAAGGATTTTATTACCTTGTGCTTCAAGTTCCTTAGCTTTTAAAACTATATCTCTAATAGCATATGTAACCTTTTTTGTTCTTTCCGCAGGTATAATTTTCGACATAACCTTTACCTTAAAAAAATATTTGTCTTTAGCAATACACTATTACAAATATAAAAATTATTAATGAGTTTGCTTAAGAAAGGTTGAAACTTGAATTGTATTTTGCATAATGCCAAAAATTCAGAAACTGTTGAAACAGTTATAATAACTGGTAACTTATTATTAACCCCCGACTTAAGTCGGGGGTTAATCTTAAACAATATTACTTCTTCAACCATTTCAACGGTTTCTTTTTCTAATAGATTACCTTTTTTAAGTGGAATCATTAATTAAAATCCAAAGATGTCATAGTAAGACTACTCCATAATAGATATCTATTTGATAGTATACCTCTGTTTGATATTTGCGTCAAGGGTGTCCCTCTGTAACAATTCACCAGATAACGTAATCTTTTATAATTTACATTGCTTCATCTTGAGGTTTTATAATTGTTTCTATAAAAACATCTTTATCATAAAGATAACTTGCCAAATTTTGTAAATCTTTACTGGAAATACTTTCTATAATTTTCAACAATTCATCAATTGTTAGGAGCTTTTCTTCAAATATTTCAATTTTCGCAAGACGACTCATCCTTGCTAACATATTTTCCAATGAAAGAACCAATCCACCTTTAAATTGTTGTTTTACTTTCTTCAGTTCTTCTTCGGGGACAGGGTCAGTTGCAAGCTTTTCCAACTCTTTATAAATCTTAAATTTTACTTTTTCCATCCTATTAGAATCAACCCCTGCATAAAATCCAAAAAGACCTTCATTAGAATAGAAATCAGCAAATGAGTAAATAGCATAAACAAAACCGTACTTTTCTCTGATATTATGAAAAAGTCGAGAACTCATTCCCCCACTCAGTATAACATTCAAAAGCGCAAGATGATACCGCCTGCAATCACTTTGTGGAAAAATCCTTCTCCCAAGCATAATATGCGATTGACCTATTGGTTTACTATATACTTTTCTATATTCCCTTATTGGAAGTACACCCGGTACTGCTATTTTACAATTTCCAGCATGAATATCACTCATGTATTTATTTGTAAGCTCAACTAAATGTTCGTGCTCAACTTTTCCAGAAGCAACAACGACTAGTCTATCTGCCGTATAGTAAGTCTTAACAAAATCCTTGAGCTGATTAACACCGATTAATTTAACATTTTCAACAGTACCCTGGATAGGTCTACCTAAAGGGTGATCTGGATAAAGCTCTTGAGCAAAATAGTCATGAATAACATCACCTGGAGTATCTTCAATTTCCTTTATTTCCTCAATTATTACACCTTTTTCTCTATTAAGATCTTCATTTTTAAATAGTGAATTAAGAATCAAATCAGATAGAACATCTACTCCTGTATCAATGTATTCTGCCATAAGTCGAGTATAATAACAGGTCAGATCTTTACTTGTAAAAGCATTCAGAATACCCCCCAGTGATTCTATAGAATGTGCAATTTGGAAAGCAGTTCTATTAGTTGTTCCTTTAAAAGCCATGTGTTCAAGAAGATGGGCTATACCATTTGTCTCTTTAGTTTCATTTTGAGAACCCGCCACAATCCAAAATCCTAATGCTGCGGAGTGAACAAAATCTACATATTCAGAGACAACTCTAATCCCATTCGGAAGAGTTGTCTTTTGTATTTTCTCTACTGACACCTTCTATTTTCTATCCCGATATCCACGTGAAAAACGTGAATCTCTCGAACGATTATTTCCTGACTTTTGATAACCCGACTTTCTTCCTTCAACGTAACCTTGAGGTTTTTCTAATAACTCTTTCATAGAAAGTTCAAAACGTCCCGGTCCAGCGATTTTTTTCAATTTAACATCAACTTTATCACCCAATTTCAATACATCATTAATATCAGCAGTACGTCCCCAAGCAGCCTCAGATATATGCATCAGACCTTCTTTACCTGGTAGAAACTCTATAAAAGCACCATAAGACTCCAGGCGTTTTACTGTGCAATCTTTGTACACTTTCCCCTCCTCAGGTTGAGTAGTGATGTTTTCAATAAGCTGTTTTGCTTTCTCTCCTGATTCAGCATCTGTTGCTGAGATAAAAACTGTCCCATCATCAGAAATTTCAACCTTTGCACCAGTTTCAGCCTGTATAGCACGGATAATTTTTCCACCCGGACCAATAATCTCGCCAATTAATTCGGTATCAACCTTCATTGTGATCATTTTAGGCGCATATTTGGATATCTCAGTTCTCGGCTCCTTAATAGTTTCTTCCATGATATCTATAATCTTTAAACGTCCCTCACGGGCTTGCTCAAGAGCCTGATGCAATATATCAGTTGATAGCCCCTTTAACTTCAAATCCATCTGTACCGCTGTAATACCATCTCTTGTTCCAGTTACTTTGAAATCCATATCACCGTAATGATCTTCGGCTCCAAGAATATCTGTAAGTATAAAAGTCTGATCACCTTCTTTTATTAGTCCCATTGCAATACCTGCAACCGTTTTTTTCACCGGAATACCTGCATCCATCATAGATAACGAACCAGCACAGACGGAAGCCATTGATGAAGAGCCGTTTGATTCCAGAATATCAGAGACAATTCTAATTGTATACGGAAAATTTTCCTCAGACGGAATCTGTGTTTTCAAGGCTCTTTCAGCAAGATTCCCATGCCCAATTTCTCTCCTTCCCGTACCACGAATAGGACGAACTTCACCTACACTAAAGGGGGGAAAATTATAATGAAGCATAAACTTTTTTTTATATTCTTCCTGATCAACGTCATCTATAATTTGCTCGTCCAGCTTAGTCCCAAGTGTAACTGATCCAAGACTCTGTGTCTCACCGCGAGTAAATAGCGCCGAACCGTGAGCACAAGGTAAAACACCAACCTCACAAGTTATCTGACGAATATCAGTTAAACCTCTCCCATCGATACGAGTATGAGTTTCAATAATAGTTTTGCGCATATCCTGTTTTATCAATTCATCAACATATTTTGCGATAAATTTCTCTTGACCAGGATATTCTTCAGAAAGTTCCTCACTTAAATCTTTAATAAATTTAGCTATATTATTAGCGCGAGTTTTTTTCGAAACCTTTGCTTGTTCTCGCCATTCGGGTAAAATGTCATCCGTTTTAGAACTAATAGTCTCTTTTAAACCTTCGGGAACTTCTGCCGGTACAAATTCATATTTTACAGGATTAATCTCAGCAATAAATTCCTTCTGAAAATTGATCAATTGGATAATTGCTTCATGACCAAAGTCGATAGCGCCAACTAACACATCCTCAGAGATTTCTTTAGACTCTCCTTCTACCATTACTACAGAATCTTCACTTCCAGCAACTACAATTTCGAGTTCTGTTTCCTCTAACTCTTCTATAGTAGGATTTAATATAAATTCACCATTAATTCTTCCAACTCGAACACCAGCAATCGGTCCGGCAAATGGAATCTCAGAAATAGATAGAGCAGCTGATGCCCCAGTAATTGCCAAAACGTCTCCGGGGTTTACCTTATCGCTTGAAATCAGATTTGCAATTATCTGGGTATCACAGAAAAAACCTTCGGGAAACAAAGGACGAATTGGTCTGTCTATAAGACGGGAACTTAATACCTCTTTTTCTGATGGTCTTCCTTCACGTTTGAAAAATCCACCTGGAATTTTACCTGCAGCATATGTCTTTTCCCGATATTCGCATTGTAATGGGAAAAAATCTTTATCTGTTTCTTTTATGAAATTGGCAGTTGCTGTCACAAGCACCATAGTATCGCCATATTGAACAACAATAGAACCAAACGCCTGTTTCGCCATTCTACCGGTTTCAATACTAAATTTACGACCTCCTAGGGTCATTGTTTTTTTTATCAATTATATCTCCTAATCTTTTTTATTTTCTAATTTTTAATTCTGTAATTAACTTCTTATAGGCATCAAAATCCCTTTTTTTTAAGTAATCTAGTAAAGCCCTTCTCCTACTAACTAATTTTAACAAACCACGACGAGAACTATGGTCTTTTTTGTGTTCATCAAAATGTTTTGTCAGCTCTTTGATTCTATTTGTTAAAATCGCCACCTGTGATTGGATCGATCCTGTATCCCTGGAATTTTTACCAAACTTTTCAATTAGTTCTCTTTTTAAAACTTTTGATACAGCCATTCAGTTTATCCTCCATTTAATATTTTGTACTCTTTTACCTTACTCAAACAATTTTGTTTATCAAGATACATTTGCTGTTTTAATTCTTTCTCCGATTTAAATTTAATTTCGTCCCTTAACCTTTCTAAAAATTGTACTTCTATTTCATTTCCATAAAGATTCTCCTTTAGAGAATCCACAATATGAACTTCTATCACCAAATCTGATTCATTAAATGTCAGTCTCACACCGATATTACAAATCCCAAAATACGTAATTCCTCTAATAAAAACCTTAGTAAAATAAACCCCATTTGCAGGAATAAGTTTTTCAGAATTGTTCAACTTGATATTTGCTGTTGGAAATCCGAGTTCCTTACCACGCCTTGAACCTCTAATAACATGTCCTACAAAACTATAAGGTCTGCCAAGTAACTTACCTGCTTTTTCGACATTTCCCTCAAGGAGTAACTCTCGTATAAGCGATGAACTTATCAGATCACCTTCAACTTTTTGTAACGGAACAAGTTGTGTAAAAAAACCAAATTCTTTTTCTTTTGCTTTCAATAACTCAGGATTACCCCTGCGATTTTTACCAAAGCGATAATCATATCCCACAATTAGTTCATTAACACCTAGCTGATTAACTAAAACATTCTTTACAAAATTTTCATCTGACATATTTAAAAATTTCTTATCTACCATTAAAAAGAGGGCAGCATCAAGAACAGTATCATTTAATAACTTTATTTTTTCCTTCGGCGTTGTTAAAATCGGCAAAGAAAATTCATCCGAATTATTTAACACTTTACGAGGATGTGGGTCAAATGTTATTAGCATTGAATATGTCTTTTTTTCATACGCTCTTTTAATAACTCTATTGATAATCTCCATATGGGCAAGATGTAATCCGTCAAAAACCCCAAGAGTAGCTACTGCTCCTTTAAAACGTTCCGGCAAAGTGTCAATCCCAAAATAGACCTGCATAACAAAATTATTGTTCTTTTCTGTTTAGGGGGTGTAATAGAATAACATTTTCAATTTGTAAATATAACTCCCTGTTAATAAGCGATTATAGTAATATAAATTCATAGTTTATTTTATTACACCCCCCTTAACTCTTCAAAATCCAAATATTACTCATTATTTTAAAATTGAGACTTTTCCACAATCACCAATTAGCAGCTATAAAAGACATCTCTCAGTTTGTCAATAGGTATCGAATCCTCAACACTATAGCTTCCTATGCGAGTTCGCTTAAGATTAGTGAGATGTCCAACTGTTCCAAGCGCTTTTGCTATGTCTTCTCCAAGTACTCGAATATATGTCCCGCTAGAACATGTCGCATATATTTCAATTGTGTGAGAATCAACGGAGACTAATTTGAGCTCATCGATACGGATTAAGACCGGTATGAGTGAAAATTTTATACCTTTTCTTGCTAATTTGTAAGCCGGTTGCCCCTTTATTTTTTTGGCTGAATATTGGGGAGGAACCTGCTCAATTTCGCCAAGAAAACTCTCTCCCACTTTATCCAAATCCGATTGAGTAAAATTAGGAACCTCTAAAACTTTTATAAATTCAGAAGTGTTATCCCCAGTTTGAGTTAATTCACCCAATCTCAAAGTTGCTTCATAGGATTTAGAATATTTTAAAATCTCTGTCATTCTCTTTGTTGCTTTACCAGTTAATATTAGCAGAACACCTTCAGCAAACGGATCAAGTGTACCACCATGACCAACTTTTTTTAACCCTGTAATCTTTTTAATTTTCCGTACCACATCGTAGGAAGTAAGTCCAACTGGTTTATATATATTTAAAATTTTATTATTCCAGTTTTCAGATATTGTCTTGTATTCACGAAGTCGCCGAAGGCGATTTGCCGAAGGGCAAGCGAAGTGCGGCGTGAATACTTTGTTAGGCACTGTGGCGTCCCTTCGTGAATACAACATTTCAAAATTCACCCTGTTAAATATATTTTCCATCATATAGTTTAAATATTTTTATCATTAATTATTTAACAGGGTAAAGATTGCAAAATGCAAATCGCAAAGTCATTTTCCCCCTCCTTTCGCAGTGATTACGGATTTTGCAACAACTTTGACCAATTCGTTAGCTTCATCCAATAATGGTTGTAACTCCTTGCCAGAAATTAAGCCAGTTCTCTCCACCAGTTTCAGCCAATATAATGACTCTCGTAATTCCTTCAAAACGAGTTGCATCTTATGTATAAAATCGGCTTTACTTTCTGCTCCACATGCTTCTTCATAATTTGCTCCGGAAGATGAAGCAGCTCGCATTAGTTGATTTGCTATGTACCGTCCTACAGCAGTTCTTTTAAGTTTAACTGTGAATTTAATGTTACTTGCTGCGAACTCTAATAGCCGTTCTGATAAATTGATTCTATTTTGCATTTTTCAATTTGCATTCTTCATTGAGCCATTGCGCTTAACATTGTTCTATCTTATCTTTGTCATGTAAAGACTGAATTAACCTCTCAATATTTTCTGCATACTCCTGTGAATCATCTTCAAAAAACAGTAATTTGGGTACATATTTCAAAGAGAGTCTGTTCCCAAGTAATCCACGAATGTATGATGCTTTCTTCTTTATTCTTTGAATACCCTTAGCTTTAAGTTCAGGATCTTTATTATAAATGCTTAAATAAACTTTTGCCTCCATTAAGTCTGGGGTACACTTCACATTTGTGACAGTAACAAGCCCAAATTCGTTACTCGGAACATCTTTTATAAGAATATCTCCAATGATTTTTTTGATTTCATCAGAAACACGACGATTTCGATAATCAACCATTAAAGTAATTCAATCTTTCGCTCAATCAACCGAACATTAAAGTTGGTCTCAATAAACTCTTCAACTTTTATCAAAGTATTATACACTATTTTATTATCATTGCTTATAGTCGTAATACCGACCAATGATCTACCCAATTTATCACCATAATCAATTTCAGCAACTGAAACGTTAAATTTATTTCTAATCTGATTTTTAATTCGACTTATTATAGAACGTTTATCTTTTAGAGACTTAGTATCCGGTAACATTAAACCTATTTGTAAAAATCCGATAGTCATATAAAACACGGGGGAATAACACGTTTTAAGATAGAGTCCTTTTAACAGACTTAACTTCGAAAATCTCAATTCGGTCACCTTGTTTGTAATTATCAAAGCCCTCAATGGCAATTCCGCACTCAAAACCTTCTTGAACCTCTTTCACATCATCTTTAAATCTTTTAAGAGAAGAAAGTGGTCCTTCACAAATAACTTCATCATCTCGCTTTAATCGCACTCTTGCATTACGTACAACTTTACCTTCCATAACATAGCAACCTGCAATAAAACCTATACGCGGAATCTTTATAACGTCTCTAATTTCCACCTCACCTAAATGTTCTTCTACATTATCCGGAGTCAGAAGACCCTCAAGCGCCAGAGTCATCTCATCAACTAATTCATAAATAACGCTATAACGTCTTATCTCAACATTTTCTCTCTTTGCCAAATCTCTTACTTTAGGATTAACAGAAACATTAAATCCGACTATTATCGCAGCAGAGGCTTTAGCCAGGAGAACATCACTTTCTGAAACCTCGCCTGCAGCTTTATGAACTACATTAATTGTAACTTCTTCGTTACCAATTTTATTAAGAGTTTCTCCGATAGCTTCGACAGAACCGTCAACATCACATTTAAGAACTACATTCAGTTGTTTTATTTTACCTTCGGCTATTTGTGCAGAAATTGCATCTAAAGTCCACTCTTTTATTTGTCTATGTTGCTGTTCTCGTTGTATTTTTTGTCTCTCACCGGTAATCCTTTTCGCCATACTAGCGTCTGAAACTACAGAAAAAACACTAGCTAAACTGGGGAGAATATCGAATCCAACCACAACGACAGGATCCGAAGGTGTAACGGTTTTTATTTTTTTTCCCCGTTCGTCAAATAAAGCGCGAACACGCCCGCAAGATGCTCCACAAACAAACGGATTTCCAACCTTCAGAGTACCTTTTTGTATAAGGACTGTTGCTATAGGACCATGACGTCTATCTACTCTCGATTCAATAATCGTACCCTGAGCATACGTATCGGCATTTGCCTTCAATTCAAGCATTTCAGCCTCTAGTAGGAGTAAATCTAGAAGGTGATCAATACCTTGGCCAGTTCTTGCAGAAATTTCTGCAGTTTGAATCTTTCCACCCCAGCTTTCAACCAAAACACCCTGTTTAGATAATCCTCTTTTAACTTTTTCAACATCAGCTTCAGGCTTATCAATTTTGTTGATTGCCACCACTATAGGTACATTAGCCGCCTTCGCATGATTTATTGCTTCAACAGTTCTGGGCATAACACCATCATCAGCCGCAACAATCAAAACAACTATATCCGTTACCTGGGCACCTCGTGCTCGCATTGCGGTAAATGCCTCATGTCCCGGTGTATCAATAAATGTTATTTTCTTTTTGTTCTTTAATTCAACCTGGTAAGCACCAATATGCTGAGTAATCCCACCCGCTTCACCTGCAACAACATTTTCTTTACGGATATAATCGAGAAGAGATGTTTTTCCATGATCAACATGACCCATTATTGCAATAACTGGCGGACGGGGAACGGCATTTTTCAAATCTTCTTCTGTCTCTTTAATCTTCAATAATTCCTCGCCAAACTGTTCCATCTGCTCAATTTTGAATCCAAATTCATCTGCTATAACTGAAATTGTATCAAAATCAAGGCGCTGATTAATTGTCACAAACATACCTAATTGCATACACTTCTGGATTACATCAGCAGGGTCAACATCCATAGCAGAAGCAAGAGTTTCGATAGTTGAAAACTCACTAATTTTAATTTTTTTCACCTCTTCTTCTACAACTTCAGTTATTTCCTGTTTTTTATACTTCTTACGAGTTGATTTTTCGTCAATCTTAGCCATTGTTCGGCGAATAGACTCTTCAACTTTTTTTGAATCTATTAATTTCTCTTTCTTTCCCCATTTCCCTTTCTGCTTCTCAGCTTCTGTTGCTTTATGCCGACGGCTACTTTTTTGGTCAAGTCGAGATTCAATTTCAGAAATTGCAACCTTGCGAAATTTCCTTTTTTCTTTTTGCTTTTTCTTTTCACGCTTTTTCTCAGACACTTCTGGTTCAGCTTTGACTATTTTTTCTTCTACAAGAGTCTCAGGAAAGACATCTGTTTTTCCCTCAGAGCCAAGGACAGCCTCAATTAAAAGAGATTTGATATCACTACTATATTTAATTACATCATCTATAGCTGAATCAATTATACTAATAGCACTCTTATAGACTTCTTCTTCAATTTTTTCTCGTTCCAATTCCGCTGATTGCCTAGCTTCTTCTTCTGCTTTTCTAATAAATTCTGCCTCTTTTCTAGCTTTTTCTTTTTTGAATCTCTCTACTATATCCTTCTCTACAGCAAACTCTTCAAGGATTTTCAGATATACCGTTTCATCAACTGCAGTCATTATAGTTTTACAGAGAATATTTTCCTTCTTTAAGAACTTAATTATTTCAATATGGGATATATTTAGCTCTTTAGCAATTTCAAAAATACGTCTTTGCCTGGTTTTAATTTCGTTACCCATATATCTCTTTCTATTATTCTTCTAAATCTTCAGCAATATCTTCTTCCGAAAATTCAAAATTATCTGCTTTAACGGCAATCTTCTCTTTTCCTTTTTCTTCTTCTAAATCCTCAGAACTCACAGCCTCCTGCTGAGCAGCCTCTCGAGCGGCTTCGATTTCAGCATTATGTTTTTCAACTGCTTCTGTTACTACATTAATTATTTTATCAACGGTTTTTTCCCCAAATCCCTTAATGCTAAGAAGTTCTTCTCTTGGAGTAGCCAACAGCTCATCTGCAGTATCAATTCCGACACCATAAAACCGTTTCCAACTATGCTCTGTTAGCCCCTTTACATCTTCTAAATAAAGTGTTTCTGACTCAGTCATCTCATAATCAGATTTCTTAATAGCATCAATAGTATATCTCGTAACTTCAGAGGCTAGACGAATATTTTGTCCCATTTTTCCTATAGCTACTGAAATTTCTTCATCATCAAAAATGGCAAGAGTGCTTTTTTTTTCTTCATCTATTTCAAGCATATAAGGTTTTGCAGGTGAAAGTGCCCGAGTAATGAGAATTTCTGGCTCGATACTATTATTAATAATGTCTATCTTTTCATTATTTAGTTCTCTAACAATAGCCTGAATTCGACTTCCTTTAATTCCAACACATGCTCCAACAGCATCTATACGCCTATCATTTGATTCAACAATAACCTTACTTCTATCGCCAGCATGTCTTGCAACCTTCTTAATTTCAATCGTTTTGTCATAAATCTCGGGAACTTCATTTTCAAACAACTTAATAAGAAAAGCTGGATCGGCACGTGACACTATTATCTCTGGACCGGTCGGTCCATCAATCGCCTCCTTTATAATAGATTTAAGACTTTCGCCTCTCCTGTACCTCTCTCCTGGAATCTGTTCACTACGCGGCATCTTCAATTCTGCTTTTCCAATGTTGATGAAAATAGCATCTCGTCGAATCTGATGAACATCTCCAATAATAATTTGCCCGATCTTCTTTGAATATTCTTCATAAATGGCTTTCTTTTCAACATGAAGAATATCCTGATTCAATATTTGCTTAGCCTGAGATATTAACCTACGACCAAAACTTACAGGATCAATAATTTCAACATAAGGATCACCTATCTCTAAATCGGGTTCAACTTTTCGTGCTTCCTCAAGACTTATTTCATGTAAAGGTTCAGTAACTTTTTCTACTATGGTTTTTTGATAATATATCTCAATCTCGCCCTTATCCATATTGACAATTACGTCAAAATTCGAGGTATCCCCATATTTTTTCTCTATAAGTGTAGTAAAAACTTTCTCAATAATTTCACCTAGCTCGCTCCTGTCAACATTCTTTTCACGAGCGATTTGTGAAAATGCTTCAATAATCTCACGATTTATCAATTTAAGTTCTCCTCAAATTTCTTTACCATTCTAAAATAACTTTTCCATATTTAATATCATCTAAATCAATCTTCCTAAGATCGCCTGATACAGATATAGATAAACTACTTTTTGTTACATCCAAAAGTTTCCCCACAACTGGAGATTCTATGTCAGGATTATTATAAAATATCTTCAGCTTACGACCTTTATTTCTTACAAAATCACGCCCATCTTTCAAACAGAAATTCACTCCTGCAGAAGTCACTTCCAATTGGAAACCGGATGGAAAAAGATTATCAAATTTTTCATTCCTCTTAATATTTTTTGTGATCTCTGTAATTTGCTGAATAGTTATCTCCGCATCTGATTCCGCAACCACTTTTATAAAAGTTCGACTTCCATATTGATTAAGAGAAAAATCCAATAGATAACAACCAAACTCTTTTACAATATTCTCTACAATTTCTTTTGCTCTGTCTTTCTCAGATACCATACTTCCCTTTTTTCAATACTAAAAAAGTGGGTCTGTCAACCCACTTTCAACTTTAAATTTAAGAACATTAATTAATTATTGCAAACTATTTATCCTTTTAAAACCTCTATTTCAGCCGATAATGTTTCTGCTACATTTTTGTATTTATAGTCAGGCTCATTATTTAGAACTTCATTCAACAGAATTTCTGCCTTTTCAAGTTGTCTAATTTCTATCAGGTTTCGAACGGCATTAATCAAACACTCATGTTTTTGAAACTTAAAAGGTGCCAATTTGGCTCCTTTTTCAAAATGTTCAGCTGCTTCTTTATGATCATCCTTGTGCTCATAACAAATCCCTAAACCATTATAAGCCGAAGCAAGAGTCATATTATCATGCGCAAAATCATCTATATATTTTTGAAAACATTTTTCAGCATTTTCATAATTTGATTTAGTTAAATATGTTTGAGCAAGAAGCATTTCAGCCATTCCAGCACTTTTTGTACCAGTATAAGTATCAACCAGTTTCTCCAATCGCAGAATAGCATCATCGTAATCACCTGCCTGGACAGAAAATTCCGCTATTCCCAATTCTCCTGCAGCTTTACGGTTTGCTGTTTTCTTAGAGCGAATCATAACAAATGACAAAACAATAATCACAACCAGCCCAATGGTTATATAACTTATTTGTTTAGGCTTCTGACGAATAATTGTTTCAGCTTGAGAAATTTTCTCAAGCAAGGGGTCTTTTTTAATTTCTTTTCTCGTAATCTTTCTTTTAGGTTTCAGCATTAAATACTCCTTCTATTATTAATCGTACCCTTGCCGGGAATCGAACCCAGATCAAAGGATTAGGAATCCTCCATTCTATCCTATTGAACTACAAGGGCTAAAAAAAGCATACAATTTTATTCCTTTTAGATGATTAAATGCAAGAATTATTCTTTATTAATACAAATCTATAAAATTACTTTCTATTTTCTTGACTATTAGGGCTTCTTTATTTAGTTTTACAAAATTTCGATGATGTTGATAATTGTTAATCAAGTAAAAATAGGAGGTTCAATTGGCTGACAAGAAATTTAAACCCTTTGTCCCCGCTGAAACTAGTATGAAAGAGCTTACTTTCAAAGCGCTTTTCTTAGGTGTCATCCTTGCAGTTATTCTTGGAGCTGCAAATGCATATCTGGGATTGAAAGCAGGTATGACAGTGGCAGCAACTTTCCCGGCTGCTGTAATTGCAATGGCTGTTTTACGTCTATTCAAAGGCACAATTCTTGAAGAGAATATTGCCCGAACTACCGGTTCTGTAGGTGAAGCATTAGCAGCCGGAGCGATTTTCACTATACCAGCATTTGTTATGACCGGTGTTTGGTCCGAATTCAAATATACGACGAGTACTTTATTAATGCTTGTTGGCGGAATTCTTGGAGTTCTACTTGTCATTATTTTGAGAAAAACAATGGTAGAAGACGCAACTTTACCTTATCCTGAAAGTCGTGCTTGTGCTGAAATAGTAAAAGCAGGACAAGGCAGTCAATCTGGCGCCAAATTCGTTTTTAGCTCTTTGGGTCTTGCCGCATTCATTGAATTATTTAAAAACCCCAACGGTATTTTAATTATCAAGGATTCTGTTAAGGGTTTTTTACAGTTCGGTCTATCAAAAATTAATTTATTAAATACTAATTCTCAGGTTATCACAGCAGGTGGTAAAGCTGCTGAATTTAAACAAAAAGGTGGCATTTTAGTTCAATCTCCTGCGGCGTCTCCAGCATTTTTAGGTGTTGGCTATATAATCGGCTTCAAACTCTCAGCTATCACCTTTTCAGGTGGTGTCCTTGGGTGGATATTTTTAATGCCTATCGTTCTTTTCTTAATGTATAATAATCTTCTTCCATTTACTATCGGTGATGGAAACTGGATAGAAGTAGCAAAATCTGCCTACAGTTCTACAGTTAAGCCAATTGCTGTAGGTGGAATGTTAGTTGGAGCATTCTACACTCTTTTCAGCATGAGAAAGAGCCTAATCGGAGGTATTGCAAGAGGTATTGCTGATGTCAGAGCTTCAAAAGGAGCAGGCCCAAATAAAATAGCAAGAACGGATAAAGATGCTCCATTCGGAATAGTTCTGATTTCAATCGGTGTAATAATAATTTGTATGATATTTCTCTACCATTCTTTTACTGCACAATGGGGTTCTGCAATTCTCTCAGCTATTGTCATGGGTATTGCTGGTTTTACATTTGCCGCAGTTGCAGGATATCTTGTAGGCATTATTGGAAGCTCTTCTAACCCTATCTCGGGATTAACTCTTTCTACTCTTCTAATCGCAGCACTTCTCATGGTTTTAGTTGGAATGAAAGGTAATCCGGGTGTAGCAGCCGTTCTTGGCGTTGCATCCGTCGTATGTTGCGTTGCTGGTGTTGCTGGTGATATGATGCAGGATTTGAAAGTAGGACACATTATAGGCGGTACCCCGTGGAAAATGCAAGTTGGAGAGATAGTTGGAGTTATTGCTGCTGCTTTTGTACTTGTTATACCGATCATGCTTCTTCATAAGGCAAATGGTATCGGCAGTGACATCCTTCCTGCCCCTCAAGCTGGATTAATGGCAATGATGAGTAAAGGAATTGTTGGTGGTGAAATGGCATGGCCACTTGTAATAGCAGGAATGTTTTTTGCAATCGCATTAATTCTTATTGGCTCTCCTTCCCCTATGCTTATCGCTGTCGGTATGTATTTACCATTTAGCACTACTTTTGCAATTTTTGTTGGTGGTCTGATCAAATATATTACTGATCAAGTTGCTAAAAAACGTATCAAAGACCAGAAAGACAAAGATATTATTGATAATACCGGACTGCTCATTGCTTCTGGACTTGTAGCTGGTGAAGCTTTAGTTGGTATTATACTAGCAGGACTTGTTGTGGGCAATGTACATCTCAGCCAGTTAGTTGGATTACCTGCTGATTTCCAGGGATTCTGGTGGCTTGGAGCAGTTGTCTTTTTAATCCTTGGATACGTTCTCATTAAATATCCATATAAAGAATTGATCAAAGCACAATCAAAAGAAAAGTAAAACAGATTTATGACAAAAAAACGAAAGGGCGAGGAATCAGGTTTGAATATGTATAATGTGATACCTCGTCCTCTAGTTAAATCTGAAACAACGGAAAATGGCATGGTAGTTATTTTAAAACCGAAATACAAAAATCCATTTTTAGTAAAGCATCTCATCCCACGTATGAAACATCCGTTTTACAAAATTAATCTTGATAATATAGGAAGCGCCGTTTGGAATAAAATTGACGGCTTTAAAAATGCCGCCGAAATAGCAGAAGAAATAGAAAAAGAACTGGGAGAACAAATTCAACCCGCTTATGAGCGACTTGGAATATTTTTAAGTCAGCTGGAAAAAGGGAAATTTATAGAGTATTAATTGCTTATGAATAAAAATATTAAAATAACAGAAGAATTTATTCGTTCCTTACCAAAAACTGAACTTCACTGCCACTTAGACGGTTCACTCAGACTTGATACAATTCTTGATTTAGCAGAAAAAGATAAAATAACACTTCCCACACGAGATAAAGACACACTAAGAAAAATGGTTTCAGTTGGCGACAAAAAAGTCACACTCAGTGAATACATCGATATGTTTAAAATCCCACTCTCTGTTCTCCAAACTCCTGAAGCTCTAACACGTGCCGCTTACGAATTGGCAGAAGATGCAAAAAAAGAGAATACACTTTATATCGAAGTCCGCTATTCTCCAATATTACATACCGAACGCGGCTTAACACCCATGGAAACTGTAGATGCGGTTTTAAAAGGCTTAAAACAAGCGGAAGAAGATTTCAAGATTAAAACCGGCGTTATAATTTGCGGCATGAGAAATATCTCTCCAGAAATATCATATAAACTTGCCGAACTCACTATTGCCTATAAGAATCATGGTGTAGTCGGATTTGATCTGGCAGGTGTTGAGGAAAATTTTCCTGCAAAAAAGCATAAAGAAGCATTCTATCTTATTCTCAATAACAATATTAATACAACACTCCACGCTGGTGAAGATTATGGCCCTGAATCTATTCACCAGGCAGTTCATTACTGCGGCGCTCACCGTATCGGACACGGAGTTCGGTTAAAAGAAGATGGCGACCTTCTCAACTATATTAACGATCACAGGATTGCTCTCGAAATTTGCCTGACCAGTAATGTACACACCAGAAGTGTTAAAAATTACGAATCACACCCATTTAAGTTCTACTATGATTATGGATTGCGCGTAACACTAAACACAGATAATCGCCTGATTTCCAATACAAACCTGACCAAAGAGTATATGCTAGCACATAAATATTATAATTTCGGCATTCCGGACTTCAAAGAAATCATTATCGGAGGATTCAAAAGTGCTTTCATGCCGCACCGTATCAGAACGAATATTATAAAGAGAATTGCAGAAGAATTAGATACTTACGTTTCGGTCTAACCTTAGATTTTAATCTAAATAATATAAGTCCGCTGCTCTTTTGCAGTGGATTTTTTATTATCCTTATACGATTAAATATAAGTTCCTACCGCATCAGAATAACTGGTGCCAGATTTTCTTTTAAAATCATTTTGTAATTCTAAAATATCCTGCTACATTTAAAATGGAAATAATAGATTTATTATGGTTAAAAGCAAAGAATTGATACAATGTAAAAACACTTTAAAATTAAAGGGCTATTCTTTGCGTAATCCAATTCTATGGCAAATTCAATGGACATGATATTCGTCTTTGTTAAAAAATAAATGAGATGCAGTTATTCAAATTCTATATGAAATGGCGGCATTGAGATAAAAGAGGTTGTAAATTATGTCAACGCACTGGATTACGGCATTAAGAGGCTGAAAGAATTACCAATATCAAACAGACTTATAAAGGGAATACATAAGATTCTCATTACAGGGACGAGGGGTACACATAAAACACCGGGGGAATTTAGAATAACAAAGAATTGGATTGGACATACAGGAGCGACTCTAAATGAAGCTACATTTTATCCCTCCCCCACCTGATATTTTGTCTCAAATGATGTCAGATTTAGAAAAATTTATGCATAAAGAAGATGAATTCCCACCACTTGTAAAAATTGCTCTTATGCATGCACAGTTTGAAACAATACACACATTCCTTGATGGAAATGGGAGAATTGGCAGATTGCTCATTACATTTTATCTATTCTGGAGAAATATACTCTCACGACCCTTGCTTTATTTAAGTTTTTATCTTAAAAAACACAGAATTGAATATTACGACTATTTGATGAGGGTGAGGCTAAGAGGAGACTGGGAAGGATGGCTAAAATTCTTTCTTCAAGGAGTTATAGAAGTTTCTGAAGAATCAGCAGAGACTGCGAAGGAAATTATTACCCTTAAAGATAAGCTACTAAAAAATCTTTTTAATAGAAGAGTCCACTAAAAAAATCATCAGAAGTTGAATCCATCTGATGATTATGGAAACTGTTTGCCAACGGCATCTCTATCCCAACGGGATCTCTTTGAGATGAGAAAAACAGTTCTATACCTACGTAACTTACTATTAACCCTCAACTTAAGTTGGGGGATAATAAAACACAGCCCAAACAATCCAACCGTTTCAACGGTTTCTTTCTGTAGAATTATACCTTTTTTAAGTGTACTCATAGAAGAATATCCAATATATACGCTGTGGAATTTCTGGATTTACTATTTGATAAGCCTATTATTTCTTCGCAGGATTTGACAGGAAGATTGAGTGTGAGCAGAGAAACATTCAACCAGTTACTAAAAAGGTTTGAGAATATTGAAATTATCAAAGAAATTTCAGGCAAGAAGAGATACAAAAAATATATGTTTTCAGATTATATTAATATAATAAAAAGAGGAACAGAGGTATGAATAAAAAGAAACCTTATGCCAAACCCGCTCGTCCTTTTGAACTCTGGAATATTGGAAATTATGAAACTGTCTATTGGCAGGAGAAAAGTGATTAAAGTTATACATCGTCTAAGAGAGCGTACCTGACTCTGTAACTTCGGCACTCAGACTAAATAACGGCTGGACTTCGGATAAACTCATTATGTTATCGGAAATTGCTTATAAATGAATAAGGTGATATATTTAAGTGGGAGGTAAAATTATGAGTAAAAAGGAGTTACTTTTAAGCGAAATTGAGGATGTACCGGAACCATTTCTTGATGAGATACTGGATTTTGTCCACTTTCTCAGGATAAAGATTACCAAGGAAAGGATTGATCTTGCGATTGCAAGCGAGTCGACTCTTAAGAAAGATTGGCTAAAGCCTGAGGAGGAGGCATGGCAAAATTTATAAGGGGTGATGTTGTCGTTGTTCCTTTTCCTTTTTCTGACTTGACGCAAGCAAAAAGACGACCTGCATTGGCTGTCGCAGACTTAGAGGGGAATGATTTGATTCTATGTCAGATAACCAGTCGATTGATCAGAGATAGATACGCAATTACAATTAATGACGATGATTTTATAGCAGGAACTCTTAAACAACAAAGTAATGTGAGGCACAATCGTATATTTACAGCAGACAGCCATATTGTTTTATATCGAGTTGGCAGTTTAAAGCATAAAAAACTTAAGGAGGTCATTGAAAAGATAATAGAGATTCTGCAGCGATGAATAAGCAACTTCCGATGGCACAGCATAAAAGGTATGTGCTATACGAACTTTCCTAAATTTTTATCCTGTAAAAATATTTTTTATGGTGGGATCATAAAATAAAATGGTAGCTTTAAATATTTCATATTTTCAAGGTAAGAATATGAAAACCTTACATCGAATACTTATTGGCAATTCGAGAAATATGTCAGATATCCATGATGAATCTGTACATCTCATTATTACCTCTCCCCCGTATTGGCAGTTAAAAGATTATGGAAATTGCCAACCCAGATTGAAAAAGAATTGAGTAATCCGGGGTATTATATCTTGGATGTACATGTGCAAAAGGTTTAAAAAACAGTCCATACATAAAGAAATCCAAGTGCGGGGCTACCAGCCTTTTTCAAATAAAGATAACCAAATCCTTATTCCAGATAAGTGGTTGCCATCTCAGCTAATATGAATAATTGGGGCAACCAAATAAGACCTCCAATAAACCATGTCATAACCGCAAGCCATGGGCTACCAGTTTCACGCGCAACAATAGGCAAATTAATAAAAACACCTGAGCCAATAACCGACCCCAGAATGAGGGCAACAACATGGCTCATCTTTAACTCTCTTTTTAAAGTCCCCATATAATTTGAGCTTTTAATCACTTACCTTTTCCCATCCAACTTTCGATAGATGGAAATAGATAACCCCTACAGATAAAGCTGCAACTGCTAAATATAGTATTCCGGTTATATACTCACCGAAAATAATTTTACCAAATCCGAAAAGAGCAAATATCACCAGCATACATCCTGCAATCCAGTCAATGAAAAGCTGTAAATAGCCACTGTCACTTTCCACATCAGGCAGTTTTTCTGAAACAGGCTCCCATAATTTGCCTCCAGGATGTACCCGTCTATAAAATGAAAATAGTACCTTTTCACTAGTTGGAGGTGTTAAAAAAGTAACCGTCAACCATACAATAGTTGACCACCCTACAATATAAAATAAAGTGTATGGAAATTCTACATAACGCTTAATAAATGGATAAATTAAAAATGGTGCAACCATAGCGGATATCTCTGACCAGGCATTGATTCTCCACCAGAACCAGCGAAAAATAAGTACAAGTCCAATTCCAGCGCTGCATTCAAGAATAAATATCCAGGCATCACTAATCCTATCCATTTTAGATGTTGCGATAAGTGAAACAAACATAATCAAAATTGTTGTTATTCTGGAGACCCGAACATAGTATTTTTCATTTCCTTTTGGACGATAGAATCTTCGATAAAAATCGTTAACAATGTATGAAGTACCCCAATTAAGTTGGGTGGTAATTGTTGACATATATGCAGCAAAGAAAGCAGCCAGAAGTAATCCCAATAATCCAGTAGGAAGATAATCACGCATAATCATCACATAGCCATTACCTTTATGCGTAAAATCAAGGTCAGGAAAAATAACAAGAGATACTAATGCAACTATAATCCAGGGCCATGGACGAATAGCATAGTGTGCAATTGTAAACCAAAGAGTGGCAAATAATGAATGCTTTTCATTTTTTGCTGACATCATTCTCTGTGCAATATAACCGCCTCCACCTGGTTCGGCACCCGGATACCATGAAGCCCACCATTGAATTCCAATGTAAGCAATAAATGCCGCTACTGTCATAGATAAAGCTCCACCGACTGATGTTCTTGTATTACTACCTACTGAAGGAGTAAATTTAAAAACCCACTCAGGTAATTTCTCCTTTAATCCCGATATACCACCTACAGATGGAAGGTTTAAAGCAATCACTGCCAATATAATAGTTCCAGCCATAGCCATAACAAACTGAAAAGTATCAGTCACAGCAACTCCCCATAAACCAGAAAGAGAAGAACAGACTGCTACAATCAGTAAAATTACGCCAACCCAAAGAAGATGAGCACTAAATTGAAATCCTAAAAAAGAAATACTTTTCAATCCTAAAAATGTTATATCAGGAAACATCACACTTAAAATCTTTACCATCGCGAGATTAACCCAGCCCATGATAATTACATTCATGAATAACCCAAGATAGATGGCACGAAAGCCTCTTAAAAAAGCAGCAGGCTTGCCTGAATAGCGAATTTCCGCAAATTCTACATCTGTCATTATTCCAGCCCGACGCCAAAGCCTCGAAAAGAAAAAAACTGTAAGCATTCCCCCAAATAGCATATTCCACCATATCCAGTTACCGGCAATACCGTTCTTTGCTACTAATTCAGTGATTGCCAATGGCGTATCTGCCGCAAAAGTAGTTGCAACCATAGAAGTGCCAGCAATCCACCAGGGTAAATTCCTGCCGGAAAGAAAGAATTCAGCTCTACTTTTTCCTGCTCTTTTGTAAAAATAAACAGCAATTCCCGCAACAAAAACAAAGTACATAGCTATTATCAGCCAGTCGAGAGTCTTGATTACCTGAACATTTTCCATACTATCTCCAAACTAAACATGATTATGCAAAAGTTTAATTTAAAAATTATCACCAGAATGATAACAAATTTTAACTTAAAAATAACTGCTATTTATTAGGAATATAAAAAAATCGGGGCATATTATATTACCCCGATTTATAAATTAATCAATTTCAAATACAGTTTAGAACAATTTTGTTCTGAGTTTTAAAACTGTACCTGCCGGTATTTTCTCGAGATTTGCCCCTAAAACATCTGCATTATCCCTTAGTATCACTATCCAGGCATAGTTGTTACCATATTCTTTACCAGCGATAAACCATAAAGATTCATTCCGCTTTACCGTATATTCATAGAAATCGTATTCGATAGGGTTTGCAATTTCTTTAGGTTTTTTCAGAAGGAATTCATGAAATGGATATATCAGATTTGGATTGTCCCCTATCTTTTTACGATTCCATCTATATATTGCTTTCCACATATTTACTGATCCATACTCACTAATCGCAATTTTTGAGAGCCAATCGTTGGGTTTTACCATATAGAATACATCAATACTATCACCTTCAGCAACCAGTTCAAGTACTTCTTCTAATTGCCCTTCTACTTGTTTAAGAGTATCCACTACAGGTTCCTCTTCTTCAATAGCCACTTTTTCGACAGCCTCGGGAACTTCCTGAAGTGTCTCTTCAGTCTCCACTACAGGTTCTTCAACCGGTAATGGTTCAACAACCTCAGCTTCAACAGGAGGAAGTTCAGTTATTTCCTCTTCAGGAGGACTAACCTGTATTTTCTCCTCTGTAACAGGTTCCTCTTCTACAACTTCCTTAGAGCAGCTGAAAATAAGAAAAATTGCCAAAAACGTTACAAAAAACATTCGTTTCATATTATTACTCCTCCACTTTTAATACTATTTTGTCAAACCTAAAAATCACGCCTTAATTTACATAAAGCCTATTAGATTCTCAAACAAAATAAAACTGGCAAAAATCCAAAATATTATACGTACTATCGTTTTACACTTTAAAAAGATAAAAGTTCACTTCCTATTTACCAGTTTTATAACCTTTCGGAGGCTGAGAGCCATCGGAAGGTTAAACTAAATCAGTGTAAGGTGTTAGCTTCGTCACAAATTCCAATTATTATGAGCCTTATATAGTTAATTGAACAATGTGAAGTGCGAATTAGATATTGATTTTTCCAAAATAAAATTCGATATTGAAAAAAATTGCTTAAAATAAATATTAAATTGATAAACCATACTACCCATACTAAAAATCACATCATGGAGGCAACTCTATGAGAAGCGCAAACTCTGAAAATATAAAGGTACAATTCTATGGAATTCGCGGTTCAATCCCATCTCCACCAGACAGCAATGAAATTAAGGCAAAAACCTTTAATCTTATCAAAGAGGCTTCCAGACAAAATCTAACAGATGATGAGTCAACTACCACCGCCAGAGGCGGTGGCTTGTAAATTGTCCTGAAAGGTACCCTATTCTTAAGTTTACTCGAATATTCTTATCTGCTGGCTTTCAATCTGTTTTTCATTCTCCTCTTGCCAGCGAA
>Ga0315547_1000423_pt1 | contig 43556 bp, 21 predicted proteins | sample SalMarSW160240MG_2_FD_202542 | JGI IMG/M metagenome (GOLD analysis project Ga0315547, IMG submission 202542) | Salt marsh sediment microbial communities from the Plum Island Ecosystem LTER, Massachusetts, United States - Salt Marsh Sediment SW1601-240 ...
TTCAGATAATACCAAATCGGGTCTTTGGCGTTTGAATGGCATGATCAGTTCTCCTATAATATAACTGACCATAATATAAATATTGCTAACTATTACTGCAAATAAAAACATGGAACGCTATACTAGTACAGTGTATTAAAAGTTTAACAAGAAATTTTAGCAATTTAATATAACCTATTTTCATCAAAATATTTAATCCTTAAAAGAAAAACATTTCCTCACATTACTATTGTTTAAATGGGTTCACCCCCGTGAAATAATATCGAAAATAAATGCATTTAAATAAAAAAGTTTTTGGCATCTTTATATGTTTTCAGATGACATAAATTAGCAGTATCTAACGGGATGAACCAGTGAAATACTATAACCATACATTTTGTACTTTCATTCTCTTGTGTTATTTCATGGGGTGAAATAAATTTTAATCTCATATTGCCAATTGAAATATCAGAATTTATAATACACCGTACTAGAACCACCCAAAACATTACTTACTATAATAACATCAAAAACCGAAAAATTGAGGTATGAATAGAGAAAGTTGCGGTATATAAGTGATTAACATTAGGGCTATTATCATAACCGCAAACATAGGCAATAGACTTTTAAATACCTCTGCTATCTTTCCATTTCCAATGCCAACACCTACGAATAAAACTGTACCAACCGGAGGAGTAACCAGCCCTATACATAGATTTGTGATCATTATTATTCCAAAGTGAACTAAATTCATATTAAGATCTATAGCAATTGGTATAAAGATAGCGCCGAAAATAAGAATCGCAGGTGTCATGTCCAGGAATGTGCCAACGAACAGTAGAAGAATGTTTATCATCAAAAGAATAGCAATCTTGTTACTGGATATAGACATAATTCCCTGGCTGATCATCTGTGGTATATTCTGGGAAGCCATCAGCCACGACATTCCAGTTGAGACACCAATCAACAACATTACCACAGCAGTTGTTACTCCACATTGAACAAGAATGCTGGGCAATTCTTTTAATTTGACTTCTCTGAATATAATGAATGAGAAAACAAACGCCCAGAGTACTGCAATGCTGGCAGCCTCAGTGGGGGTAAATTTACCACTTATAATTCCCCACATAACAAAGAAGACTAAAGCTAAACCGGGGACAGCATGGATAAATCTGATTACCGTTTCTTTCATCCCAACCCATTTCCCTCCTCCGTACCCTTTACGAATGCTTATCACAGCGCTTACCGCCATCAGGAATAAACCCACTATAATACCAGGAATGATACCGGCTAAAAATAAGGCTGCGATTGAAACGCTACCAGCAACGACCGCATAAACGATCATGACATTACTGGGAGGAATTAAAAGGCCTGTCGTTGCAGCACAACAGGAGAGAGCAATATTAAAATTCTTATCATATCCTTTTCTGATCATTTGTGGCATCATAACGCCACCTACCGAACAAACAGCCGCTACTGACGAACCGGAGATTGCTCCAAAAAACATACAGGCAAGAACATTAACAAATGCAAGACCTCCGGGTAACCATCCCACAATAGATTCTGCAAAATCTATCAGTCTCTTTGCCATTCCACCTCTGCCCATCAGAAGCCCCATTAAGATAAAGAATGGTATAGCCAGCAGCGCAAAAGCGTCTATTCCTGTTGCCATTCTGGGCGCTATAACATCAATAGCTGGTATTCCTAAGGCAAGTAGTGAAAATAGTGTCGCAAAACCAATACAGAAAGAAATGGGTACATTCATTATCAGAAGAAGAATAAAACTGACGACTAATATTAATATTGCAAGATTCATTTATCACTCCTTTTTCTTGAGAGAATAAGCAGGTCCTGTACGAAAAATTCTATGCAATAAGTTAAAATAAAAAATGCGCTTATGGGTAGACATAAGTAAAAATATCCAGTCTTTATACCAAGAGTGGGTGATGTCTGTCCGGTCTGGAAAATTGTTGTGACATATCGCATGCCACCTACAAGCATGACGTAAAAGGCGAAAACTGCGATTAAAAAAGTGATAACCAGATCCAATATTTTTCCCTTTTTAAAACTTAGCTTTTGTGCAAAATATTCCATACTAACATGGGCTTTTTTTCCATAAGCCAGACTTGCAGCGAGGATACCTGTCCACATCAGTAGAATGGTTGACGTTTCTTCGGTCCAAATTGCAGGATTTTTCAAGATAAGTCGAGTAAAGACTTGCCACAATACAGCCAGGACCATTGCTGATACGATGACCATGACAAAGACTTCGAGAATCTTATCTCGCCACTTGGCGATGATTTTCAATGCTGGGAAATCCATATTTCTATTTCGCCTTTCTTTTTTATTACTCTACGTTTTTTACTTTTTCTACAAGGGGTCCGATGAGTTCGTCTTTTGCTATTTTATCGTACATCGGCTGAACTTTCTTTATGAAAGTTCCTTTATCTGGTTTATTCACTTTTACACCAGCATCTTGAAGTGTTTTCATGTCCGCTTCGACTTTCTCTTCCCAGAGTTTTTTCTGGTATTCAATGGATTCATCGAGAGCTTCCTGAATGATTTTTTTATTTTCTTCTGAGAAAGTATCCCATTTCTTCTTACTTGCTAATATTACATCCATTGGAGATGCGTGTTCATCTAAAGAATAATATTTACAAACTTCATAGTGATGGGCAGAAATAATGGAAGGTGGATTGTTTTCCGCACCATCCACTGTTCCTTGCTGGAGAGCAGTGTATAGTTCGCCCCAGGCTATAGGAGTTGGGGACGCACCAAGTGCTTTCAATAAATCAATAGCAACCGGACTTCTCTGAACCCTTATTTTCATTCCTTTTAAATCTTCAGGAGTATTTATGGGTTTATCTTTTGTGTAAAAGCTTCTGCTGCCAGCTTCGTAATAACCCAGGCCAATCAGGCCTCTTTTGGCTCCTGCTGATAGGACCGCTCTACCTATTTCACCATTGAGAACTTTCCACCTATGTTCATAATCTCTGAAAAGATATGGTAGACCAAATATTTTCATTTCAGGAATAAACTGTTCTAAAGCACTTGAGGAAACTTTGGTAAGAGTTAGGGTACCCATTTGAAGCTGTTCTATCAGGTCCTTTTCTTCTCCGAGCTGGGAACTTGGATAAACGTCAAAAGTAATTCTACCACCGGACTTTTCGTTGAGTTTTTCACCCATAAGAATCATAGCCTTATGTACTGGATGTCCTGTATCCAGACAGTGTCCCATTTTCAAGGTGAGTTTCTTAGCCTTTCCATCTCCACTTTTGCCACAGTTTAGTCCAAGCAGGGAGATAATTGCAAGTGTAGCAAAAAGATACGAACCAAACTTTTTAGTAAAATTAAACATATTATACCTCACTGGTTAAATGTTTTGAGTTTCTACCCTATAGTTTTATTTTAAAAAAATACACTGAAAACAAACTTTGTCAATACTCAATTTTGGAATTATTGGCCACTGTCAGGGCAAAGCGGGTGAACACTTACTATGGGACATCCAGGACTATAGTTGCTATATGAGAACAATAAAGGATCTTTGCAACGATCACTTCAGTGTTATTGTTCAGTTTTTGCATGTTGAGACCTCTTTTCTTAACGGTGTGTTGGATATTTTCATTCTTTCATCCAATGTTTCTTCTTTATTGTCTCATAAAATGTTTGTTATCTGGAAAGCCAGCCGCCATCAACAGCAATGGTGTAACCGTGTATATAAGAAGATGCTTCTGAAGCAAGGAATACTGCAATACCCCTAAGGTCTTCCGGCTCTCCCCAGCGTCCTGCCGGAATCCTATCCAGAATTGCTTTATTCCGCATAGGATCGGAGCGTAGTGGCGCTGTGTTGTCTGTTGCCATGTAACCGGGTGCAATCGCATTGACATTTATATTGTAATTCGCCAGCTCGTTTGCCATTAATCTCGTTAAGCCCATAACTGCACTTTTTGAAGCTGTGTAAGATGGAACGAGAATCCCTCCCTGAAAAGAGAGCATTGAGGCTATGTTTATTATTTTCCCACCAGTTCCCTGTTTTATCATTACCTTAGCAACTGCCTGAGATAGAAAGAATAGTGTTTTTTGGTTAATATTAATCACGTCATCCCAGTCTTTCTCAGTGAATTCAGTAATAGGTGCACGACGGATAATACCTGCATTATTCATTAAAATGTCAATATGTCCAAGCTTTTCAATCGTCGTTTTGATAATAGGATTAATGCAATCTACCGAAGTGAGGTCTGCATTTATACCAATGGTCTTTCGTTTAATATCCTTGATTTTTTTCTCAGTTCCATGGGTGGGAAGTATATCAACAAGGGCGACATCTGCTCCAGCTTCCGCAAATCCAATTGCAATTCCCTGCCCCAATCCTCTAGCAGCTCCTGTTACAATTGCAACTTTTCCATTGAGTTTAAATTGATCTAATATCATACATTTCTCCAATCTATAAGTTTAAAATTCGATTACTTTAAACTTTCCATGCTGATATTGTCCATATCGCCAAATTCCTGGTTTTCACCACCCATTCCCCAGATGAAGCTATAGCTGCTGGTTCCTGCACCTGCGTGAATTGACCAGCTGGGAGAGATAACTGCCTGGCGATTTCGAACAACAATGTGTCGTGTTTCATCTGGTTTTCCCATTAAGTGAAAGACTACTGAGCTTTTATCAATGTCAAAGTAGAGGTAGACTTCCGTTCTCCGCTCATGTGTATGTGCCGGCATAGTATTCCAGACACTCCCCTCGTTTAATTCAGTGAAACCCATCACTAATTGACAACTCTTTATACCTGCAGGATGAATATATTTGTATATTGTTCGTTTATTGCTCTCTTTTTTAGAGCCAATGTAGACAGCTTCTGCATTAGAAATTTTAGCATGCATAGTTGGGTAGTCTGCATGTGCGGGATAACTTAAAATATAAAAATATGCCGGATTATCAGGAATTACACTCTCAAATTCGATCAGTTTGCTACCACGTCCAATGTAAAGACCGTCTCTATTTTCCATTTTATACTGTTGTTTGTCAACGTATACAATGCCTGTTGCTCCAATGTTGATTAAACCAAGCTCGCGTCGTTGTGCAAAAAAATCAGATGCCAATTCTTTTGCTGGTGGGAGATTAAGCTTGCCTTTAATCGGGACGGCTGAGCCGATTATTGCGCGGTCTACGTCAGAGTACAGCATTGAAATCGAGTCCGGTGAGAATAGATTATCAATCAGGAATGTGTCTCTGATTTCTTCCGTGGTCATTCTTTTAAATCTAATTTGGTCTGCTGAATAAAGTACTTTCATTTTATCAATCCCTTCTAAAATTATTATTTATGTTTGAAGCTTCTTGTACATTTGTATCAGGCTTGTCGATTTCAATCTCTTTTTTTGCAGATAAGAACAAGAGGTGATTTTCCATAATTTTGTAGTTATTTTAGGTAAAGACTTACTTCAACCGGATGCTCTAATCGGACAGCCACCTGTTTCACGTATCTATTCTAGGAATCTGAATTGGGGAAATCACCACTTTTATCCCAGCCTGCACCAGTGTAGTAAGCGAAAAAATTAAAGTAACTGTTATAAGTATCATAAATTTTTTCATCATTACATCCACCCTTTTTATAAGATTGTCACGAATTTCTAATCAGTTAGATTTATTTGCATTCTTGTTTCCATAACTTCTTAAGTGCTTCAATTTTTTAGTTTTTCTTTGCCAATCATTTCATATATCAACCGTATTCTGCTAATTTACCCTGAATTATTTATTAGTATTCCAAAAAATTTTTACATGAGTTACCTATAATGTACTTAAATTTAGATAGTTAAAACAAGAAAAGAACAAGGAAAACTCATGCAAACATCTATATGAAATATACACAGCCATAATGATACTTTCCAAAGTAATTTTTTTCAAGGATTAAAAACAAACCACCTGATTTCCGGTTCTATATGTGGGGAAAAGATTGAACTTGATTTTAACCCTACTACGTCATTTAGTGTTTTTCTATACAATATGTTGAATATATATGTTAATTTCAAATCAACATATAGTGCTATATCTTACAAGTTACGTTGTAGGGTTAATGGTGATAATATAACCAGTGATACCGGAGTACTGTTATTAAGTGAGACAGGACAATAAATTAATATTATTCGATCTTTGTCTAAATTCAATGATGACACCCGTCGTTCTTATTCCGTTAGCTATTCGATTACTAGTATAGCGTTTCCAAAATAACTTAGCAATTGAGGGAAATCACAAATCACAAACTGCAAATTACGAACAATTTCAAAATCTAAAATTAAAATGAACAAAACTATACCAGAACTATTTTGAATTTCTATATTTTGTTATTGTCTCGTAGAGATTCTCCGATAGGAGTCCTGCGTGACCTTTGGAGGAACTTTTTTGATATTTGGTGCTTATCTCGAAGAGACCCCTTCGGGGAAATTTGGATTTTAGTAAACAAATAATTACAAAGATAATTAGAAAACTATCTACTAGTGGCGCAACGTGTTTACCAGATCGCCTGCGGATATAAGGATGCCAATGATAGTAATACTTTACGTATTGACCCGGCCAACAAGATGGCAGTAGGGCGATTACCTCAAGAAAGTTTAGATTTATCTTCTCAGTCAACCGTTAGACCGATAATATAGACGCCGCTGCCGACCTTTGCGTTATTTTCGGCAATCCCATACCAGGTGAGTGTGTACTCTCCGGCGGGAAGGGTAACATCGTATAACATCCCCACTAACTGGCCGGTAAGATTATAAATGCCGAGATTGATCGTTGCACACCGTGCCAGTCGACAATGACGTATAGTCCCAAATCAATACAGGCATCGAATCATTTGCCACCACCGGTAACCGACACGAGTTTATCGTAAGAACCGCTGAAGGTTATAGATATATACCGCTTTGCCATCAATGTCCGGTCCGAAAACATGTTCTTTAATCGTCATAATCGTTACCTATTCTATAGTACAATATACTTTCCTAATTTACACTTTATATCAGCCCCTATTGATATTACATCATTTCGGCTCTCAGACGGAATGGATCGTCGCCTTCGTTTCCTCTAATCCGTCGGCTAAGTGCGCTAAATAACCGTTTCTGTTTACGGTATATTTCAACATTTGCAGAGATCGGTTTTTTCCGTCTCGCTTCATCCAGTATGATAAACGGCGTGACAATATCCTGAAGTGAAACCGGCGCTTTATTCTCCTTTTGCCAGACCCAGGCGGCATGCAGTGCCGCTCCCAGAGCCGCGCCTTCTCCTTCAACTGGCACCGTTTCCGCTTCGAATATATCGGCGATGGTTTGGCTCCAGGCATCGGACATGGAAAGGCCACCGGTCAGTCGAATCTCTTTGACATCCACCGGCATCTTCTTAAATCCATCATAAAGATTCAATACATGCCCTTCCAAAACGGCACGGCACAGAATTTCCTTCGTGAAATCCCCCAAACCGAATCCAAAATACAGCGGCGCAGCCTGGGGAACGTCGGGCGTGCGCTCCCCTTCGTACCAAGGAATCAGTATGCGTCCTCCATTACCAGCCGCAGTTTTCTTTACAATCTCATCAAATCCGGAATGTGACAAATGATATTGCTTTATTATTTTATTATAGCCATTCGCCAGATTGGATACACAGAGCAGAGGTAGGTAGTGACCCGTGCTGTCGCAAAAGGCCGCGATTTCGCCGGTCGGATCAATATATGCTTCCTCCATAAAGGTATAGGCTGTCCCGCTGGTTCCGAGACTGATCGTCACGATTCCGGGCTCCACATTGCCGGTTCCGACGGCGCCGTACATATTATCACCGCTTCCAGCATCTATACGACAATCCACCGAAAAGCCGAATTTCTCCACCAGTTGCGCCGAAATAGTGCCAATGCTTCGATCTGATGCTTTAACTTCCGGCAACTTATTCATCAAATCCGGATCAATAGCCCGAATCACTTTTTCCGACCACCGGCCATTCCGGGGATTCCAGAGCGCCATTCCCGAAGCGTCGCCAGGTTCCATCACCTTGACACCATCAGTAAGATACCAGTTAATGTAATTATGGACCAGAAACAGAGTTGCTGAATTGCAATAAGCATCTGGTTCATGGCGCTTCATGTGAAAGATTTTTGCGGCGGTATAACCGGTTCGTTGGCTGTTGCCGACTTCAGCAATCATGGCATCCAGACTACCAATCTTTTCGGTCAGTACTTTGCACTCTTCCTGTGCCGAAAAATCGTTCCAGAGTTTACTCCTTGCGCGGGCGAGCCTGTCATCTGCATTTAGGGCCACCAGACCGTGCTGTTGACCGGAGACCGCGATGCAGCGGATTTGACTCAATGGAACGGTTGTTTTGGCTTTGTGGAATACCATATCCACAGCCTCAAGCCACATCAGCGGATCGGACTCCGAAACGCCTTCGGTCAATCCCTGAATAACACCGTTTTTAGTACGATACTGAGGCAAATCGCTGTCGTAATTCACGGAATCGACAAACACAATGGCATTGGCATCGATATCCACAATCACCAGTTTGCAACTTTGTGTGGATACATCCAGGCCGGCAAATAAATTGGTCACAGTTATCCTCCTTAAAACTATCGAATATATCGGTTAATAATACTCTCATAGAGTTCCTGTTTCCCGCTGATCTGCTCCGGTTCACCGATTTTAACCGCCAGGTTAGCCAACTCTTCCAGATTCAAATACCCCTTTTCAAATTCGGCCCCTTTGCCGGAATCGAAACTGGCATAGCGCTCCCGTCGCATTTTCAGAAAATCCGAGTTTTCCAGAATATCGTTAGCAATCAATAGCCCCCGAGCAAGGGTATCCATCGACAATATATGCGCAATAAAAATATCTTTCAGATCCGTTGAACTTCTACGAACCTTCGCATCAAAATTCATTCCGCCGTGGCCAATACCGCCATTCTGCAAAAGAATCAGCATCAGTTCTGTCGCATCATAAAGATTGAATAAAAATTCATCGGTATCCCAACCGTTATAAGGATCGCCCTGGTTGATATCTAAACTGCCGAACAGCCCGGCGTCGCAGGCAGTCTGCACTTCATGGGCAAAGGTGTGCCCCGCCAGGGTAGCGTGGTTGTTTTCAATATTGATCTTAAAATCATTCTGCAATCCGTAGTTGTTCAGAAAGCCAATTACGGTCGCCGAATCATAATCATACTGATGCTTGGTCGGTTCCATTGGTTTCGGCTCAATCAGAAAAGTGCCTTTGAAGCCGGCCGCCCGTCCGTAATCCCGGGCTTTCTGCAGAAACATACCCAGATGTTCGATTTCCCGCTTCATATCGGTATTCAGAAGCGAAAAATAGCCTTCCCTGCCGCCCCAAAACACATAATTTTCACCACCCAACTCTACCGCCGCATCGATGGCCGCTTTGACCTGCGCCGCGACATGAGGCAGCACCTCAAAATTCGGGTTGGTCGCCGCTCCGTTCATATACCGCGGATGGCTAAAAACATTCGCCGTACCCCAGAGCAGTTTCACACCGGTTTCTTCCTGTTTGACTTTCGCCAAGCGAACCAGCTCTTTCAGATTCTTTTCCGATTCAAGAACATTATCACCTTCCGGAGCCATATCCCGATCATGAAAGCAGTAAAAGGGCGTTCCCAGTTTCGTAAAGAATTCGAAAGCAGCGTCCAGTTTATCCTTTGCCGCCTGCATCGGGTCACCGGCTTCATCCCAGGGAAACTTCACCGTACCAGGTCCAAAAGGATCTCCGCCATTATTACACAAGGTATGCCAATAGGCAACCGCAAACCGGAAATGATCCCTCATCGTTTTCCCGGCCACAATCCGGTTTTCATCATAAAATCTAAAGGCTAACGAATTTGTGGAATCCGGCCCTTCAAAGGGAATTTTACCGATCCCTTTAAAATACTCTTTCTGACCAATCGTGACTTTTGTTGACATGTAATTTTCTCCTATTTTTATGTTTAAATTTAAAGTTTATTCAATCCATTTGTATTTAAATCTATTTTTATGCTCAGCCATGAGTCAATCTAACCGTTATAACTGGCAACAGTTTGAACAAAGGCGTTAATGTTTTCCGTTGTCACCCCTGGTGGCATTCCGCCTCCACAGGATAAGATAATCCGTGATGAATCTTCCAGCGAATCTAACAGTTCGATTGTTACCCGACGGATGTCATTCGGTTCAGCATTCGCCAGAACATCTCTTGGCGGGATATTACCCAACAGGGTTACTTGATTACGGGTCCAGCGTTTTACATCATTCAACGACACATCAAATCCCATATTAAACAGATTTACCCCTATTTCCGGCAAAAAGGGCGTAGATACTTTACAGGGAGCGTCATTATGAAAAAATTTGACAGAGACATCAGCATTATATAATTCTTTAAAGTACGGCAGAGCGAATGTGCGAAATTCTGTCCCCCCGATAAAACCGATAATGTCATCGAGCATGAATATCCCATCAATAGATGGAAAGGTTTCCATCTGTAATTGCAGCCAGTCTTTTAAAAATGCCGTGATCTTTTGTAAAAGCGTTTCCGTTTTGTCCGGTTCGATCATCATATTCATTAATAATTCCGTTGTACCCATCAGGAAACTGGCGATATTCAGAGGACCACGAGCTACAGCAAAACGAATTTTATGCCCAAGCCTCTCTATTTCCGGCTGTGCAAGTTTTAATCGATTCAACATAAAAGGTAAAAGCCCATCTTTTCTAGGATCAGGTATCTGAAGACTATCTATTTCTTTAACCGAGCGAATTATCTTATTCGCAAACGGGAATTTATTTTGTGGGAATGAACATTTTGCTCCAAAAGCGGATGGTTCAGTGCACATTCCGTATTCAGACCAAAAGCCCGGTAGAAATATTGCTTCGGGAAAAACAGTTATAGCTTTCAAATTTGCTTCAAACCAGAGTTTATCATCCGTAAAATAATCTAACATAGATATACCATACCAATTTGGAAGCCACGGACTATCAATAATAAAACCCACAGGAAGAGGATCTATAACCTCGCCCTTTATTACCCGAATAAGCTTATTCCATTGCTCATCAGTCATTGTATTTCCTTTGAATTTGAATATATTGTATTTGAGTTACTCCACCCTCGTTTCATCAGGACCAATATAAGAGATTTTCAATCCGCCCAGGTCGATTACTATTTTATCGTAGGCTATACCAGTATCAACCATCCAGAGTTTAATAGTATGTTTGCCAGGTCTGTCAATATAGTGCCGTGTAATATTTTTGGAAGCATTTCGCCGTACATTATCTTTCCATTGTATGCTATACTCAGGAACGCTAATATCAACAATCTGCGGTCGTTCATCATCAATAGAAATGGCATATTGCGCCCTTCTAAAACTGTTGATAGCAAATACAGGTAGGACAAAGGAATGAATTTCGACAACACCAGAATTAAAGGTATAGATGTCATATTCAAGATGAGGAGATTTCTGAGTTGAAGGAGATTCAGGATCGGCTATTACTGGAAACATGGCAACCGATCTGCCGGTTAATCCCATATCATTGATAATATCCCAGGAAATATCGGCTGACTCCACCTTTCGATGATAGTGCTCAGCATATATGGAAATACAGCCGCTGTTCTCTACAAACAACTCCTTTAATTCATCTTTTATAGATAATCCAGGATTAAAACCTTGAATATAAATGGTTTCTTTTCGACTCGTGCCTTGAATTTGAATTTCACCTTTGAGCACCTCTTGCTCCGGGACTTTGTTCCAATCAACACTCACCCAGATACGTTCTTCAGTTTCGACTTCACCTCTGGATTTACTCAGTTTGATCCATTTTTGGTTCAGATACGACTTCCACTTAAAAGGCGTTTTTCCTTTGTTATAAATCTCAAAATAGTGTTTTTCACCATAGATGGGATTAAAGCAGGGCAGTGTTAAATGATAATTGATGCCATCTTTTAAATCGTTACCTTCTACGAAAATACCAATCTCAGCTTTGTCCTGTACTTGAATTGTATCTATAGGTGGCATCCGATAGTAAACGGATGTCCAGAATTGCTCCCATGACATCATATATTTCCATTTCCCATTCAACAATTGATTGTATTCATCCGTAATTATTTCGATACTATCATAATAATACTTCACCTGATGAGCTATATAATTAGTCAAATTCCTTCCCTGTTTTGCATACCATCTATCTTTCTGAGCAAGCAAGATCTTTTGATTCATGTAATTACCAGCAACTACAGGGTAGTAAACCAATTCAAAGTAAGCTGGCTTTAAACTATCAGGTAATTTTTTATAAAGCATCTTTGCTCGATCACTAATTACTTGAAATCGCTCAAGACGTTTTTCTGCTTCCTGATAATTTACAAAGTTATATTCAGTATCTTCCCATAATTCCGACCAATCACGAAAACTAAACTCTTCACCCCATGTCATAAACTCAACTTTTCTCTCAAAAGACAAGGCATAAAACTCTTTCATGATAGCCGTTATTTCCTCTGAATAGTCTTCGCCAAAAATAGATGTTAGCCATGCAGAGAGATGTGAAGAAACATTGGAATGATCGACCATATCAATATCCCATGCCAGATCAAGAAAAAAAGTTATGCCATATTCGCAGGGTTTAATATCCCCAACATTGGCAATCCATACTTCTCGGGCATTAAAATCATAGGCTTTTGTCATTTCCTCCCAAATAAGGGCAGGAGATGTTGAAAACAACCACAAATATTCGTGAGGCGATCCTAAATAGGAAAGATGGTAATAGATACCGCCTCCCCCGGGCCTCTTCCGCTCGAGAGGATTACTCAATCGCCGGATATAACCGTAATTATCATCAACCCACATCAATGTGACGTCTTCAGGAACCCGCAAACCATTGTTGTATAGCGTCAGAACTTCTTTATAAGGGATGAAAACCTGCGGTATTTCTGTAATTTTCTTGCGAATATGGGTAGTTAAAATTTTTCTCTGGTCATCGAATACCTGTTCCAGCAGAGCAATCTGATCCTCAAGTTTAAGATTTCCACGTATCGCTTCATCGTGTAAACCCCGCATACCAATCGTATACACATTCTCAAATTGACCGTTTTCTGAAACACGTTTATCCAATATCTTATAGACACGTTCTTTATTTGTATCATATCGCCAATCTCCCATCGTCTCTTTATCCCATTCAGTAGCAGTATTAAGTAGCAACGGTTCGCAATGCGACGACCCCATGACAATGGCGTAATCCTCGGCAACTTTCTTATTGTCTGCATAATAATTGAATGGATTTGTACAACTATGCATAGCGGGCCAGCAATGGTTTGCCTTCAGCCTGAGCAGGAGTTCAAAGATTTTCTTATAGGTTTTAGGCCCAATATCACCCAATTCAGGATCATAAGTTTTGGATGCCCATGGCTTTAATCCCCAATCTTCATCATTGATAAAAATACCCCGATACTTTACTGAGGGAGGTCCATCGGAGTAGAGACCTTTTTTGATAACAAGATTCTTTTTTTTCTGAACTGGCACATCCGCCCACCAATACCAGGGTGAAACACCAATTTGTTCAGACAATTCGTAAATGCCATAGGCAGTTCCTCTTCGGTCACTCCCGAAAATGACCAAAGCGGAGGCAATATTTCGAATAGGCTTTTCGATCACTTGTAAAGCGTACGTTTCCCACTGCCCGGCAATCCCACTGGTATCGATTTTACCCTCTTTGATGAATTGATCGATAAGTTTATTATGTTCGATAGTCCCAACAATTACAATATCATTCTTGATTTCTCCTAAATCCGTATAGACTGATGGTGCTATGCCAGTCACATTTGCAATATCTTTAGCCAGATCATTCACTGCAATTTCAACGACTTTATAATCATCTTGATCATAAAAAATGTTGGCAGCGGTGTTCTGATAAACAAGTTTAAAATCTCCTGCTTCATAATTTTGTTCCACAATGTTGTCGATCTTTGCATTTAATGAACAACAATTTATCACAAATAACAGAAATGCTATTTTTACTCGTTGAGTATAACCCATAGTTTTTACTCCTTTCATACTTTAAGTCTCATCAGTATAAGAGCACTTACAAAACCCTTGAATTGATTCTCCTAATCAGTGACATTTGTTGAGACATTCACTTAATCGGCGACAGAGTTTATATCGAATGACATATCCGTGGTTTTGGAGGTGAATTCCACTCATGCATTCCCTCTGTATACGATCCCCAGAAATTAACAATGTCAATGGAAGATTATCTCCTATGCTCCGGTACAATGATTAGCTAAGACTGCCAAAAACCTTTCTAAGCTCACTCCGCTCCTCACTCGTACCCCTGTTACTGGATTTTCATACAAGGTTCGTGCTAAGTCAAAGAACTAAAACTTATCAATGAATTTGTTTGTAGGGGTGGAATAAAATAATTTACCCCTCTTAAATTTATAACTTGTTTATTTTATAGATAAAGAAAATCCCAAATCCTGAATTATTTTACCCCAACTTAATAATTTACTGGAAAGGTCTCCTTATTTAACTATAGCTAACTTTTTCACACCAACAAATCCACCTGCTTCAATTTTATAGAAATACACACCTGTTGCCAAACTCACTGCATCTAATATGATTTCATGATGACCTACTTCATATTCTCCCTTTGCTATTTCTTTGACAACTTCACCAAGAACGTTGTAAAACACAAATCGAATATTACTCTTTACCGGCAAATCAAACGATATTGATGTTATGGGGTTGAAAGGATTAGGGCAATTCTGATAAAGTGCATAATCTACTGGTATTAACTCTGGAGACTCTTTAACATCAGTTCCAGATAAGTATTCACGCAGCCACTGGAGAGCCGGTCGTTCTGTACCATCTGCTCGTACCAGGTAACCGTTGGGTTTCCACATTTGGTATTGGATATATCCCCATAATGTAACCCCTTTAACTCCCGGATGCTCCCAGAGAACCGGAAATATCCTTTGATATTCTTGCAGTTGGGCATTATCATCTGCAAGATCAACCTCGAATTCAGATATATATATTGGTAATCCGGTTGCGGCAAGTTTATCTAAATTATTATTTATAGTACTGACCTGTACATTCCTAAGTTCAGTATAATGTCCCTGTATTCCAATACCATCAATCAACCCCCGTTCTTTTAATAGATGGATAATTCCAATGATTTGATCTGTGTTATAATTGCTGTTAAGTAAATTATATTCGTTCAGGAGTAATTTTGTGGTGTCTGAACAATATTGCCTGGCTTTTTCAAAACACCAGATGACCCAATCCCATCCTGTTTCACCGTCACCACCCAAAGCGTCTTTATATTGTGGGGGAGCATGATTGGGGAGAGGTTCATTTACAACATCAACAAAATCCATTTCAGGATATCTTTCTCCTACAAGTCGGATCCACTCTTCTACTTCTTCTGCCTGTTCCAATGAATCAAGAGTTTGCAGCCACCGCCAAGGCTGTTGCTGTCCCCAGATTAAGGTATGGTGTTTGTATTGGAAATCCCTGTCAATAGCATAATTATAAGCTGCATCCAGACCGCCCCATTCATACATATCCCGGCCTATCTCAACCGAAACCCATTTCCCGCTATTCTCCGGTATAACCTGATTCCAATAAGAATCAAAATTTGCAGGAATACTGCCACCAATAATATTACCTAAAAATTTGCTATGACCCTCAGCCAAAGGTTGAGAGAATAACTGAGAACCGAATAATGTCAAGCAAACTAAAAGTATTTTCCCGAAGGCATGGATTACTATCGGAATCAATGAGAATTGAATCCGATGACGAAAAAACCCAATTTCATTCATCTTGCACCACCCTATTATTTATTACTTCTAAAAATCACTTGTATACTTGTCATCTCCCAGATATTCAAACCAATCGAAGTACGCCACATTATCACTGGTATCCCCCAGCGATGTGGTATACATCGCATATACACAGCCAACAAATCCGCCGGCAACTTTCGTACTGAGAAAGCGGCCATCTACATTATCTTTCAGCAATTGCCAGTCATCCGGTTTGAACCCGTAGTAGAAAGAATACCGGTCTTCATCGACAGCAATTTTCAAATACAGTCCTTTCTCAAGCCGATCAACGGCAAGTTTGTGAGAGGCGATCAGTTCCATTGGAGGATCGAAATCCTCAATACCTTTAGATTTATACAGTTGAATCACCGCTTCATCAGCCACTGACGATTGACATAAGAAATAAAAATGTGTCTCGTTCTGAAAAATCAGCAAACCGGCCTTTTCCTTTTCAGATTCGGGTACAAACTCCATTAACACGCTTGCCGAGCCACGCAGATGTTGTTGACGACGGCCTAGAAAACTGGGATTTCCGGTGCCGGCACATGTTTCAGGCTGCACCCGCATTGATAAAAATCCTTTCCTGGAACTGAGGTCGTACCATTTTTCAAGCGGCGTTCTCAGAAACATCCAGTCACGTGCTAATGTCTCCGTGTCAAACTCATCTCTGATCCGGAAATTACCACTGTAGGGAATATCCGCACCGGCGTCCGTGACCGGCCGAATTGGAAAGGGATAGGAATATTGCACCTCCTCATGTTCGGGATCAACGACCGGCCAGCCATCGATCCATTTGACCGGTGCCAGAAAGGTTTCCCTGCCGGTGTTGTAAAAACCGTCCTCGCAAGGGCGATAAGGCCGACAGCCCAGAAAAACCGTCCACCAATCGCCGGACTCGGTCATCACAAAATCCGCATGGCCGGTGGACGTGATCGCATTTTCCCGCTTCGGATCCAGGTGTCGCTGGGTAAGGATCGGATTTTTTTCATAGGAAACATAGGGTCCGGAAACCTCTTTACTCATAAAAACTACTTCGGAATGTTGATCGGCAGTTCCACCCTCCGCCGCGATTAAATAGTACCAGCCGTCTTTTTGAATAATATGAGGACCTTCAATCCAAATTGGTTTTTGGGAAAGATCGGTTCCGCCATTAATCAGAATTATCTCCTCGCCGGCCATTTGCAAGGTTTCCGTATCGAATGACGTCATCCGGATCGTCCGATGGCCTTCATAGAGAGCATTGTCGTCCGGCGCAACACTGTTGTAAAGAATATAGGTTTTCCCATTTTTATCGAAAAACAGCGACGGATCAATTCCATTGATTTGCGGAAGCCAAACCGGATTTGACCAGGGGCCGACAGGGTCAGTGGCTGTAACGACAAAATTACCGCCCCCGTCAACAAGGGTACATGTTACATAATACACGCCGTTGTGATAACTGATTGCAGGCGCAAAGATTCCCCGGGAGACACCTAATCCTTCCAGGTTTAATTGTTCTGTCCTGTCCATGACATGTCCGATCAGTTTCCAGCTTACCATGTCCCGGCTGTGAAAAACGGGAATTCCCGGAAAATAGGCAAACGTGGAATTTACCAGATAATAGTCACCGCCCACCCGGCAAATACTGGGATCGGGATAGAAACCTGCCAACACCGGATTACTGAATCCGTCACTGTTCAGGTTCGACGACTTTTCTGAGGCACAGGAAACCATTAACACCAGCAGAGACAGTAATAACATCAACATTTTATTCAATATGTATTCTTCCTCTATGTAAATTTTATATTCTCAGTCTATCGATCCTATTGTGTTTATGCAACTTATTCTGACTCTCCGGCCATAAAATAACTTTCCGGCGGCCCCAGATAGCTCGGCTTAAGTTTACCGGTTTCCACAACCAGTCTCTGCAATAAGATACCTGGATCAACCGACCAAAATTTCAGTACATGTTTGCCCGGTTCTTTGATAAGATGCGTGGAAACCGCAACGGTTATATTATTCCTGACCGATTCTTCCCAGTCTTGAAATGTTTTGTCTCTATGTATATTTATGATCTGAGGTGTTTCATTATCAAAGGATATCCCGTACCGCAATCCCTGGTTGTTGTGAAAATTCAATGTTGGACATAGATATGCATGCACCGCTGCCTCACCCTCGCTAAACAGATATATCCCATATTCCAGCCGCGGACTGTCACCTGCTGGCGTCTGAACAGGGGACGTAACCGGAAATGCCGTCATGGCCGATTCTGTTCGACCCAAATCCGGAATACATTGCCAGGTGACTGGAGCTGTATTCACAACCTGGCTATAATGCTGTGCTTCGATTGAAACATAACCGTTAGTCTCGATAAAACGGTTTTCAAGGTCCTTGGGTACTATTGACGGATTATTGACAATTGCATCGATAACAACCTGCTTTTTTCTGGGTCCCGTAATGGTAATGGGCACCATGTGTTTCCCTATCGGTATTTTCGCCCAATCTACACTGACCCACAGACGTTTTTCCGTTTCAATCTTCCCGCTACTGTGATCTATCAGGAGCCACTCTTTTCCGGTCTTTACCGTATATTCAAAAGCCTTTTTCCCCCGGTTAAATATCTCAATATAGTACTGCTGTTTATTATAGCAATCAAACTCAGGTAAAATTACGGCACCTTGTTCGTTTGGCCACCACTTTTCGGAACCTTCGATTGCCACGCCCATGTCAGACTTTCCCGAAATGCGAATTTTTTTGACTTTGGGCATACTGTTTTTTTCAGGCTGCTGCCAGTAGGTATAACCGATATGGGTCTGATCCATCATGTGGTTCCATTTACCATTGGCTAACTCATTGTTATAATAATCGGCTATTTCAGCATCGCGTTGAAACAAGGTTCGCGTTTTTTCAGCCAGATCGTTGGTGATATTTCGCCCCTGCCGGGCATATAAATGGTTTTTCGCTGCTGTCACATAAAGTTCATTCAAATTTGAACAGGCTTCCACCGGATGCATGACCAGCTGATAAAAGGCATCCTGATAATCCTTCGATAAGACCTCATAGATTTCCTTTGCCTGACGATATAATTCATTATAATCAGTCACAACCCGCTCAGCTTCACGGTAGTTTATCACACTGTAGATTCCCGGTTCAAGGAGTTCTGGTTTCGGGCGAGAATTGTATCGTGAATATTCCGTAATGATATGAGCGATTGCTTCGGCATATTTAGCACCGAATTGTTCTTTCGCCCATATTTCTGTGTACTCTGGTAGTTTCTCAGCAGGCAATGCTTCGGGATTCCACGCATAATCTAGAAAGAATTCGATTGGAAACTCCATGGGTTTAATATCACCAACATTCACAATCCAGATTCGATCAACACCATATTCATACGCCAGATGCATCTGTTCCCAGACTCTGGAAATCTGATTTGTATTCAGCCACTTATAATTTCTTGGCCCTCCCACATAATCATAGTGATAGTAAATTCCATAGCCGCCGGAGCGAGGCTTATCACTTAATTTTGGAAGCTTCCGGATATTTCCCCAATTATCGTCGCACAATAATAATGTCACATCATCAGGGACTCGCATGCCTTTGTCATAGTATTCCTGAACTTCTTTATATAGGGCCCATACCTGGGGGATACTTTCAACCTTTTTACCTGTAACTTCACCAAGGATTTCACGTTGCTCTTTGACTATTTTCTCCAGTAATGAAATGTTTGCTTCTTCACTCATGGGCTCGTCACCATCACCACGCATCGCCAGGGTTATGATACTTTCGTAGTCTCCCATGCGTCTAATACCTTCCTTCCAAAATTCCCGCAATTTGGCTCTATTAGTCGCATAGTTCCACTGTCCCGAACCGAATCGCCGCCATTCATCATGTGCGCGCATCATAGGTTCGTGATGGGAGGTGCCGATTACAATACCATACTCGTCTGCAAGTTTAGGATTCATTGGATCGTCATCATAGAAAGCTCTGCCCCACATTGCAGGCCAGAGAAAATTGCCCTTCAGTCTTAGTATCAATTCAAATACATGCTCATAGAATTTTGAATTGAAACCGCCGTATTTTTCGTACGCCCAGCCGGACAGCGCCGGGGCTTCATCATTAATAAAAATGCCCCGGTATTTTACTTTGGGCTCACCATGAGTATATCGGCCAGGCAGTACGTATACATTGGACTTTTTCTTTACCGGAACATCCGCCCACCAGTACCAGGGACTCACACCAATCTTTTCGGAAAGATCATATATGCCATAAATCGTCCCACGCTTATCACTTCCGGCAATAATCAAAGCCCGATCAACGTTAGGAAGTGGCTTTTCGACTATCTGAATTAGGAATGTTTCCCAACACCCTGAAATATCCTCAACGTCAAGTTTTTTATCCTGCACCAGTTTATCTATCAAAGGACTTTTACCTAATGTTCCGACAAGCACTATCTCCTTTGCAGCGGGAATCGTATCTATTGAAAGAGCAGGCAATACATTTGTTACACGACCGATATCTGTCTGAAGGTGTTTCAGAACGCGGATCACCCCGGGATAATCCTGAGAATTGACACACAATGGCGCCGATTTACCTGATATGGATAAAGTGAAGACACCCTCTTCTTTTTCAACAGAGATATATGAGTTATTCTCAACGGTTTTACCATTCTCTGAGTAAGCCGATAAGGAAACTGAAAAAAATATTAATAGCAAGACCAGTATATGCCACCGGGATAGCTTGAATAAACGCAAGTAAAAATAATTTCGTTTTAAAATATTATTGATATGATTCATAATCGAAACCTGTTTTATGACGTTATATTTGTACGGTTTGAAAAATACTTTATTAAAAAAAACATTTATTATATCATTGAACCGATTCAATATTACAAATTCCCAACCTACTTGTCAACTGAATTTTACGTTATAGATTTTCTTTAACGCCCACTGCCTTAAAATATTTATCAAATTCCGAACCGGCTATTATATGGTTCAGGTAAAAATTTTTCTTGGTTGTATGGTTATACTGCACATGGTTTTTAAAAATATCATTTCCCCATCCGGCTTTGTAAAGCCTGACAACTCCCTAACCATATATGGGTAAGATGCCAAGCCATATTGAAATTCGTAAAAATCACCTTGACTTGATGGATTATACGGGGCAATTCTTATTTAATTTTTGGCAACCAATATGCATAGCAAATCTTTTAGAGATATGCCGATTTTTAATTTTTAAATACGTTTTCCCAAGAAACTTTATCGAATAAGATGAGCGATTTTTACCTTATATTTTTATTGACTTCTTCGATTATTAAAAATAAATTTACTTTTAATAAAATTTGAACCGTTTTTATTACTGTGTATTATGTATTTGCTAAAATGACCCGGAGAATCGAATGAAACGAATCACAATCGAAGATGTTGCGAAACGAGCAAATGTTTCTAAAGGAACTGTTTCTGCTGTAATAAATGTTAAAAATACCGTCAAACCCGATACAAGAGACCATATATTATCTATAATGAAAGAACTTAATTTTCGCCCCAAAGGTGTTGCCAGAAACTTGAAAAATGGAAGTCAGGATAAAAATATTGGGATTATCATCAAAGATCTTAATTATCCGTTCTATACCTCCATTGCTTCGGGTGCAAAAGAATATGCTAACGGCAAGGGGTATTCAGTCATTGTAACCAGTTCGGAAGACGATCATGAGTGTGAAAAGAAATTCACGCATCTCTTCTCTATAAAAGATATTAGAGGAGCAATCATTGCCCCGATTGTAGAGGGTAAGGCTGAAATCGAGCATCTTTTCAAGTTGAAGATGATAAATTACCCGTTTGTATTATTGGAGGACGTTAAGGGAATCCAGGCAAACGTCGTCGCTATCGATAACTTGAAGGCAATCAAACAAGCGGTTAAATATCTGATAAATAGCGGGCATACAAAAATCGTTCATTTTGCCGGTCCGCCGCACTCATCTCATACCTATGAACGTATTGAGGGTTTCCGCCATGCGTTTAGTGAAAGCCCTCTGGTATTAAATGAAGATATGATCATACCCATTGGATCGCACTACGAAACCAGCCATGCAAATACATTAAAGTATTTTAAAAACAGAGACCGAAAAGATTATCCCACTGCAATTGTTTGTTACAATGATCAGCAGGCTCTTGCAGTGATGACTGCTCTCGAAGAATTAAATATACGGGTACCTGATGACATATCCATTATCGGCAATGATGATATTTCGTATGCCAAAATATATCCAGTCCCGCTGACCACAATTCGGGCGCCTCAACATGAGATCGGCCTAAAGGCCGCCGAAATACTGATCCGCAATATTGAATCACCGGCTCAATTACAAATCGAACGAGTCGTGCTGGAAACCGAATTTATCATCCGGAAATCGTCAAGAATATTAAGCTCCTGAAAATACAACAAATATTTTATATTTAATCTTACTCTAAGTTTTTCATACATAATCACAGACACTGTCAACTGTTCATGATTGAGAGAAATTACTGCGGATAAAATTCATCGAAAAACTAACACCTCCTGAGGGATATTTTTCTCCTGCATTACTTTAAGCGTAAAATAATTAAACCGGTGCTCAATCGACAGGAAAATACAATAAACCTTCCGGATTCCAAGCCAGGGTATTTTCTGAATGCCCGCCCATAAAAATTAAAATTGTTCGATGTAAGTATTTATCTTTAGAAAACAGTGGAAATATTTTAAATAATATTGTTTTTTTTCTTGACTTATTAAAACGGTTCAATTAATATTAAACAAGTAAAATATTTGACACGATGCGGTATAAGGTTTAAACAAAATCCAATTTTTACTGATGAGATCTATTTTTCAGATCACCCAAAATTCAAAAAATGTAATAGATACTTATATCTATTGTTTAAACTGTTGACACATTAATGATGAGTAGGACTAAGAAATAAAATAAGGATATACTTCTATGAAAAATTCATTTGATCATATTGGAACAGCGATTTGGTCGCTAATGATCCACACTGGTTGTCGTTTCAGAAGGAAAGCACTTTTTATAGGGGGAATTGTTTTCATCTTTATAACACAGTCGCTTATGGCAGCCGGAACAATCAAAGGAAGGGTGTTTGACAGGGGCACAAAGGATGCGTTACCTTGTGCTAACGTTCTCGTAAAAGGCACCAGCATCGGGGCAGCGGCTGACCTGAACGGTGTATATACTATTTCTAATGCTCCGACTGGCGAGCAGACGATTGTGGTTTCGTATATCGGGTATGTTTCGATGAGTGTTGTAGTGACGGTTCCCGAGGGCGGTACAGTGCAAAAAGACTTTGGGCTTCAGGCAGTCGCCATAAAAGGAGAGGCGGTTGTGATAACAGGTCAGGCTGCAGGTCAAGTAGCAGCGATAAACCAGCAAATTTCTGCAAATACGATAAAAAATGTTGTATCCAGTTCAAAGATACATGAATTACCGGATGATAATGCTGCTACAGCATTAAGCAGATTACCGGGACTTTCTCTTATGGAAGGTGATAAGGTTGTTATTCGGGGTGTTGAGGCTAAGATGAATGTAGTTCTTGTCAATGGTATACAACTTCCTTCCACCGATATGGAAGACCGCTCGACAAATTTGGGCTTCATTTCATCAAATATGCTTTCCGGTATTGAAGTGACCAAAGTTGTTACCCCGGATATGGATGCCAATGCAATTGGGGGTGTCGTTAATCTAAGATTAAGAGAAGCTCCGACCGGGTTGCATTTCGATGTACTTTCACAAGGAAGTTATAACACCCAGGACAGAACTTACCTAGGTCAGAATTACAAATTTTGGACAAGTATAAGCAATCGGTTTTTTAACGATAAACTTGGCGTCTTTGTACAGGGAAATGCAAGCCGGTATGATGGTGGAAATGACATTGCAACCACTTCTTATGAGTCAATGGGTGTTGGGGGCGATCTTGGCTATGGTCAAGCAACGTATGGTATGTCTGATTTTGTATATGCTGATGAGGTAAATATTGTTGAAGATTACGGGGGAAGTCTCATTCTCGATTATGTCTTTCCTCAGGGTAAATTGGCGTTACAAAATACTGGTGCCTTTACGAACAATGATTTGACTCGTCATCGTGAATTTTTTCGTTTACCAGATAGAAGAAGGTATACAGTTAGCCGCGATATACACGACAAGGTTTTATTTGTTAATGCTCTTCAAGGGAAGTTTCTATTTGAAGATTTAAAAGTTGATGCCGGACTGTCACATTCGTACAGCGGCAAAAACACGGATTTAAGATATGGTGATGCAAGTGAAACAGAATTCGGCTTCGTGAATCAGACATCTACTGATCCTGCAATAGATTTTAATGAAGCCGAGCGGCTTCAATTAACACCTGAAGATATTTATAATTTAGACCTATATGAAAATAATTGGAAAGATGCAAAGATACTCCAGGACGGTGTTACCCGAACTGAAACCTTTGTTCAACACTTGTATAATGCTAAACTGGATCTATCATTGCCCATATCTTTGACTGACGATGTATCGGCAAATTTTAAATTTGGCGGGAAGATAAAGCATTCCACACGTGATAATAATATTGAAGCTACCCATGCGAGATTGACTGAGCCAACAACAGCCAATCGTGCAGCGGCAGATTTTTTAGAAAGCATCGGAGCTGATCCAACTATGGACTTACAATTTAGCGATTTCAGAGATAATAATTATAATAGAGGTGATTACTATCAAATCGGGAATTATGACATGGAATATGTTATTAATACCGACTATATGGATGAATATTTTCGATTGGCACCATTTGGTTGGCCCCTGAAAAGATTTGTATCCGGTTCGAGAAGAGATGATTTTAAAGGAAAAGAGACTTTTACAGCAGGGTATGTGATGGGTGATTTTAATATTGGTTCCCGTTTAACCTTACTGACGGGAGTTCGTTATGAACATTTTAATATGAATTATAATGCCAATTTTGTTTTTGTAACGCACCCGGAAGATGGTGTTGCTGTATTATTTGATACATTAAATACTGTAAATCGTAATGATGATGATTGGTTCCCTAATGTGCAGCTTCGTTATAAAGTTACCGACTGGTTTGATGTCAGGACTGCCTATTCAAAAAACATTTCACGTCCTGATTATCACGTCATTTTACCTAATATATATGTTCAAGATGCGAATACCGGGCAAGCGGGGAATCCCTATTTAAAACCTGCAGTATCCAACAACCTCGATCTGTATTTATCTTTTTATAATAATCAAATCGGGTTGTTTACGGTTGGCGGATTTTATAAGGAAATCGACAATATATTTTATGAAACCGATCTCCTTAACAGGACCATATCGAGCCATAATATTGCATTTCCGGATTCGTCAGTATTTGAAACGCTCGATATTAAACCTTGTTCTCCAAGCGCTACAATTACATCCTATGTGAATAATCCTAATCCTGCTTTTATACGGGGTCTCGAAATGGAGTGGCAGACAAACTTCTGGTATCTGCCAAAACCATTAAATGCAATGGTATTAAACGTTAATTATACCAGGGTTTGGTCCGAAATGGACTATAAACAGACATTTATAAAATCCAAGAGAGAAAGAGTTAATGGTAGAACAGTAACTACCTATAGTGAAATAGATACAGTTCGTAATGCCCGTTTGCTATATCAGGGTGATCATACACTTAATATAGCGTTGGGTGTTGATTATAAAGGATTTTCCGGACGTATTTCTTTTAATTTACAGGGTGATGTTATTACTTCAGTAGCAGCAAGACCGGAAGAAGATGCATATACCGGAAATGTATATAAATGGGATTATACCCTTCAGCAGAAATTGCCGATTGAAGGTTTGAGTGTTTCTCTGAGCGGTGTGAATATTTTCAACGACCCTATAAAGAATTATCAAAAGTTCCGAAGGTCTGTTAACGTCGACAATGAGGGGCAGATTACCAGTGGCCCCATTCTGGAGAATTTGACCTCAACAACTTATACGCCGAGAAGATTTGAAATTGGTCTAAGGTACAATTTCTAAAAGTCGAAAGGAGGTATGGGCTATGCAGATTCTATCATTTAAAAAGCCTTTTTTATAGTGAAGAGGTAAATAACAAAAAGAAAATGAATTACGTAACAAATTGAATAACAAAAAACCTTAAAATTATTTAAGGAGGAGGGCCGTGATGAAAAAGGCTATTTTAACTATTACCTGTACTTGTTTGCTAATTGCAATGCCAACTTTTGCCCAGACACTTAATGACTACGTTGATGAAGTGATAGGCGATACTCTTGTCGTTAAAGAGTTTTGGGATATGGGTACTGAAGGAGAACCGAGCACACTTATCAATGCAATTGAACTAGATACAGAAGCACCTGCAGGTCGCGTTTATCGATTAAAAACCGGTGGATGGTACCCTCTAAGCAGGGCGCTGAACACTCCCACCGACAGGATTGTGAGAATTGTAGGTGATAACGATACGCCTATGGCTATGTCTGATGCAACAACTTATCCTCCACTGGTTACTGGATACACAGACGGAACGAATACTCAAAGTGGTGACATAATTGTGTTCAAGAATGATGTGGTGGTAAAAAACATTATGCTGTTGCCGGCAGTTGACGACGGAAGCTTTGGTTGGACATGTATGACCGCAGGAGCTCCAGATAATACTTTTACAATGGATAATGTCTTAATGGAACATACCAAATGGGTGATGATTCAATCAAATGATTATGCGGGTACAAGTGTTCATTTAAATAACTGTTATTTTGTTAATATGAGCGGACAGGCATGTCGGCGTAATGGTGGTGTGTATGATAATGTAAGCAACAATACAGATACGATGTATGTAGAAAATTGTACTCATGTTATGGCACAGGGGATGATGTATAAATTCAGAAATTATCCTCTTACCAAAGCATTCTTTAACCACAATACGTTCGTTAATTGTGCAGGACAGCTTTTTGAAACATTTGGATATCAGAACAATTGGGTCGTTACAAACAACTTGTTTGTTAACAGCCATGTTCAAGGATATATGCCTGGCCTTGATTACGGGGAAACAGATCAGGATAGTTTACCAATGGGTATTATTAACGTTGATGCTTTCCCCTCAAGCACGGGTTATTTTGAAGGGCTTACCGAGGCTGGCAGAAAAATTTTGGTTAATGCTAACGGAGTTTACTGGGACCTTGCTCTTGACGCAATTGTTCCTGCGTTAAACGATGGTGCAGTTAATGGTTCTACCGACTGGGTTTCACAAATGATTACAATGAATACCAGAACCCAGGATATGTTCGATGATGATGCGACATATCCATTACTTACTGAAGGTGCATGGATAGAGGGTGGAGATCCTGCTTTTGTTACCCCAGCTGACCTTATGACGGATGCTCTTGATGGTCTTATTACATTTAGTATATCAACCGCAGATGAAAGTTCTACTGATGTATTGCCGACCTGGAGAGTGACCAGCACCCCAGTACTACCGGATAATTTTATATATCCGGACTGGCCAATTGCGGTAGATCTTTCCTATACTAATTCAGCATATTTGACTGCCGGTTATGGCGGACTGCCACTCGGAGACTTAAATTGGTTCCCAACTCAAAAAGCAGCATGGGAAGCTCAAAAAGATGTTGAACATGCTACTATCGAAATTGCATTAAATAGTGGTGATGTAGGTGTGGATTTAGTTACCAACCGGGTAACCAATGGAAGTTTTGAAAAGACAGCCGTTGGACCAGTCGAGTTGGATGGAATTGTCGGATGGGCTTTGGAAGTAGGTTCGGGTGTAGACCCGGCACCTGATTTTGAAATTGTGGATGATCCTGTTCAACAAGGCAGTCATGCATTAGCCATAACTGTCAATTCCCTCGGAACAAATGCTTGGGACATTCAGGCAATTGCCGAAGGCATTCCGGTGACGCCTGGCGCCACTTACAGTTATTCAATATGGGCCAAAACATCAGATCCTGGTGGTTCCAAGGCTAGTTTCACTGTAGGTAATGCTGCTTATCAGGAATATTTAAGAATCCATGAGGCTGCTCTATCTACTGAATGGCAGGAATTTACTAAAGAGTTTACCATCACGGATGATTACACAACTGTAAGAGCGCCTATCCATTTTAGCATAGCCGGAAATGTTGGCGATAAGATATATGTTGACAACCTGAAAATAACGCTGCCAGAAGTATCTGTGGAGCAAATTCAAGCGTTGCCAACAGAATATGTGTTGAGTCAAAATTACCCGAACCCGTTTAACCCTACGACAACTATTGAGTTCACTTTATCTAAACGTAGCGAAGTTAGTCTTGTTGTCTATGATATTTTGGGTCGGATTGTTACAGAATTAGCATCAGGTAATTTGAACGCCGGTTGTCATACGGTTAATTTTAATGCTTCAAATCTCGCCTCCGGTGTTTATTTCTACAAACTAACAGCAGGAGATTTTGTTAAAGTTAAGAAACTTATGCTTTTGAAATAATGTTGCTGTAATTGTTTAGTTCTGTTAGCTCTAAAAGCAGCCTGTCCTTAGCTCATGGACAGGCTACTTTGTTTAAGGTATGTTAATAAAAAATACTTTTTAAACGAATAATTATTGAGTCCACTAAAAAAAGCATCAGAAGTTAAATCCATATGATGATTATGGAAACTGTTAAAACAGTTCTACGCCTACGTAACTTACTATTAACCCCAAACTTAAGTTGGGGGATAATAAAACACAGCCCAAACGATCCAACCGTTTCAACGGTTTCTTCTTGTAGAATTATACCTTTTTTTAGTGGACTCATTATTAAAAAGAATCTAATGATAAATGTGAATTCGGATATCAAAAAGATTTGATTATTCATCTTAACCCTACAACGTCATTTAGCAAATCAGGCAAATGCCTGATAAAGTTCGTACTATCAACTGTAAATACTACATCCGGTATATTAAGGGGGTGTGATAGTATGAAGTTTTCACTCAGTCAACTTACTAAAGGTTATATTATCACACCCCCTAAATTTTTATGTTACGTAGTAGGGTTAATATTTTAGTAATATATCCCTTTATTGGGTTTATATTTACTAGCTTATTTTTAATTATCTTATAGAGGGCTATTATGAAATTACATAAACATTTGTTTGTTCTGTTGTTTTATCTGGTCGTTATCTTTTTTATCGGATGTGAAAAACAAGCTCAGCAGAATCAAAATATTGTCGCTGAAATTGGTGATAATTCCAGAATCAGTTTTACAGACTTACAAAAATTTGCAATCAATTACTTCTACAATAAAAGATGTCCGGATAAATCAAAAGCGTACAATAAAGCTCTGGATGAAATGGTAACTAATCAATTAAAAAGAATTGATTTTTTTGAAAGAGGATTATACAATAACAAAGAACTCATCCAAAGTATCAGCCGTATAATTAGCGAAGAATTAATTGTCAGTTATTTCAATACACAATTTTTAGGAAAATATACAAGCGATGAGTATATCCGCAAGACTTATGAAAACATGGGGAAAGAGGTTGTTTATAGACAAATAGTATTATACAAACCTAAAGATGCATCGCCCGAGCAAATTGATTTAGTAAGGACTAGAGCAACGGAAATAAAGACTAAAATTGATGAAGGTAAAGATTTTGGTGAATTAGTCCATCAATATTCCCAGCACGCCGAATCTGTAAACGAAGATGGCTACATGCCTCCTATTACCTGGAAAATAAGTATTTCGAATCCTCTATATAATGTCCTTTTTAATCTTAATGTCGGTGATGTGCGTATTTTAGAATCGTACCAGGCTTATTATATTGTAAATATAACAGGTATTAATAAAATCGATGTAGAACCATTTGATAAAATTAAAGATGATATTGTTTCCGACCTTGAAAAAGGATGTATGGAATTGAGTCTGAAAGAATATGATGACGCTAAAAAAGAATTGATTGATGAAAGTAGCTTAGAGTGGAATCAAAAAGCTTTGAATAAACTTGTTGAATGGTCGAAAGTCCATGATTTTTACAAAGATAATTATAAAGATATCTTACAGCGAGCAATTTCCAACGGTAAAAATTTTACAATTTTGAAACACTCTAAAGGTGAAGTAGATCTCAAAGAATATCTTCGTTTGTTGGATAATATCCTGATTCCAAAATCATCAGTAAATATTTCTATAGATGATATTAAAAATTATATACTAGAAGCGGTTCGTACCGATATCATGGTAAAAAAAGCGAAAGAACTCAATCTGGAAAAAGATTTATTTAATCCCAATACAACCAGTTCGGTCATGAAAAATAGAATTGTTTGGCTGTATAATCAGGCAGTAATTGAATCGCAAATTCCCGAAGGAAGTGATATAGCTCTTCAAGAATTTTATAAGACAAATAAAGATTCCTCATATTATCAATTGGCAAAAGTTAATATGAATGCTTTGATCTTTTCCGAGAAAGAAAAAGCGGATAAGCTATGGTCAAAAATTGAGCAAGGTGTTCCTTTCAACGAAGTTAGCGATAGATGGTTCGTTAAAACTTTTGTAAGAGACCGAGACGGCAAAATAAAATCTTATTTAAGCAAAGAAGAACCTTTTCTTGGAGAAGCTGCCTTTAGATTAAAGGAATCGGAAGTGGACGGTGTGGTTGAATACTCTGATCCCGAAAAAGGCAAACAGTACGCAATAATTAAATGCTCCAATAAAAGACTCGAAAAACAACTTACTTATAATGATGTGAAAAATTCCATTGCCGATGATTTTAAAAATTACCATCGACAGCAAATAAAACAGGAAGTATCTAAAAATCTTAGAAAAAAACATAAAGTGATAATTTATGAGAATGTTCTATCAAAAGAGATTGCTTCTGCCAGTATGTGAATAATTTAGGAATCTTTAAACCTTGATAAAATAAAAGCGATTAATTGTCCAACCAAAAGAATTTGAAAAAGCAACGAAATAAAATAACCTCGGTGTCATTTATATCCTATGTTGTAATTGATTTTAATGCAGGTATATTATTGGTGGTCTTTTTTAGGATAAAAACATATAGTGAACTATAAAAAATTAGTATACCTGAATTTATTACTCATCTCTGCCTCAATCATCTGTTTCGAGATTATTTCCACCCGTATTTCATCGGTTATTTTTGTTAACAATTATGCTTTTATCATTCTCTCGCTTGCCATACTCGGCCTGGGAAGCGGCGGAATTTTTTCTTACTACAAAATTAGGACGGAAGAAGCTCACAAATTATCAAAAGTTATTGTGAAGTCGGTTATTCTTATTGGTGTTTCTTTTGATATTTTTATTATTGCCGTTATTGAATTAAGCATTACAAATCCGTTTGTCTACTTTTTCTTGCTTTCCCTTCCCTTCTTTTGCGCAGGTATTGTTTATGCCCAGTTATTTAAAATCTATGCTGAGCATAGTTTCAAACTGTATGCATCGGACCTTACCGGAGCGGCCCTGGGATCGGGGGCATCAATAGCAGCCTTTCATTTATTTAATGCACCCAATGCCATTTTATTTTTATCCCTTATCATATTCGCTTCTGCAGTAAGTTTTGCACAAGAATTACTAAATAAAAAGAAAAGACTCAGTTTATATTCGCCCATCTTCTTGTTTGTTGTTCTGCTGGTGATTTACGGCAATAAAAATTATTTAGGACAAGTACCAATAGGAGATTTCCCGGAAAAAGATTTCTACCATGTTTATCCAAACCTCAACGATATGAAATATGAAATTGCTGATAGCCGTTGGAGTTTATATGGTCGGTCAGACCTTGTAGAGTATAGTCATCAAGACATGGTAAAACAGCTTTTTATTGACGGAGCTGCCGGTACACAGATGTATCATTTTAACGGAGATATACAAAATCCGGGTACTTTGTTGTTTAATCATTTAATAAGAAATCCCACTGCAATCCCTTTTATGTTTTTAAGAGAACATGAAAAAAATAGAATGCTGGTTATTGGTCCGGGCGGCGGGAAAGAAGTGTTAATCGGCTTGCTTAGTGGTGTTGAGCAAATTACAGGTGTAGAAATTAATCCTGACTTCGTTAACATAGTCAAAAAGTACAGTTCCTTTAACGGAGGCATTTACACTGATTTCCCAAATGTTAAAATCCTTGTTAAAGAGGGACGTCATTATATAAAAAAGACGGATCAAAATCACGATTTGATTGTGATGGCTTTGCCATCTACCGAACAATTACAGAATATAGATAATCTTGCACTGAGTGAAAATTATCTTCTTACCGTAGAAGCAATTCAAGATTATCTGAAAATATTAACACCTGAAGGACGTTTAATCTTTACGGTACATAATCGATGGGAATTGATACGTCTCATCGTTACTACGCTTTCTGCTTTTAACAAAATGGGAATTAGTAATCAGGAAGCGCTGAAGCATTTTATTATCCTGGCGCAAGATTATACCCCGACACTAGTTATTAAGAAAAATGCGTTCTCTAAAGGTGAAATCGCTTATATCAAAAACGTAATTAGAAATATTCCGCAGGGTCTTCCTTCTGTTACTTATCTGCCGTTTAATTGGGAAGAAGTTGATAACACAATTGGAAATAAACTACTGAGGACTGTCATAGACAATCGGATTTCTTTACAACAATACATTAATCAAGATCAATATGATATTTCACCGGTGTATGACGATAGTCCTTATTTTTATAAACTAAATAGAGGTGTGCCGGATGACTATCTATGGCTTTTAATGGGGGTTGCATTTTTTGGCGGTCTGGTCATTTCAGTGCCTTTTTCACAAATTAAGAAAAAAATAAATAAGAACAGGATTAAGGTGCTTATACTTCCATTAATAATATTTATGTCAATAGGCACCGGTTTTATGATTTTGGAAGTTTCTCTTTTTCAAAAACTTATTCTTTATCTTGGATCTCCTACTATTTCTTTATCAATTCTTTTATCTTCATTACTAATAGGAATGGGAACAGGCAGCTTTTTCGGAAAAAGGATATATCCGAATAATCTTAAAAAGCGTTTAAATATAATCAGTTTGTTAATAGTCCCTACCGGAGTTTTAACTTTCTCACTTTATCCATACATACTGAATGAGTTATTAGCATACAGCCAGGTTGTTCGTTCTATTGTTTGTTTTATTTTAATAATTCCTTTCGGTTTTTTACTTGGTATTCCCTTCCCTTCCGCTATTCAATTATTGAAAAGAGTAGATATGGAAAAATATATTCCCTGGATGTATGGTGTTAACGGCATTATGTCCGTTTTTGGTTCTGTTCTTGCTGTTATTTTATCAATGCTTTTTGGGTTTACCCCGGCATTTTTTATAGGCTTAAGTTTATACCTGGTTGTATTTCTGGTTACTCTAAATTTATCAGAGTCGATCTGATAATCAAAGTAGAAGAGGCAAAATATCTTTATCATAATTACTTTTAAACAAATTAAAACTCAATCTTAGAGTGGGAGGAAAAAAGATGAAAAGAAATCACTTGTTTTTAAAAAGAATTTTGCAAAATTCAATGGTTCTTTTTTTTCTTATTAGTTTATTCGGTTTAACCGGATGCAGTGTGGTTTCCCAGGAAAATAATTTGCAGTTAAATGACCAGGGGTATTTTGAAACTCCAGGTCTTAATGTCTTGGTTTTTAACAACCAGTATACCGGTTATTTTTTTGATGAAAAGACTGCAGGTATAGAACTTATTCATCATGGAGTAAGAACCGCTACAGGTGGAGGAGTCAGATTAAGACCAACCACGGAACAGTGGGATAAGATACCGATGGTTGTAGAGCGAAATGTAAATAAAGAGAATAATTCAATTGAAGTTATGCTGCGATATGAAGATTTCGATTTTGATTCCAGGATTGTTGTAAAACCAAAGGATGAAGGATTTTTAATTAGTGTTTATCTTGATGAACCGCTTCCCGAAATATTGGAAGGAAAAGCCGGGTTCAATCTTGAATTTCTACCCGCTTCATATTTTGAAAAAACTTATCTTATGGACGGCAAGCCGGGTATTTTTCCCCTTTATCCTTCGGATTTGATGGAAGTAAAATCAACAGATTCAAAAATTTCACAGTTCGCAGGTCATTCAACTTTTGATGACAGAGGTAGGTCGGAATATATTGATCCCAAACCAATTGCAACAGGCACAACTTTTATTGTAGCTCCTGAAGATCCCGAGCGTTTTGTCACAATCAAATCTCTCGGCGATGAACTTATGTTTTTCGATGGGCGTAATGTTGCGCAAAACGGATGGTACGTAATCCGCAGTTTAATTACCCCTAATAAAACTGGAAAGGTAGTCGAATGGTATCTCGCAGCAAATACAATAGATAATTGGAAAAGAACGCCCGTAATTGCGCACTCACAAGTTGGCTATCATCCCGATCAGGAAAAGATTGCTGTTATAGAATTAGATAAAAACGAAATACCGCTTAAAACAGCCTCTTTATATAAAGTTACGGCAGACGGTGAGTTGATTGAAGAGCTTACATCGGATGTTAAGCCTTGGGGTAAATTTCTACGATATAATTACGTGACTTTTGATTTTTCTTCAGTAAAAAAGAATGGACTATATCTAATTAAATACGGTGAACGAAAGACGAAAACATTTCCTATAAATGAAAATGTTTATAAAAACATATGGCATCAAACGCTTGATGTCTGGTTCCCGGTACAAATGGATCACATGTTTGTTAACGAAGCTTACCGGGTCTGGCATGGAGCTGCACATCTTGACGATGCACTTCAGGCACCCGTTAATCATCAGCATTTCGACGGTTATAAAATGGATTCATCGACAGAATCGCAGTATAAACCGGGGGAACGTATTCCCGGATTAAACGTGGGTGGCTGGTTCGATGCCGGTGATTTTGACATTAGAACGCCTTCGCACTGCAATACTGTATTAAGTTTGGTTGAAACATGGGAACACTTCGGCATTAATCGTGACGAAACATTTATTGATCAGGAGCATCGCTATGTTGATATTCATCACCCGGATGGAACGCCTGATATCTTACAGCAAATAGAACAAGGTACTCTGGCTCTAATTGCCCAGCATAGAGCATTTAGGCGAGCTATACGAGGGATTATAGTTCCCCAACTGCATCAGTATCATCATCTTGGCGACGCTTCCACGATGACAGATAATTTAAATTATAATCCCGACCTTGAGGTATACGAATCCAACGGTATCGAAAGCGGTACCCCCGATGATAGATGGGCATTTACAAACAAGGTGCCCTGGCTGAATTATTATTCAATCGGAGCGCTTTCAGCTGCAAGCCGGGCTTTAAAAGGATACAACGATTTACTTGCAGCTGAATGTTTAGCTGCCGCGAAGAAAGCATGGATACAGGAGCATGAAGAATCCGGTTGGGAAAGCAAAACTGATGATGGATGGTATTATGAAAATGGAGAGATAATTGCGGCGCTTCAGCTGCTAGTATCTACTGAAGATAAACAATACGCCGAAAGGTTTGAGCAATTAATATGGAATGCACTTGATAAATCTGTCTCTTCGCATATTGAAGAAGCAACTCTTGCAATCCCATATTTTGATAATGAATATAAAACAAAACTGTTATCCTATGTCGAAAAATATAAAAAAGAGTGCAATGATTTTTATAATCAAAATCCCTATGGCATATTAATTGGAAAGCGTCCATGGGCCGGTAATCATGAACTCATTACGTGGGCTATTACTAACTATCATTTGCACAAAGCATTTCCCAATATTATTAGTCCCGAATATATTTACTGCGGATTGAATTATATCTTTGGCTGTCATCCTTCGTCCAATATATCGTTTGTTTCAGGTGTTGGTACCCATTCTAAAAAAATTGCTTATGGAAATAATAGAGCTGATTTTTCTTTTATTGCAGGCGGGGTTGTTCCCGGAGTTCTTATGTTAAAACCTGATTTCCCTGAGAACAAAGAAGACTGGCCGTTTTTCTGGGGCGAGAATGAATATGTTATCGATATATGCGCATCTTATATATTTCTCGCAAATGCTGTGAATGATTTGTTAAATGAGAATAACTAGTTTCGATATCCAATACTTGAAATCCTATATCCGCAAATGAACTACCCTGACGCAAGCATCGGGGAATTCTTTCAATTAAACCGGTGCTCAATCGACAGGAAAATACAATAAACCTTCCGGATTCCCAGCCAAGGTATTTTCTGAATGCCCGCCCATAAAAATTAAAATTGTTCGATGTAAGTATTTATCTTTAGAAGACAGTGGAAATATTTTAAATAATATTGTTTTTTTTTCTTGACTTATTAAAACGGTTCAATTAATATTAAACAAGTAAAATATTTGACACTATGCGGTACAAGGTCTAACCAAAAACCAATTTTTATCGATGAGATTCATTTTTCAGATCACCCAAAACTCAAAAAGTGTAATCGAAACTCATATCTATTGTTCAGACAATTGATACATTAATGATGAGTAGGACTAATAAACAAAATAAGGGTATTCTTTTATGAAAAACTCATTTGTTTTTATTGGAACAGCGATTTTGTCACTTATGATCCACACTGGTTGTCGTTTCAGTAGGAGAGCACTTTTTATAGTGGGAATTGTTTTCATCTTTATGACTCAGTCGCTTATTGCAAAAGGAACAATCAAAGGAAGGGTGTTTGACAAGGGCACAAAGGATGCGTTACCTTGTGCTAACGTTCTCGTAAAAGGCACCAGCATCGGGGCAGCGGCTGACCTGAACGGTGCATATTCTATTCCTAATGCTCCGACCGGCGAGCAGACAATTGTGGTTTCGTATATCGGGTATGTTTCGATGAGTATTGTGGTAACAGTTCCCGAGGGAGGTACAGTAAAAAAAGACTTTGGGCTTCAGCCCGTTACCATACGAGGAGAGGCGGTTGTCGTCACTGCACAAGCTATGGGTCAGATGCAGGCTATCAACCAGCAGCTGGCATCCGACAAAATCTCCAGTGTCGTTTCCGAGGCACGAATCCAGGAGTTGCCGGATTTCAATGCTGCCCAGGCGCTCAGCCGTCTGCCCGGTGTATCGACTCTCGAAAGTTCGGGTGAAGCGAATAAAGTAGTGATCAGGGGATTGGCTCCGCAGTACAATACGGTTTCTATTGAAGGCGTGAAACTTGCTTCGACCGGAAGTGCCCAGATGGGGGTTTCTGCTCTGGGCAATACGTCAGGGAGTATCTCGAACGACAGAAGTGTCGATCTCACTATGGTTTCACCCTATATGATCAAATCGATTTCGGTCTTTAAATCGCTTACTCCTGACATGAACGCCAATACGATCGGTGGTGCAGTGAACATGGAATTACGGGAAGCCCCGTCGGAGTTGCATTATGATCTTTTATGGCAATCCGGCTATACAGCAAAAGCCGGAAACTATGGAAATTATCGAACGGTAGCATCAATCAGTCAACGATTTTTTCAGGAAAATCTGGGTGTTTATCTTCTTGGCAATGCTGAAAAATATGACCGCGATGCCGATAATATGAGTGCCAGCTATAAGACTAACAGCGCTATAGTCGATACGACCACCGGCTATCGCCCGGTCAGCGTAACGAGAGTGCCGCTCAAACGGCATATCGAAACCCGTAAGCGTTACGGCGGCAACCTGATCCTCGATTACAGATTACCTTCCGGATCTATCAAATCGGTGAATATGTATACCCGTCTAAACTCTGATTTTCAGGACAATCAGACTGTTTTAAATTATTTCGATAAACTCTTAAATTTTACCTATCGGGAAGGTGTCAATAAAACCGATCTGACCGTAAATTCAGTCGAGTTAAAATATGATTTTAGACGGGTACTAATGGATTTGAAATTCGCCATGACTTCTTCCAAAAACAATTTGCCAGAATCTCCGTTTGTTCAATTGAAAACGGGTCAAGCGACTACAGGCGCTGTCACACAAAATACGATTCCCGATAGTCTGAAAAAATTATGGGCATATCCAGGTGCTGATCAAGTGTATTTAGATAATCTCAATCTGTTCAGTTCCTTGTACAAAGAGAATAATAGAACTTTTTCCTCGAATTTTAAGTTTCCATTCAATCTGGGCTCTTATATATCGGGATATCTGAAAATTGGCGGAAAGATTCGTCATCAGACAAACAGCAATGATCAGAAAACACCCTATGCAGGTATGCAGGCGACAGGTTCTTTCAATGGAGCGATGGTGAACGATGTGGCCGATAGATTTAATGTGGAACTTGATCCGACAACTTCAAAATTTGCCGCATCCAGTTTTGCTACGGGTGATTCAAAACTCACCCGAACCTTCCTGGATAATCAATTTGGGCAGATTTACTGGGCCTGCGATCCGACGATTATGGTAAAGATGGCTGATTATTTAAATAGCGATACGACCTGGAGAGGAAAAGCCACGGGTGGACCGGATGTGACCGGAGGTTGGTATAACGGCATGTTTCAGACACTGGCGAATTCCTACGAATACATCGAAGATTACGTTGCCACCTACCTGATGTCGGAAATAAATTTCAGAAATCTCATGGTGGTAGGAGGAGCCCGTTACGAGAATACGGCATCAAAATATACCGCCTACAATATGTACGATATGCGCAATCCGGATGCTCAGGATTGTGATACGGTTGTTACCCATCCTAAAAATGAATACTGGTTACCGATGGTGCAGACCAAATATTCTCCATTCAACTGGTTTGACGTCCGTTATGCCTATACGCAAACACTTGCCCGGCCGGACTATCATCAATTGTCACCAAAAATTAACTATGATAATCCAAGGAAGAATATCCGTGCCGGAAATCCCGATCTCAAACCGGCACGTGCCTACAATCACGATCTTACTTTAACATTTCATGGAAACAAATTGGGGCTTCTCACTGTGGGTGGTTTTTATAAAACAATCAAGGAATTTACTTATTACACCACTTATAAACTCCATAAAATCGCTGTTTCAGAGGATATAAAAACAATCAACGATTTTAATATCATGGGTGTTAAACCAGAGGATGGGGCTACGTTGTATACCTATATTAACAGTCCCCATCCGGCTTATGTGAAAGGTCTTGAATTCGACTTTCAGACAAGGCTCTGGTATTTGCCCTATGGATTGGATGGTGTGGTGTTTGGAATAAACTATACCATGATCGAATCGGAAGCCACCTATCCCCTGCGTGATGAGGTCACCGATTACAGTACCAGGCCACCGGTCACCACGACCTATGACAGTACGCGCGCAGGACGTTTAATTTATCAACCGAATGATCTATTGAATGCATATATCGGTTATGACTTCAAGGGATTTTCAGCGCGTGTATCCTTCCTGTTCCAGGGTAATTCCGTGAGTTATGTGGGTGCCTTTCCTGAACAAGATGGTTATACAAAGGACTATTTCCGGATCGATGCTTCCGCCAGGCAGACCCTGCCATTTTGGGGAATGGAGATTTATCTCGATGTCAGCAATCTCAACAATGAAAAAAATGAATCAGCTCAGGTATCCATAGACGGTTTTACCAATGTCAAGCACTACGGCCTGACTGCCAATCTCGGAGTCAGATTCAGGTATTAAACCTTGCGAATTATATCAGGAATGATTATGAAAATCTCGAGTATTAATGTCTTAGAGGATTCTCACCCCACAACAGAGCTAAATAAAAGCTCGGGGGTGGATAAATAGTTTGGATTAATTCACAATCTATTAAATTCTATCATTTACGAGGAGGTAAGAGTTATGAAACGTTTTACACTATTTCTGATTTGTGCGATGTTTTTGTCGGTATCCTTATTGGCACAAAAGGATACAACCTATGTCAACGGTATGTATAGCGGTGGAAGCGAAGGTTCGTTGAACGACGCTGTTCAAACAGCCATTGATGCCGGAAACCTGTCCAATACTGTTTTCAAGTTAAATCCGTTCGATTGGTACGTCGTTACAGGCACAATCGTAGTGCCGGAAGGGGAAACCCTTGATCTCTATGCCCCGCCTGCTGGGACAACCCAGGCATCCGCCCCACCGCAGATATTGTGGACGGCCAGTGGAGCTGTAACTAAAGATTTCCTCATCGCTGTTTATGGTGATCTGATCATGAAAAATATTTGGGTCAGATTCGCAGATGCCGCCGGTGTTCAGACCGGTACTCCGATAGTGTTCGAAGGCGACACAACGGGAATAGGAGGTCAAGGACAATACGGCACTTTTGAAAACTGTGTCTTTGAATGGATGCCCTGTCCGACTGTCACTGCCTCCGGCTCAATCTGCGTCAGGTCTAAACATTTCAATGGCACGTTTAAAAACTGCTATTTCCGTAACTGTGTGGATAGACATTACATGTATTACGGAAGAGCCGTTTCTTTCCCGTTCGATGTTCCGGGCTATCACACCGATTCTGTATCCTTCGAAAACTGTACATTTGCCAATATGGGATATGTCTTGATGCAGGAGCGCACCGATTACTCCGATAATGTCCATTTCAACCACTGCACCTTCTATAATATTGTTATGTTCTCACTGGAAAATGGCTGGTGGTGGAAACTCAATGTGAACAACTGCCTTTTTGTCAATGCATATATGATCGGGTATGTTCCGGCGGGGGGTATTGGCAGCGCTATCATTGATATAACATTGAAAGACTCTATAGAATTTGTGGTTCCGTTTGCTACGGATCAGGATCGTCATATCCTGTTTACCCATAGCGCCTACTATATGGATAACTGGCTGGTTGACTGGATGAGGGGTGGTTGGGAATTAGACTATTGGGACGACCCCGATTCGGTTAAACGGTGGCGGCCCCCGTCAGAGATAAACAATGTAGGGAATCCTTACAGCAAGGATCAGTATAAGCAGCGGTATTTTGATGTGATTCCCTACCCACGGCCGATGATGAATGGTGCTACACTCGCGATTTTTGACTCGACTGTCTACGATGAAACGGTTGGAGATTCTGTAAAATTCTATCCCTATATCAATCGGGCTGCGCTTTATGATGTTACTGAATTAAGAGAAGCGGTCAATCCCAGATTTGTTACACCTCCCCTTAATCTGGAACCGCTTAAATATTTCCTCTGGCAGAAATGGAGTGCCAATCTGGATTCGATGTGGGCTTATGATGTAGAAGCCGGATACAACCAGCAATGGCCTCTGCCTGAAAATCTTGCCTATGCCAACGATACACTGAAGACCGCGGGCATGGGCGGTTTCCCGCTGGGCGACCTTTACCATTGGTGGAATCCGGCTGTGAGAGAAGGCGCTACGGATTACTATTCCGGATGGTTGGCTCAGGCTGATAATGAGAGAGCGACAATTGCCAGCTGGCTGGAAACCGGAGTTCATCCCGATAGTGCTACCTCTGTAAAAAGACTGCCGGGTAGTGAAATCCCTTCGGATTTTACACTGCGTCAGAATTATCCGAATCCGTTCAACCCAACGACTCAAATTGAGTACTCGGTTCCGCTACCCGGTCACGTGTCATTGAAAGTGTATAATACTCTTGGGCAGGAAGTAGCGACTCTGTTTGATGGCGCCCGCCCGGTCGGAGATTACGTCGCTAACTTTGACGGTTCCGGTTTATCCGGCGGGATCTATTTCTACCGTTTGCAATCAGACAACGTTAACATTACGAAGAAATTAGTATTACTGAAATAAGGGATGTTTATCGAATGTGAAAAATTTTGGTTGTATTTATGAAAAAACATTACAAAGGAGGTGATCTTGGAGGTGCTTATCTGTTATGGATTATTGTAAATCTCAATTATTTCTTTAATGAAAATGATTTAATGAAAGGAGAATGAGAATTATGAAAAAGTTAATGTGCGCGTCTGTATTACTGTTAGCGGCCCTTTTTCTGATAAGTGGCACGGCAGTTCAGGCGCAAGTTATTGATTTTGAGGATTTAACCATTGGAACGACTCTCGATGCCATTGGCTGGGGTGGGATGGTCGCTGAGGTTGCCGATGATCCAGTGTCTACGGGGAACAACGTTCTGAAATTCACCCCCAACAACTATAATGCGGCGCCGGTACTTGCCTTTACCCTACCGGCGGGTAAAACTCTTGCTGATTATCCTACCTTTACCTTTAAAGGCTACTTTCAGCAGGGAGACGTAGGCTGGAAAGACATTGTCGTGGAGGCATATCAAGATCCACCCACGGCCCAGGCTTACAACAACGCAGCGGTAAAAATCGGCTCGTGGAATCGAGCCACCGGCGGTTCGACGACCTGGGAAGACATCACGATTAATATTGCGGGCAGTGCCAGTATTACAGGTACAGTCTATATTGCCTTCGGGATTAACTGCGCCGGTACCGGGGACATCGGCGGTTCGGGAGTAACCACGATCTGGTATGCCGATGATGTGGACCTGGGAATCGAAGAACCCGCTGCTGAAGGTTTTGTGACTCAATGGGGTTCATCCGGATATGCGGCATGGCCGGTTCTGAATGATGCCACAACCTCTGATGGTGATGCTGGTATGGGGGATGGCTCAACAACAACTGGTTGGTCATCACTTCGAGGAGCATTCCCAAGCACACTTACAGCAACGACTACGCAGGCCGTTGTTGTAACTGGTCAGGTGGAATTTGTCGGTGGCGGAGGCGACGATGCTTATACTCCCTTTCGTTATTCCCTGACATATCAGGATAGCGTTGAACTGCAATATCAATATACGGATTCAGCAGCCTGGGTAGTAACGGCAAATGTAGCAGCAAATGCCAATCATTATGGTTATCTTTTATGTCCACTGTCCGGTTTAGGAACCATGTCAAATACCTGGAGAACGGGAGCCAGCGGAACAGTATGGACTGTCCCGGGCGGTAACTGGGTAAGCACGAATAATGAAGGTGCTGAGGCTTTGGCCGCTATCAAACAGGCGCCTCGTAATGCTGAGATGAAGGCGGGCATATATGACTTCGCTATTTCAGTTCAGGATATGGGTGATGGTACAAATGAAGTCCGTTGGTATATGGTTGAAGAGAACAACAAATATTGGTTTGGCGGAACAGTTATAGATACTGCTCAATTGTCTGATAAGTTCAACGGCATTATTTTCGGTGTTAATAATGACAATGACGCCACCCAGTTCAATGTTTATGAAGTCCAGGTTGACATCGGTAAACCCATCGAAGTGCCGGAAGCACCCTGGGAACCTTTCTATGTGAGTGATTGGGGTTCATCCGGATATGCGGCATGGCCGGTTTTGAATGATTCAACATACTTCGACGGTGATGCCGCGATGGGTGATGGTTCACCGACAACCGCCTGGTCTTCAATCAAAGGTGGCTTTGGCGATCCTGTATCATTGCCGGATGGGAAAGCGCTCATTGTAACTGGTCAGATGGAATTTGTCGGCGGTGGCGGCGGCAGTGGTTATACTCCATTTCGTTACTCCCTGACATATCAGGATAGCGTTGAACTGAATTATCAATATACCGATTCAGCAGCCTGGGTAGTAACGGCAAAGGTAGCAGCAAATGCCAATCATGATGGTTATCTTTTATGTCCAATGTCCGGTTTAGGAACCATGTCAAATACCTGGAGAACGGGAGCCAGCGGAACAGTATGGACTGTCCCGGGCGGTAACTGGGTAAGCACGAATAATGAAGGTGCTGAGGCTTTGGCCGCTGTCAAACAGGCGCCTCGTAATGCTGAGATGAAGGCGGGTATATATGACTTCGCTATTTCAGTTCAGGATATGGGTGACGGTACAAATGAAGTCCGTTGGTATATGGTTGAAGAGAACAACAAATATTGGTTTGGCGGAACAGTTATAGATACTGCTCAATTGTCTGATAAGTTCAACGGCATTATTTTCGGTGTTAATAATGACA